>ERZ795046.3858-NODE-3858-length-11474-cov-196.621508_pt1 | contig 11474 bp, 14 predicted proteins | sample MGYA00375130_ERZ795046 | MGnify/ENA primary metagenome ERZ795046 (study PRJEB30175, sample SAMN05720202) | activated sludge metagenome | isolation source: anaerobic digester from wastewater treatment plant | place: Japan | collected 2015-05-15 ...
AAGGTGTGATGATAATGCTTGAAGATGTAACAGCGAGATTAGCGTCTTTTGGTTACACGGTAACTGAAAATGATATGTGGATGCTTAATTTCATCATTCAAAAAGTAGAAAATCACATCAAAAATGATTGTAATGTTGATGCTGTTCCTGGTGGACTTTATAACATTGCAGTCGATATGGTAGTTGGTGAATTTCTTTTTGGTAAAAAATCCACTGGACAATTGACAGGGTTTAATTTAGAAGCGACAGTGAAACAAATTCAAGAAGGTGATACAAGCGTTAGTTTTTCAGGAGAATTATCACCTGAACAAAGATTGGATTCTGTTTTGAATTATCTAATGACCTATGGTAAAAAACAGTTTGCTTCATATAGGTGTGTTAAATGGTGAAGCAAAAAAACGCATTGCAATCACTTTGGAAAGGCACTTGTAAAATCATAGTTCAAGTTGAAAAACAGAATTCAATCACAAAAAAAATTGAATTTGTTGAAGATGTTGTTTGTGAGAATGAACCTTGTAAATTGTCCTATAAAACCTTAAGCAGTACGAATGAAAATAATAATGTTGCAGAAGTGCGGCAAGTTCCGAAGTTGTTTCTTTCCAATGAAATAAGTGTTCCAGCGGGTTCGAAAATAACCGTTACTCAAAACGGAAAAACCACTGATTTTTCAAAATCAGGAGAACCCGCCATATATACTTACCACCAGGAAATTATCTTAGAACTGTTTAGGGGTTGGGCGTAATGTCTCGGTGGGGTAAATGTGATTTTAGGCAACTGAAAAACCTTCAAGATAAATTAAAACAAATGGAAAGAAAAGACTTTGAAGCTTTTTGTCAAGCTGCTGCCAAAGAACTTGCGGCGCGTCTTTTAGCAAAGGTTATTAAGAGAACCCCAGTTGGTCAATATGAAGCGTCAATCGGGGTTATTGGTGGTACTTTAAGACGTGGTTGGACTGCCGAAACTGAAGAAGCTGCAATGTCGGGCAGTAATAAGAACGCTAAAGATTATGCGCAAAGTTTAACAGTTACCCGGTCGGGGGATGCTTACCAGATTGAAATTATTAACCCGGTTCATTACGCTTCATACGTAGAGTACGGACACCGGACGAGGAATCACAAAGGATGGGTTGAAGGAAAGTTTATGCTGACTATCTCAGAAAAAGAACTTGATGCACAAGCTCCAAAGATACTTGAAAAGAAGTTAGAAAAATACTTGGGGGAATGTTTTAATGGTAAATGATTTAATTAACGGTATATCAATAAAACTAAACCAAGTATTTGGGGACGAATATCGGATATATACCAACAGTGTAACGCAAGGTTTAACAGAACCTTGCTTCTTTATTGCTGTTGTCGATTCGTCCCAAGCTCAATTGATCGGGAATCGGTATTTTAGACAACATTCTTTTGATATTCATTATTTCCCGGCAAGTGAAGGGGATAATGAAGAAATTTTAAGTGTAGCTTCAGAATTGTTTGAAACCCTGGAATATATCAACTTACCAAACGGAACTCTAGCGTCAAACAAGTACGCTACAGCTAAATTCCCAGATGACCGGGGGAATAGTTTGAAAATCGTTATAACAGTTAATGAAGATGAAGAAACTTATAATGTTATAACCATGTATAATGACAATATTGTCGATACTCAAACTGTAAGTTCTGCTGCTGAATTAGTTGATAACGATTATTTAACATTTATTAAGACGGTAGAACTGGTTGAAACAATTGGATTACCTCTAACGAGAGGAAGCAACGGGGATCTTATTCGTGGAACCGAAATGAGGTATGAAAAGATTGACGGTGTTTTACATTTCTTTGTTAATTATAATATGTTCCTTCAAAAAGATATTACTCCTGAAGATGATATGGAAGAAATTATTTACACTGGAGGGGTGAAAATTAATGAGTAAAGAAAAAAATATTCTTGATGTTCATGAGATTGAAACTAAACCGAAAACGACTAAACCTGTATTTACAAAAGAACAGATACTTGCATCTAAGAAATATCAACATCGAAAAGATGCAATCAATGTATTACTGAAAGATGATCAATCTTATACTTCAGACGAAGTAGATAAATTGATTGATGACTTTATGAAAAGGAAGGTGACTAAATAATGGCATTAGGCGGCGGGACTTTTTTAGTCCAAAATAAAATTCTTCCAGGTACTTATATCAATTTTATTTCTGCGGCTAAAGCATCGGCTAATCTATCCGACCGGGGTTATATTGCTTTGCCGATTGCTTTGGATTGGGGGCCAGATGATAAAGTTTTTGCAGTATCACCGGAGGACTTCCAAAAAGAATCTCTTTCTATTTTTGGCTATGATTATACCCATCCAAAATTGAAAGGTTTACGAGATCTGTTTAAACATAGCTTGAAAATGGTCTACATTTATAAGCTTATGAGTAATGGAGTTAAGGCACAAAATACTTATTGTACCGCGAAATATAAGGGAATTCGGGGTAATGATTTAAAAATAGTTATCGGCGCAAATGTAGATGAACCAGGAAAGGTTGATGTCTTAACCTATTTAGGCACTACATTAGTTGATAAACAAACCGTTGAACCTAATACCAATAATCTGAAATCAAATGATTATGTTGATTGGAAATCTAATGTGGTTTTAGAAGCAACTGCTGGTTTATCGCTTACCGGAGGGAGTAATGGAGATGGACTCTCTGGAACACAATATCAGCAAGCGTTGGATGCTTTTGAATCCTATACGTTTAATGCGCTTGGTTGTCTATCTACTGAATCATTTATTATCAGTTTATTTGTAGAATACACTAAGCGAATGCGGGACAGCGTTGGGGTAAAATTCCAGACAGTAGTTTATCGGACTGCGGCAGACTATGAGGGGATCGTTAATCTGGAAAACAAAGTACTGGATGATGAAAATGAAGCAGCATTAATTTACTGGGTAACTGGCGCGATTGGCGGGTGTCCGGTTAATAAAAGCAACACCAACAAGCGTTATGATGGGGAATATAAAGTTGATACTAAGTATAAACAGTCCCAGTTAGAAGCCGGTTTATTAGCTGGGAAATTTATGTTCCATCTTGTCGGTGAAGACGTGAGGGTTTTAGATGACATTAATTCTTTTACTAGTGTAACAGACGAGAAGAGCATTGATTTTGCCAGCAATCAGACAATCCGAGTACTTGACCAGATTGCGAATGATATTGCAGTGTTGTTTAATACAAAATATCTTGGTAATGTGCCTAACGATCGGGCAGGACAGTTAAGTCTCTGGAATGACATTGTAAAACATCACCAGTTATTGGAGAGTATCAGAGCTATTGAAGATTTTAACCCGGATAATGTAGTTGTCACGAAAGGTGATCATAAAAAAGCAGTTGTGGTTAATGATGTTGTCATGCCGGTTAACGCTATGGCACAACTTTATATGACTGTAATTGTAGAGTAAAGGAAGGAGTGAAATTAGATGGCTAATGTAATGAACGCTAAAGATGCCGTTTCTGCATCCCTTGCCGAATGTTTTATTACCATTGATGGTAACCGTTATAATTTTATGCAAGCGATTAATCTGGAAGCGAATTTTGAAAAATCTAAAACAGAAGTTCCCATCCTTGGTAAGACTGGAAAAGGAAATAAATCCACTGGTTGGAAAGGAACTGGTTCGGCAACATTTCATTATAACACCAGTATTTTCAGGGAATTAATGGTAAGATATAAAAATACCGGTGAAGATATTTATTTTGATATCCAGGTAACGAATGAAGACCCAACCAGTTCAGTGGGCAGACAAACGGTAATTTTGAAAGACTGCAATATTGACGGTGGTATTCTTGCCAAATTTGATGCTGATGCTGATTATTTGGAAGAAGATATGGATTTTACATTCGAAGATTTCGAGATACCGGAGAAGTTTAATATGCTTGATGGAATGTAATTAGAAAAGGAATGGTGATTTTTTATGGCTAATTTATCAGCATTTTTGGCACAAAATGCCTTGAAAGTTGAGAATGTAAAGCATGTAGTTTCAAAAAGATTTGTTGACGAAAATGGGGAACCTATTCCTTGGGAAATCCGTTGCATCACTTCAACAGAAGATGAAGCTTTAAGAAAATCCTGCACCAAAAGGATTCCTATTCCTGGTAAAAGAAATCAATATACGCAAGAAGTTGACTATAACTTGTATCTTGGGAAGTTAGCGGTAGCTTGCACTGTTTTCCCAAACCTTCATGACAAAGAACTTCAGGATAGTTATGGGGTTATGGGTGCAGATACATTGCTTAAAACCATGTTGACACCTGGGGAATATGCCGATTACCTGACCAAGATTCAAGAAATCAATGGTTTTGAAGTAAGCTTTGAAGAAGCGGTTGATGAAGCAAAAAACTCATAAAAGAAGGCGATTTTGAAGCAAATATTGCTTACTATTGCCTTCACAAGTTCAATATGCTTCCTTCTCAATTTTTGGCACTTGATAGGCAAGAAAGGGCTTTTATTGTTGCAGCAATAGAAATCAAAGTTGAAGAAGATAAAAAGCGGGAAAAACAGATTAAGAAGTCTACAAGAAAGAAAAGGTAACAGGATGGTTGTTTACAATGACCATCCTGTTATCTATTTGAAAGGTAGGTGAGAACATGGCAACAATCAGAACTGCAATTCAAGTTTATGATGGAATGTCACCAGGGTTGAAAGCCATCACTAATGCACTAAACATTACTATTTCAAGCTTTGAAGCAATGCAAAGGGCTTCCAGTAATGCAATAGATACAAGTAGTATCCAGGCTGCAAGAGAACAATTAAATAAGGCTGAAATTGCCTTTGATGAAATTGAACAAGAAATTAGACAAGCAAACCAGGAACAGCAACAGTTCAATAATGAAATAAGAAATGGTCAAACTGCTGCAAGTGGACTTCATAGTATATTTATGAAGATTGCTGCAACTGTTGGTGCTGTTTTAGGTGCAAAACAAATTATTGGCTTATCGGATGAAATAACCCAAACAACAGCAAGACTTAATATGATAAATGATGGACTTCAAACCACTGAACAACTTCAAAATATGATATTCCAATCTGCCCAAAGGTCAAGGGCTTCTTATGCTGATACTGCTGATATTGTTTCAAAGCTTGGATTGAGGGCTGGGGATGCTTTTGATTCTAATGCTGAAACAATTGCATTTGCTGAAACCTTGAATAAAATGTTTGTCGTTGCTGGTGCTTCACAACAGGAAATGGTTTCTGCAAGCTTACAATTAACGCAGGCTTTGGGTAGCGGGGTTCTGCGTGGTGAAGAATTAAATGCAGTGTTTGAAGCAGCACCAAACATTATTCAGGCTATTGCGGATTATATGAAGGTTCCAATTGGTCAAATTCGCGATATGGCAGCGGAAGGTCAAATTACTGCTGATATTGTGAAAAATGCAGTATTAGATGCGGCAGGTAAGGTTGATGAACAATTTAGAGATATGCCAATGACTTTTGCCCAAATTTGGACAATGATAAAGAATGAAGCTTTAATGGCTTTTCAACCAATATTGCAAAGAATAAATGAAATCGGAAACAGTGAACGGTTTACCGTTTTAATAAATAACCTAATTAATGGGATAATTGTTCTTGCAACGGTGGCAACAGAATTATTTGACATCATGACTTCAATTGCTGGTGTAATTTCTGATAATTGGTCATGGCTTGAACCTATTGTTTGGGGAATTGTGGGTGCTTTCATAGCTTATAATGCAGTTGCCCTTATTACCAATGCAATACTTGCCATTCAAGGAATACAGGCTAAAATTGCAGCAGCAAGTCAGATGATGCAGGCAGGGGCAACTTTTACTGCAACGGTAGCCCAGCATGGACTTAATGCGGCGTTATATGCTTGCCCATTGACTTGGTTTATACTTTTAATCATTGCTTTAATAGCTTTGTTTTATGCAGCGGTTGCAGCAGTAAATCATTTTGCGGGGACATCAGTAAGTGCAACTGGAATTATTGTGGGTGCTTTTATGGTAGCACTTGCTATTATAGGTAACCTATTTGTTGGTGCTTATAATCTTATTGTTGATATTGTGGCTTCTGTTTGGAATTACATTGCTTCATTTGCCGAATTTTTAGCAAATGTGTTTAATGACCCAATAGGTTCCATAGTAAGATTATTTGCTGGAATGGCTGATGCTGTTCTTGGTATTTTACAGGGTATTGCTAAAGCCATTGATGCCGTATTTGGTTCCAATCTTGCGAGTGCGGTTAGCGGTTGGCGTTCTTCACTTGACGGTGCAGTTAAAGGTTTAGTCGGAGAAGCTAAAATTAAAATTCCAAGAATGGATTCCAGTAAATTATACCTTGATAGATTTGAATATGGAAAAGCCTATGATACAGGCTATAAGTGGGGTAAACAAATAGAAGATAAATTTAATTTTAAAAATATACTTGGTAATGCTGCTGATTCCCTGGATGCTTTTAAATTAGGTAATAATCTTGATGGCATTTATAAAGGTGTTGGTGATACTGCTGGGAATACAGCAAAAATGGCTGATTCTATGGATGCAACTGAAGAAGAACTTAAATATTTGCGGGATCTTGCTGAACAAGAAGTAATTAATCGGTTTACAACTGCTGAAATTAAAATTGACATGGGTGGAATTAATAATAATGTTAATTCGAATGTTGATTTAGATGAAATGATTACTTATCTTGAGAATAAACTTTATGAAACAATGAATACGGCAGCGGAAGGGGTGCATTCGTAATGTATATATTTTTCATAGGGAACGTTCCTCTTCCGGTAACTCCTGGTAGATTACAAATTAAAACTAATAATCAAAATAAAACCATCAATCTGATTAATGAAGGAGAAGTTAATTTATTAAAATCGCCGGGTTTGCGTGAAATAACGTTTGAAGCTATGATCCCACAAGTACGTTATCCTTTCGCTTATTACAGTTTGGGTTTTCTTAATGCACAGTTTTTCTTACAGTACTTTGAAAAACTAAAAGCGGATAAAAAACCGTTCCAATTTATTGTTGTTCGCATCCTTCCGCGCCTGGTCGTCCCCACGTTTACCACCAACATTAAAACTGGTTTAGAAGATTATACTATTTTAGAAGATGCTAATAATGGACGGGATTTAATGATCAACATTAAGTTGAAGGAATACAAAAATTTTGGAACTAAGATTTTTGACTATGATCCAGAAACCAAAACAGCAACAATCAAAATCACCCGTCCAACTGATACGGCACCCGATATAAAGACATATGTAGCAAAAGCCGGAGATACTCTTTGGAGTGTTGCAAAACAGTTCTTGGGAGATGGTGAAAAATATTTTGATCTTATGCGGTTAAACAAATTAAATAGTAATACTTTAGAAGCGGGACAGGTAATAAGGGTGAAAGAATGATGTATGAGTTAATTATTAATCATAATGGTTCCATCCAACAACCTATTCTATTAGATGATGTTGTTTGGAGCACAGAAAGAAAAGGTCGACCGGGGAAGTTGACCTTTTCTGTTTATAATGATGGTTTGTTGAAGGTGGAAGAAGGGGATCACGTTAGTTTTAAGGTTGATGGGAAGAATGGTTTTTATGGTTTTGTATTCAAGCGTAGTTGGAACAAAGACAAAATAATAAATATTACCGCTTATGATCAACTTCGTTATTTAAAAAATAAAGACACCTACATTTATAAAAATAAAACGGCAACGGAATTAATACGAATGATTGCAGATGATTTTAGATTAAATGTTGGAGTTTTAGAAGATACCGGTTATAAAATTGAAAAACGAGTTGAAGATGGGGAAACGCTATTTGATATTATTTTAAATGCTTTGGATTTAACTCTTGAAAACAAGAAAAAATTATATGTTCTTTATGATGATTTTGGCAAGCTAACTTTAAAAGACATTGAAACAATGCGAGTTAATTTATTAATTGATGAAAATTCCGGTGAAAATTACGATTTTTCCTCCAGCATAGATGGATCAACTTATAATCAAATTAAAGTAGTTTATGAAAACGAAAGTACTGGAAAACGAGAAATCTATATTACTAAAGATTCGTCTAACATTAATCGTTGGGGGCTATTACAATATTTTGAAACAATAGATGAAAAAGTAAACGGGCGAGCAATGGTTGATGCTTTGATTGAACTTTACAATAAGAAAGAGAACAATTTAACCCTAAATAATATTGTTGGAGATATAAGAGTTAGGGCGGGAACATCAGTTTTAGTTCAGTTGGATTTAGTTGATTTTAAACTCCAACATTGGATGTTAGTCGAGAAAGCAAGTCATAAATTTAAGAAAGATGAGTATTTTATGGACTTACAATTAAGGGGTGGTGGTCTAAATTAACCTGGTTGAAATTATTAAACAAACAGCAGTTGAAGCAGTAAGGGCAGAAAAACCATGTCAGATAATGTTTGGAACGGTTGAAAGTAATACACCGATAAAAATTATAGTAGATCAAAAATTAGTTTTGACTGAAGAATATTTAATCTTAACCAAGAACGTAACTGATCACTGGGTAGATATTGAAGTTAATCATTATACTGTTAACGATGCTTTTTTAAACACTAGCCACGCTCACCCGGACGCGGGAGTAAACAGTTTTGATTCGCATCATAAACATCAATATCAAGGGCGAAAGAAAATAATGATCTATAACGGATTGTTACCTGGTGAAAAAGTTATTTTAATACGTTTACAAGGTGGACAAAAATATATAGTTTTAGACAGGATTAATAATCATACAGTAACGGGGGAATGGGTATGATTCCACAAGGAACGGGAGAAATTTTGATTCAAGAATTTACTGAACCCACTTCCCGGACGTATAAATTAAATATAGACCGGGGAACAATTACTGGATACATAGACGGAAAAGAAGCAATGATCCAAGCCATCTATTTGATTTTAAATATAGAACGCTATGATTATCTTATTTACTCTTGGAATTATGGGATCGAATTAAAGGATCTCTTTGGTCAACCAACATTTTACGTTATGGCAGAACTAGAACGGCGAATTACTGAAGCATTGACGGCAGATTCCCGGGTTACCGGAGTGGATAACTTTGAGATTACCCGAGAAGGGAAAAAAGTTCATGCCAAATTTACCGTGCATACCATTTTTGGAGATCTTGAAGGTGAAAAGGTGGTGACAATATGACTTATGAGGAAATTCTTCAACGAATGCTTGACCGGGTTCCCAACAACATTGACAAACGGGAGGGATCAATAATTTTTAATGCGCTTGCACCGGCGGCGGTTGAACTTACTCAAATGTACATCGAAGTGCAAAGAATTTTGAATGAGGGTTTTGCGGATACGGCATCAAGGCCATATTTAATTAAACGGGCGGCAGAAAGGGGAATTACACCAGAACCAGCAACAGCAGCGGTTGTTAAAGGTGAGTTTAATATTGATGTTCCAATTGGTTCAAGATTTTCACTTGATGATTTAAACTATGTTGTAGTTGAAAAAATATCAAAAGGAGTATTTAAGTTACAATGTGAGACTATCGGAAGTAAACCAAATTCATACTTAGGAACTTTAATTCCCATTGATTATATTGATGGTTTGACGAACGCGGAAGTAACAGAGATACTAATTCCTGGTGAAGATGAAGAAGAAACTGAAGTGTTTCGAGAAAGATATTTCCGAAGTTTCGATCCTCAATCTTACGGAGGAAATATTGCAGATTACAAACAAAAAACAAAATCCATTCCGGGTGTTGGTAGCGTGAAAGTTTACCCGGTTTGGAATGGTGGAGGAACAGTAAAACTTGTGATAATTGATTCTGAATACCAAAAACCATCTTCCGAATTAGTTGATCAAGTGCAAACACTTATTGATCCTGTTCAGAATCAAGGGCAAGGTTTGGGTATAGCGCCTATTGGGCATGTCGTAACCGTTGAAGAGGTAAAAGAAAGAGTTGTAAACATATCAACTAACATAACTTATCAACAAGGTTGGCAATGGGAAGATATTAAACCATACATTGAAGAAGCGATTGATGAATATTTTTTGGAACTTATTAAAGAATGGGAAGATGTAGATATTATTATAAGAATCAGTCAAATAGAAACTAGAATCTTAGGAATTGAAGGGGTTATTGATGTTGGTAATACTGAAATAAATGGTATTGCGGAAAACCTAGTTTTGGAATCAGACGAAATCCCTGTTAGGGGTGAAATCAGTGGATAGAAAACTTATTAATTACCTTCCAGAAGTTTTAAGAAACTTCCGGGAGTTCCAGGAAGTTTTTGAAACAGAAGAAACAGAACTTTTGAAAGTTCAAGAAGAACTTTTAAAAGTTTTAAATGATCTTTTCATCGAAGATGCAACGGAACGCGGAATAGAAAGATGGGAAAAAATTTTAAAAATTACTCCTAAAGCAACGGATAGCTTAGAAGATCGAAAGTTTAGAATTACAACTTATATAACCCGAAAGTTACCTTTCACTTTAAGGACATTAGAACAAATGTTAGAAACTCTATGCGGTAAAAACAATTATGAAATAGAACTGCGTCATAATGATTACGAAATTGAAGTTAGAATTAATTTAGCTGATAACAATAATATTATGGATGTACTTTCTTTATTAAAAATTGTTGTACCAGCTAATTTAATTCAAATTTTGAAGTCTTATTTAACTATGCGATCAAAAGTTCCAAAATGCGCAATTGGGGGAATGAGCGGGGAAGAAATTACAGTTTATCCTTGGGAAATTACTAATATTGAAACTATAGGAAAACAATATTTTGGTTTAGGTTATCTATCTGCAGAAACAATCGTTATTTATCCATGTATGGAAACTATAGGAAAACAATATTTTGGTTTAGGTTATCAATCTGCAGAAACAATCGTTATTTATCCATTACAAGATTAGAAAGGGTGGTTTTAATGGGATTCTATACATTACTTACTAATATCGGAAAAGCTAAATTGGCAAATGCTCAAATTATGGGGCAAACCGTTGATTTAGTAGAAATGGCTTTAGGCGATGGAAACGGAAGTTATTACGAACCCCAGGAATCACAAACAGCATTAATTAACGAAGTCTGGAGAGGTAATTTAAATCAAATTACAGGTGATCCTAATAATCCTGATTGGATCATTATTGATGCTGTAGTTCCCACTAATCAAGGTGGGTTTACGATCCGAGAAGTTGGGATTTTTGATGATGAAGGGGATATGATTGCGGTAGGAAAATATCCGGAAACATATAAACCCGCTTTAAGCGAAGGGGTGGGAAAAGATTTATATGTTAGAATGATCCTTAAAATAAGCAATGTATCAACAGTGACATTAAAGATAGATCCGACAGTAGTATTAGCAAGCAGAGCATATGTTGACAGTAAAATAAATGAACATATACAAGAATCATCTGACAATAATAAATTAAATGAACATATACAAGAAGCATTTGAAAATGATAAAGTGACGGCTAAGAAAGCGACTCATGCAGAGACGGCGACTCATTGGAATGGTTTA
>ERZ795046.3859-NODE-3859-length-11474-cov-4.407216_pt1 | contig 11474 bp, 10 predicted proteins | sample MGYA00375130_ERZ795046 | MGnify/ENA primary metagenome ERZ795046 (study PRJEB30175, sample SAMN05720202) | activated sludge metagenome | isolation source: anaerobic digester from wastewater treatment plant | place: Japan | collected 2015-05-15 ...
TGGCTAAAATGTTATTCAAATAGTTCAGACTCTTCACATTTGGTGGAAGAGCTTCAGCAGGATTTCTCCGCACTGATACCGTGATGGCTTTCAGACCCTTCTCGTACAAATCACCATACATGGCACCCCATTCCACTGCCATAATAACAACGGTGGCCTTTGCACATTTCCGGGGATCGAGCCCGAGATCACCCACACCACGACTTACAATCGGTCTGATATATGCATCCTTTAAATTATTCCGTTTACAGGTCTCGATGATTGCAGCGGTCATCTCATCCTTTGTAATCGGAACAGCAAGATCGATGGTTTTTGCTGAATCATACAGCCGGTCAAGATGCTCCTCAAGTCTGAACACCCGCCCAGAATAGGCTCTGATACCTTCAAAAACACCATCCCCATAGAGAAAACCATGATCAAAGACTGAAATCTTAGCCTCCTCTTTGGGATAGAACTTCCCATCGATGTATATCTGCATACCAAAGTATCTGACTCATGTTCTCTTAAAGGATCAGCCTCACGAATCTGATGCAGGACAAAAAAAAGAAAAAACTGCCTGATTATGAAAGGGGATCAGCCTTACAAGCGGACAAAAATGAATACAAAAGGGCAGATGAAGGGACCGGATGGATATGCGTATATGACCCGACTACTCTGTGACGAACGATCCCGTCATGGGTTGCATCAATACCAAACCCTCGTACAAGCTCATAGCCGAATGACACCCCCTCATCAGGATGAACGGTGGAGTAATGAAATGCATGGCCTTTGACCGGTACAGCCTTGTTGCTTTCAAACGGGAAGTCTGGAGTGGTAGTTCCGGACACATACGTGACAATCCGTTTTTTGGGAATTGTGCACCGGGCAGGGAGAACATCAGCCATCTGAAATACAGTCCCTGCAGAAAGTCCTGAGAAATCCTGCATGATGCGGATCTCCCTGCACAGGTACATAAGCCCCCCGCACTCTGCAATAACCGGCCGGTGATCCCTCGCAGCGTTCCTGATATCCTCAATCATCGACTGATTCTCTTCAAGTTCACGTCCGTAGTATTCAGGGTACCCTCCCCCGAACCAGTACCCGTCTGCATCAGGAAGTACATCATGAACCGGTGAAAAATATTCGATCTCAAACCCCTGTGATTCAATCAGGGAGAATAAATCAGCATAGTAAAAATTAAACGCCTCATCCCGGGCAATCCCGATAGTTCCCTGATGAGAGAGACCAGATACGGCAAACAGATCTGGTATCCGGTCAGGAGCCTTCATTTCCCGTGAAAGGGAGAGCAGGGCATCAAGATCAAGATGACTGCAGATCATTTCAACAATGGATGATACACGGTCCAGGAACGGTTGATCTTTCAGCCCTTCTTCAAAAGGAACAAGACCAAGATGCCGCATTGTCAGATCAAGATTATCCACCCGGGGAATTGCACCAATAACCGGGACATGACAAAAATGGTGAATCGCTTCGGTCGCTTTGCGGATATGTTTCTCTCCCCTGACATTATTGAGGATAACCCCGGCGATTCGGATATCATGGTCAAACTGCATAAAACCCATGAGCAGGGCCGCAGCACTCTGCGTAATACTCCGGGCATCTATGACCAGAATTATCGGTAATTGAAAGTGTTTTGCTATCGAGGCTGTGCTTCCGATATCACCAATACTCTCCGCCCCTTCATACAGCCCTCTGACGCCTTCGACTATCGCTATATCGGCTCCCATGCAAGCATGATCAAATACCGCTGAGAGCTCATCCGGATTCATCACAAATGAGTCCAGATTTCTGCATGCACGCCCGGTCACGCCGGTCAGATAGGAAGGATCGATATAATCCATTCCGACCTTAAAGGTCTGAACAGTCCATCGTTTTGCAAGAGCTGCTGCTATGGCAAGGGTAATACTTGTTTTTCCTGATCCTGACCGGTCACCGGAGATCAGGAACCCTTTCATACACAACTCCTGAGAACAGCTCCAAACTCCGACTCCACAATACTCCGTACACCAAGGGTCCGGGGATGGAGGTCAATCTCGACAACAACATGTGCATGGCCGAGATCCTTCAGCGGTACAACCTGTCTGGGACCATTCGTCACCGAAAAACATTCGATACCATCGGTATATTCACGGGGAATCGCATGGGGAACACCGGTAATGAATGCAAAATCCGGGTTCTGCTCCTGTATCCATCGCCCGAGCATATCCCCGCTTGCTCCGTACTCATCCAGTGCCCCGCGTTTCTCATAGGAAAGACCAGCTGCATCAAGACCGGCAATGATTCGTTCAGCATCCCGTCTGACCTTTGGAAGCCCCCGCATCTCAAGATTTGCGGAGTAGGTGATGGGTGCATCAGGAGCGATGTCATGCAAGGCAAGAAGACCGTCGGCAAACATGTATGCAGTCTCCTTCTTTGCGTTCATTATCGCAACACCCGTTTTTCCTTCGTTCATAAGGGTAATCAGACGCTCTGCCACTTTATGTTTGAGATCACCCCGTGATGGCTCGATATACTCTTTGATCGCTGCTCCCCTGAGCCGCTCCACCTGATTTGCCGCTTTCAGGAGCTCCTGCTGACGGGCAAGTTCGTCAGATGAGATCCATCCAATCTCAGCAGCCGGACGGAGGGTTGCAAGCACCCCGTCAATATTTTCAGTAAACCCGGCATGAATGTCAACGGCAATTGTCTCAGTGCATACGCCTGAGTTGTCAATGGCTGCCTGAAGATCCTCACCAATGATCATCGAGACGCAGGTCCCCATGACCGCCATCCGTTTTGGTGCAAATTTCTCTTCTGCATAGAGAATTACCTCTTCAAGACGTGGCTGGCCCCCGAAAACAAACTCATTCTCAGCCAGGGATGTTGTCAGAACCCGCATTCCATCCTCTTCCAAAAGACGGGCATGTTTAAAGGAACATCCTGACGGTCCATGCAGTATAGCCACATCAACTTCCAGATCACGAGCAGTATAGAGGGCAGCAACTATAGAACTGGGGCGTGGTTGTACATATTTCATCATTTCCACCGTTTTACTGATACTAAAATGAGAGGGGTCTGAAGGGTCTTTGCTCGGCTTTGTCCATCCTCACATGAATCAGAGAGGATACAGGATATACCGTTTTGTGCACAGTACCGTATGATCTCGTCCTTCATAATCCGTTCATCACCTGGAATTACGATCACATATGCAGGGGAGATCTCCGAGATTGCTGAAATAATCTCTTCAGTTGGAAAATTTTCACACACCGATGCGCAATCCTGTCCGATTATGAGAGTGACCGGTCCCTCTCCGGCAATCTCCCTGCCGTATAAATACGCATCACAGGTAGTCTGAAAGCAGGTTCCGCTGTTCGAATTATCGACGATGACAGAGCCATCTTCATAGCGTACCTCCATACGGCCGGGAAGAGCGGAAAATTCAGAAAGTCTGACCGGATCAATACCAAGAAGTAAGGCTGCACCGGCAGCAAGCATGAGCGGGGTCTTATATCCGGGAAGAAGAAGAAGTGGGTTGGTAAACGAACCGGATATCTCACCATACCGGTACGAAGCACGGGTCCCTGATACCACGACAAGATCAGAGACGGGCACGCATCCGTCATGCCGGAGAGACACGCCTTCCGGAATCAGAACCTGATTCATCAGATGTGTCTGTTCTGTTTTGATTGCAAGAGCACTCCGCTTCCCGTTCGCTACCGGATAATCAAGAAACGAGGTGAGAATCCCAAGGGTTCCAATCCCGCAAAAGCCCAATGAGATCTCGGCTATCAGCCACCCGCCTTCAACATAGTCGTTACATACTGGGAGGAGTGAGGCAGGGGTGATTGAGTATTGTCCGATGATATCCCGAGACGGATATCGCACAAGACCGGCAGATGTATGAAGAAGACCTGGTCCTGGCATGATCGATGCAAGTGCTGCTGCAGTTGTCGATTTCCCCTGTTTTCCGGTGATCTCAATAACCGGGAAGGCCCTGACCGCTCCTAGCAGCCACCTGACCATGGCATGGTGTGATATGACCGGTGTTTTCAGGTCACGAAAGAGGGGGTAATCAGGATCAAGATGAAAGGGAGCGGTAATCAGATCATAGGATCTCGTCCGGGCCAGGTCAGAAGATATCCCGTCCGCCTGACGATAGACATCGACCAGATCGCAGGAATGACCATGGGCAGAGAGGTGATCTGCCAGCACCTTCCCCCCATGAATCGAATCAAGAACAAGAATCCGCATCAGATCAGGTCAAGAGCCGCCCGGGCATTTTCCATCATAAGATCTGCCAGAAGCGGGTTTGGTCCAATCGGATCTGCATATACAAGTGGCACTTCCTTTCCATTAAGAGCAAAAATTCCTCTCTTCTGTCCGGGTGCAAGTCCGATAATCCCCGGAATATCTTCATCAATATGAACCCCGCGGGCAAGGAAGAGGGGGACCACGGCAATACTGTCGACATCTTCCTGTCTGAACGAATCAAGTGATTCACGAATGGTCGGTTCATTAAACTCCATAAAACCGCACCTGACGATAAATTCAGGGTGTTTTTGAGCAATGATCTCAGCCGTTTTGGTAATCAGATCTTTATTATATGCTTTCTTACTTCCATGTCCAACAAGAAGAATGCCTGTTTTTGTCATTCTCAGTAGGTAGTACTGCACCTCATAAAATAGTTATCAAATGTTATATTCTCTCAAAATATGTATCACATTCATCATACAGGAAGGGGATTTTTTTCTGGCTTCACATATACCAGCCTGAAATCGGAGAGAACATTATACATAAGAACGATCGATGGTTATGGACAAGGATTACAATGGATACAAATTTCGATCTTTTTATCGGTGATATGCCGGTAAAGACACCAATAGCGGTCGCCTGTATGGCAGGTATTACCGATGGTGCATATATCCGTAATGTTGCCGAACACATCGGTCTTGGAGTGATAGGCGGATATGCAATCGATGAACCAACAATCAAGGCCGCACGTATCCTCTCTGATCAGGGAAGAGAGGAATTTTTACCGAGAAATCTGATTGAGGATCTGAAAGGACAGGTAGCGCTGGTTCAGGCCGGGGGAGTTGTCCCGGTCATAAACCTTCGGGCATCTGAAGCAGGATCACTTGTCGCTGTTGCCAGGGAACTTGGTACATCGGTTATCTATGAGATTGACGCCCATTGCCGGCAAAAGCCCATGATAGATGCAAGGAGCGGTGAATTTCTCCTTCATAACCCGAATATACTTATCGCATATGTCCAGGCATTAAAGATAGCCGGGGTCCTGGTATCAGTCAAGATTCGCGCAGGAGTTGCTGCAGATGATGTGGAGTTGTCCAGATTGCTCTGGAAATCAGGAGCAGATATTCTGCACATTGACCTGATGGATTATGATCACACCTATCTGAAGAAAATCCGTGACACATCTCCGATATTTATTATTGCAAATAACGGAATTACCACATTTGAAAAGGCAAAAGAGATGTTTTCACATGGAGCAGACATGATCTCACTTGCACGGCAATCAGATATACAAACCCTTTCCCTGCTCGATTCCCGGATTCGACAGTATACCCATGAACATGGCTGGTACAATGCTCCCAAACAACTCTGCCGTGGTGGAGATATCAGGTCACTTGCCTTCTGCTGTATGCCGGTCAAACCATGCCCCCTCCTTCCAACCCTCCAAAAATATACTATCAGCCCGCAGGAATTTGTGTCTATGAAGATGGAGGCCGTCGCAGGTACACCTCTCGAGCAGGGCGCCAATACCTGCTTTGGGAGTCTTGCATACTGCTGTAAGGATACTACCCCATGCATGTTCAGGGATGCAACCCTCCGTCAGGCAGGATTAAAGCGATCTGTCTATATGGATTTAAAACGGGATGTATCGAAAAAACTCCTGAAAAAGATCTTTCCATGATGCACCATATCAGCCGGACCGAGCGGGCCCAGATGGCAATGGCATTTGAAGTCTGTGCCTGGGGTAAGCCGGGAAATGTTGACCGCTGTCATGATTACCCTGATACAAAATTAGAGCATTTTCTGGCATCAGTTATCTTCTGCAGGCCTGCGTTCGAAAAGGCTGAACAGCGTCAGGGATCAGTCGGTGCTCTTATCAGGGAAGCGACCATCCTTACCGGACGACACAAGGGTGGGAATACTCATTTCGGTGCATTCATCCTCCTCATCCCCTTGATCATGGGAGGAACAATCAGGGAAGCATCAGAGATTGTCAGACAAACAACAGTGCAGGATGCCCTGGATTTTTATGATGCCTTTGCACATACGGCAGTCAGGGTGCGGGAGGAGGATGAACTTGATATCAATGATCCACAGGCAAAAGATGAACTGGTAAAGAGGAACATGACCTTCTTTGATATCATGGAGTATTCAGCCCCGCATGACCTTGTCGCCAGTGAAATTACCAATGGATTTCACCTGACCCGATATACTGCCGATCTTCTTATCAGGAATCAGAATGAGCAAAATCCCATATCAAAGGTCTTTTTATCGCTTCTCTCACAATATCCGGATACCTTTATCGCAAAAAAATACGGGGATGCAGCGTCAGAACTTGTCAGGGAACAGGCAGCCCGGGTTGTCGCCGGTGAGATAAGTGCAGCAGCGCTTGACGATTTCTGTCTTGAGAACGGGTACAATCCGGGCTCACTCGCAGATATTATGATATCCGGCCTTTATATTGCACTTGGAGAAGGATGGGAGTGGGATCATTAACAGACCCGGTGGATCAGATATTCACCGAAGGAATCAATGAGGTAATTGTTTCTACCTGTGATAATGCAGCACCGATGGGGATTATCAAAAAAAATGATCATCTCTCGATGATTGTATTCCGTTCCAGTCATACGGCGCGCAATATTATCCGAGACGGATGGGTGGTTGCTCACATCTCTCATGATCCGGTTCTTTTTGTAAAAACCGCATTTGAGGATCCTGACGGGGATTCTTTTATCAAAGAAAGAATCGGTGACGTCACCATTCATCGCCTTCGGGGTGTCCAGAACTGGATTGTCTTTGCCGCATCAGTGGAGCATAGTACTGCAGAAAAGATCTTTGTTCATCTTGAACCGATCCATGCACATATCGTCCCGGCACTTCCAGTCCCGGTGCATCGTGGTTTGAATAATATCATCGAGGCGACTGTCCATGCAACCAGATTTGTTCTCACGACCGATCCTGAGCTCGCCGCCCTTATCCGCCATCATGGAGATCTTGTGATGCGGTGTGGAGGTGAACCGGAGAAACGGGCAATCCGGCTTCTCTATTCCTATGTGAATACCTGTGTACCTGGCACCTTTTCCGAGAAAATCAGGCAGGAGATAGCCTCCTGATCACGCCGGTTTCACCGGTTCTGTACCCTCCAAGGCGGGATAAGAGGGTTTTAAACGAATCTGACTGAATACAGGAGATGAGGGTCTGCACCCTGACATCAGATGCAAATGTTGCAGCCTTCATAACCAGTTCATATCGCTCTGTAGCGACCGGAACAAACGGGAGGTCATATGCTTTTGCTGCAGAACTGACCGCCATTCCCATATCTGCATCACCAGCCATAACCGCAAGACAGACGGCAAGGTGAGTCGTCACTTCACGGGCATACCCCTGTATGGATTCAGAAGATATTCCCTTCTCTTTCAGCATATGGTCAAGAAGGATACGGGTGCCTGATCCCTTCTGCCGGTTTACAAACCGGTGTGTTGTTATCGCTTCAAACCCCAGTCCCTCTCGTGATACTATCCCCTGTTCCCGCTCTGCAACACAGATGAGAACGAGATCCTCATTGGGCATATATCGCCTGAGAAATGAGATATTATACTCTCCGTCATCTGACAGGAGATGCATGGGAGCAAGATGACAATCCCCGCGTTTTAATGCCATAAGGCCTCCCATACTCCCAACATGGACTGATGCAGGGATGATTCCAAAGCCTCTGACAAGATCTGAGAGATGATCGATGACCGGATCATGAGAGCCGCTAATCAGAATGGTCTGTTCAGCTTCATGTACCGATGATGTAACCCTGACTGAAACGGCAGATCCTGCCTCATATCCCTCACTTGAAGAAGGTATGGACAAAATCCCGTTTGATCTGACCAGACTCATCTGGATTCCAGATCCCCGGGACTGGGGAACCGCTACCCAGGTATCAGCTACCCTGCCAACGGTGATAAGAACAAACTCATCAACGCCTATATCAGAAAAAAGAGGAGATGAAAGCCGTGCCTGAATAACAGGTTCTTCCTTTACGGACAGACCATACCATGAAAGGACCGGTCTGATGATCTCCCGAAGGATGGTATGACAGGCGATCGGATACCCTGGCATTCCGATAACCGGTTTTCCTGATATATCCCCAAATATGACCGGTTTGGCAGGTTTTATTGAAAGACCATGGACAAAGACTGTTCCCAGTTCACTGATAACCCGGCTGGTATAATCTTTCGTCCCTTTTGAAGAGCCGGCTGATATCAATACAAGATCATGTGACATGACGGCCTCTGATATCGCCGATCTGATCTGATCCGGATCATCAGGAATAATCGGGAACAGTGTCACATCCGCCCCGGTCGATCTGATCTCGGCAGCGGCCATGAGCATATTACTCTCAATAACCTGACCGGGTTTTGGATCTGAACCAAGGGGCACTATCTCGCTTCCGGTCGGAATCAGGGCGACCCGGAGAGAGAGGACATCAACCTCCTGTATACCGTATGATGCCATCGCTCCGACATCTCCTGACCGGATGGTATGACCACCGGGGAGTACCATCTCACCTTTCGCGATATCTTCCCCGACCGGCCGGATATGCTGCCAGGGATACGCAGGAGAGCGGATAATAAATCCTCTATCAGCCTCCTCGGTATGTTCGATCATAATGACTGCATCATATCCGGGAGGAATGAGATTTCCCGTATTTACCCGTGCATAATCTGAAATCAGAACCGGATTCTGATCCGTGGCTCCATGAGTGTCTGCTGCTCTGACTGCAATTCCATCCATTGCCGAGAGATGACCTGCCGGAAAGGAGAGGGGGGAATATACTGCATGGGCAGTTACCCGTCCATACGAATCCTGAACAGGTATCCGGATTACCCCGGACTCGAATAAAAACCGATCTTTGAGAATTTGCAGCCCTTCTGATAAGGATTGAAGATGGAAAAACCGTTCAGTCATGCAATACTCCAGGGCTCAAAGGATACCCGTGTTCCTTTCTCATACCCTTCACATGATGCCGGAATACATAACAATCCGTCACTAGAAATAAGAGTATTTGTAAGGCCTGATTTTCCAAATACCGGTGTGATAGTATCATTCTGATACACAACCCGGACATAATCCTCCCGCCCTTTCGCTGATGGCACCGGAGCAGTCAGAACCCCCGACACGCTGATTTTTTTAGGTTTCTCTCCGGTCATTACATGGATGAGATCCCTGACCAGGGCATAGAGGACCACATAGGCTGAAGCAGGGTGTCCGGGCAGACCTATAACTGGTTTTTCTTTTATTTTTCCAATGATGGTAGGTTTTCCTGGAGAAAGGGCTATTCCATGAACCAGCATCTCCCCGGATCCGGCGATGATATCTGCACACATATCCCGTTCTCCTTTCGAGCTGCCACCGGAAATGAGTACAATATCAGCCTCATCTACCGCCCTATGAAGGACTTGCTCAAGCAATTGCCTGTCATCACGGACAATGCCCATGATAATCGGAATGCCACCTGATTCCTGAATGAAACCAGCACACAGGTATGTATTTACATCACGGATCTGTCCAGATTTTGGAACATTCTGTACGGGGACGATCTCATTTCCGGTTGAGATGATTGCAACTGTGGGTTTTGAAGAGACGGGGACATCATGCATCCCACAGGCAGCCAGAACACCCATCTCCCGTGAAGTGATACGGGTTCCTGCAAGGAGAGCCGGAATTTCCCTGGAGAAATCTTCGCCTTTCCGGACAATATTCTCCCCGACTGCAACCGGTCTGGAGATGAAGACATCATCTCCTATCTGTTCAGAATACTCTACCATAACCACGGCATCAGCTCCGGGTGGAAGAAATGCGCCGGTCGGAATATACATGCAGGTTCCGGGAATAACCGCTTTGGATGTGATGTCCCCCATCTCCACATGGCCGATCAGGTTGAGCATGGCCTGGATACTCTCTCCTGCTCCGATAGTATCTGCTGCACAGACGGCATACCCATCCACAACAGACCGGTCAAACCCGGGGATATCAATATCAGAAATGATATCAGAACGAAGTACATACCCCAGTGATTCTTCAAGGGTAACTGTCTTCTCCGGCATTGTCCTTGCAAGTCCCGCGAGGATCTGCCGTGCACTATCAACCGGTATGACTGATAAAAAGCGCGTCATTTAAAGCAGCCAAGTTGACATGCACGAATTTTAACATTATTGACATTGCAGTATGTTGCGATATCCATCTTTGGTATCCCGTATTTCTCAGAGATCAGAAACGCCTGTGGACAGGTAATCTCTGTTGTGATTCCTTCGGAGTTAAAAATCGATTTTATCTTTTCAGAATCCATAAATATTAATTGTAAATGAAAGGATAAAGGATATAGCTCAAAGTTACCCATAATGACACCAGATAATATCAATCCAAGTACCCTCCTTATCAGTTCACGCAAAGACCCTGCAGGCTCTCTGATTCATGAGGAACTCTGCAATCTTATTCAACAGGATACAAGAGCCTTTCCGTATATCAGGCACTGGTACGCAGATGAACGACTCATCTTCCTGCATGGCCCGGCCATTCCTCATACTGCTGACCGCATTCTTTTTCTCTCCCGTCATGCAAGTGAGCGACCACGACCGGTTCTTACCGTTCATGTGACCGGCAACTATGGCCCTGCGGATTATGGGGGAGATCCGGGCACTCTGACTCCTGCTGCACCTGATCTTATGCATGCCCTTATTAACCGGCTCGTTGTTCATGCACCGGAAGGGTATGAGGTGATGTACGAGGCAACGCATCACGGTCCCACCTCCCTTCCCTGTCCCTCATGTTTTGTAGAACTTGGAAGCTCCGAGACCGAATGGAATGATCGGAATGCGGCCCGGGCGGTTGCAAAAGCAGTCCTTGATGCCCTGGTCATGGATACCTCATCAGTCATCCCCCTCGCAGGATTTGGAGGGACGCATTATGCCCAGCGTCAGACCGAGATAACCAAACTCACGAGGGGAGGATTTGGTCATATCATGCCTACCCGTGATATTCCATACCTGACAGACGATCTGTTCCAGGATATTATCAGATCGTCTGGTGCAGTTGCTCTCTATATTGATGGCAAAGCCATGTCAGGAAGAGAAGAACGACTGATAACTGGACTTGCTGAGCGGTATCAAATTCCGGTTCTGGGGCAGGGGGATCTGATGCGGATGCATACTCTCCCTTTTGCAGATTATATCAGGATCAGAACATGTGCAGCAGCC
>ERZ795046.3869-NODE-3869-length-11443-cov-4.294257_pt1 | contig 11443 bp, 7 predicted proteins | sample MGYA00375130_ERZ795046 | MGnify/ENA primary metagenome ERZ795046 (study PRJEB30175, sample SAMN05720202) | activated sludge metagenome | isolation source: anaerobic digester from wastewater treatment plant | place: Japan | collected 2015-05-15 ...
ATTATTGAATATTGTCCGTCTACTAACCATGAATTTTCATCTCTTTGAATTAATTGATATTCATCTTGATCATTTTCAGTGACATCTCCAAAGAGAGCATCCACGACATCATCCATAGTAACTATTCCTTGTGTAGTCCCATATTCATCCACGACAATCCCGTAATGCATTTTCTCTTTCTTGAATGACTCAAGTACTTTGTAAGCATTTGTACTTTCATTAAAATAAATGGGTTCTTTTATAAAATCTTTGATATCAAATTCTTTATCAGTAGAAGGGGTGAATAAATCTTTAAGCAATACTATTCCAATTATATCATCTAAATTATTTGTTTTGCAAACAGGATAAGCAGAATGTTTTTCACGATTGATTTTCATTTTAATGGTTTCCCAGGGATCATCAATTGTAATAAACACAATTTCATTTCTATGGGTAAAAAGCGTATTTACTTTTCTATCTCCTAATTCAAATACACGTTCTACTATATTATGTTCAATATCTTGTATTTCTCCACCTTCAGCACTTTCTTTAATTATTGATTTAATTTCTTCTTCTGAAATTTTACTATCTGTAGTTTTTCTAATTCCCATTATTTTTAACAAAATATCGTTTGTAGTTGTAAGTAACCAAACAAAAGGTGAAGTTATCATTGATAGAATCTTCATTGGTTTGGCTAGTACGATAGCTATGGGTTCAGGAAATGTCATACCCAATCTTTTTGGAAGTAACTCACCTAAGACAATCGATAAATAAGTAACGAAAATTACAATGATACCAGTGGCAATATTGTGTGAATATGGTTTTATTATTTCAAATTGGTTCAAATATTCAGAAACATTGTTTGTTAAATTCTCGCCACTATACACTCCTAATAATATTCCAATTAAAGTAATTCCGATTTGAACTGTGGACAGGAATTTTGTAGGATTTTCAGATAGTTCTATAGCAGTTTTAGCCCCTGAACTGCCTTTCTTTTTTGCATTTTCTAACTTAAACTTTCGTGATGAAACTAATGACATTTCTGACATTGAAAATATTCCATTGAGTAAAACTAGAGCTACGATAATTAAAATTTCCATTTTTCATTAATTTGATATTGTGGTATTAGTGTCATAAAGTAGAATAAACGTTAGAATTCCTAAAAAAATAGACTAATATTTAATTGAGCCATTTTGTTTTAATTCTTCCCTAATGTTGAGTTGGTATCTTAGACATATCCATAAAAAATACTTCCCATGTATGTCCATCATAGTCTTCGAGAGTGCGTTGCTGCATAAATCCATAATCCCTCATTTCATTAGGTTCATGACCACCTTCTTTAAGACCATTAGACATAAATTGATTCACTTCATCAATACTTTCTAATGATAATGAATAAATTCCTGCAACCTGTGATTTGGTATCTGCAATAGGTTTCGTGACAAAATTGGCAAATTTTTCGTGACTTAAGAGCATCACAAAAATATGCTCACTCCACACCATACATTTACCCGATTCATCTGAAAACTGAGGATTGTTGGTAAAACCTAAAGCAGTATAAAAGTTCATTGATTTTTGAACATCTTTTACCGCCAAATTGATAAATATTTGTTTAGCCATATTTAATTATTTTCTTAATATTGTTTCCATTTCTTTCCCTTTTGCAAGTTCATCTATTAGTTTGTCTAAATACCTCACTTTTTTAGTCAAAGGATTTTCTATTTCTTCTATTTTGTAGCCACAAATTACACCTTTTATCAAATATGCATTAGAATTTAATTTAGCTTGATCAAAGAAATTTTCAAATGTTACATTTTCTTCAATAAGTTTACTTAATTTATTTTCATTAAATCCTGTAAGCCATTCGATAACTTGATGTAATTCTTTTATCGTTCTCCCTTTGGACTGTACCTTTTTAATATAATGAGGGTAAACTGAGGCAAAAGTAAGTGTTGCAACTTTTTGGTTATGTTTTTCTGTTTCACGCATTGCTCAAATATGATACTCAATTAATTAGATAAAATAATTTTTACTTTAATATAAATTTTGGTAAAAATAAGCCATTAAAATAATTTGAGCTATTGTTCTTTAAAGAAATAAGTAATTTCTTAATTTGGATTAATTGTTTTCTAAAAAAATAATGCTTCAATCTTCAGGGTTAAATGACTTTTTTATGAATTATTTAAATGATAATTTTTGAACATGAAGGTTTACTATTTTAGTAAACTTACATTACCTCTTCTAATTAATTTAGTTCCATTCAAACAATATGCTTCGATGCAATATCCAAAGACATCTGGCCCAAGATCTTTGCCTTGGTATCTACCGTCCCAAGGAATGGAAACATCATTTGTTTCAAAGACTTTTTCTCCCCATCTATTATAAATCACAAAATTGATTTTGTTTATATCTTTTGCTCTTACATACAACAGATCATTGTGGCTATCGCCATTAGGAGAAAATGCATTTGGCAAGAATAGATTAGTTGAATCGCAGTCGGGAAAAATAACAGTGATCAATACATCTAATATTTTTTTGCATCCATGACTATCTATAATTTCAGCTGTGAATAATGTGGTTTCAAATGGCATTGCTTGAGTATTTGTGCAGCTGCTGCAATCAAGAGTATTAGAAGGTGACCAATTTACTGTTGAAGCCCCTTTTACCCATATGTTTGCTTTTGCTCCAAAGATAATCGTTGTGTCAGGTGATATGCTGAGATTGTCTATCAGGTCTAATATTTTAATACAGAAAGTGTCTACAACATTACATTGATTACTATCATTATAGTGCAATAAAATAGTCTGATCTTCAGTAGCGATAAACTTTAAGGTTTTGTTTATTGAGTCAATCAGTTGTTTCCCTGTCCACAAGAATTTATTTACAGGAGCACTTATAGATATTTGTTCCGATTTGCATGTTTCGATGAGATGTTTTTTACCTTCTTGTAATTGATTGATTTGTATTGTAAAAATATGCTCTCTTGTACAGTTGGAAGATAGGCTATCAATAAGATGATATTCTTTGATAGAATTGACATCATTCAAAGAAGATTTATATAAATATTTTGGGCAATTTTTACAAGGTATGTCTGAGTTTATCCAAAAGTATTTACTACTTCCAAAACTATCCAATCCTATTTCAAGTTCCGAACCAGCACATATTTCAAATGAGGAATGCACAGTAGAAAGAGAAGAAACATTAATGTATGCTGTATCAAGATCGCAAATGCAAGTTTTTGGTATCGTTAGTGCAAAATACCCACAACTTTTTATTTGATTGCCCTCCAATAAGACATTATATGATTTAGCAATACCACTATTTAAATTTTTATAGATTTCAATGAATTCTTTTACTTTTAAATCTTTATTGCCCAATTTTTGATCTCCATCCATGTCTGCAATGATTGCAATACAAAGACTATCATTTTTAAAAGCATCAGAATAATTTGTCTTTAATTCGAGATCAAGACTGATATTATTATTTGAGTTTTTGATTTTAAATTCAGTAATATTCAATTGAGGACAGACTCGATCTATTTTCAATAGATTTTGGCTAGTTTGTAGGTAAATATTACATAACATCCCAGTGCTAATACACAACGCCAAATCATTATAATATGTGTTGAAGTTTATATCAAAAGTGTTACATTGAAGATTGTTCCAGCAGTAAGTCTTTATACTAAATTTTAAATTATTAGTTGGAGGATTTCCAAGCAATCCAAAGCGCAATATTTGAACCCCATTTTTTATTATTATTCTTGGTTCTGATTTTTGTATTCCCAAAATTGGTGACATTGAATTACTTACATATTTTACACCTAGAGGTAGAATTATTTCAATGCTATCTTTATCATTAAAATTGGCTGAGCCTTGAACCTCGATTTCAAGATCTATATCATCTTTTAATGTACTAGAAACGGTTTTAGTCAATACTTGAACATTGTTCTTGACATTTACATTATTGATCTGAATTTTATTTGTACTCCTGAATACTTCGTTTGACTTTTCATTACAATTTGATACAGCAGAACTATAAAATGTAAAATACGAATTTACAAATGCATCACAATCAGTAATGGCTTTGAATTTAATTCTGATTCTATTTTTAGGAAAACTGTTGACTCCAGAAAGCCCTAAGGTCCTATGAGAATTGATAATATTATTGAAATCCCAACGATAAGTATTATTGGAAAGAAGAATAGGTAAGGCTAAAGGAACGAAACCATTAGATTCCGCATGATCTATGAATATTGTTGAAGGAATTAACTTAATGCCTTGAGGAATATTGATGTCGAGAAAAACATTATACGCAGTACCCTCATTTGCATTGTATAATTCAATCATATATTCAGGTATGGTATCACATAGATTTACAGATCTAGAATTTTGAATTACATTCAGCTCCATCAATGGATTCTTATCTTTAACTTCAATGACATAACTTGTTATATCACAAGATTTCTGGTTAATAGCAAATGTGTCAGAACAATACCACGAAGCAGTAATGCATATCGAATCACCGTCACAAGCATTGTTTTCCGCAGTAAACCTCAATGTATTTAACGCAGTTTTCTTTATATAAAAGAGGTGAAATATGCTATCATTTATTTTTTTTACTTGGTATGATGTATCTGGAGTAATATTGATATTTTTAATCAGACCTTTTTTGGATTGAATGTTGAATAGGTAACTTCCAGAATAACTATTGTTAAATAAGTTAGCTCTCCATTCAATTTCTTTAGCGGCACTTATAATATTTTTTTCAACAAAATCTAACTTGGAACTTCCTGAATAAGTTTCTAATTCTATAAATTTACTTATATCCGATTTGTTATAAAAAGTTCTATAATCTTGACCAATGTGAAATGGATTGTCACTTGGTGTGTGGAAATAAATATTAAAATTAAATTTTTTATTTGGGCCGTTGCTAAATAATTTACAATCAGTAACTCTAGCATTGATTCTAATTTCTAGAATATAGTTTTCATCAAAACTTAATGTGTCAAAAAAAGAATTTGAAAGGTGGAAATAACCTTTGTTATTAAATGGCACAGTTCTACTTAAAACTAATCGTGTGGAAGATATACTGCTGTCATAATAATAATAGTTTAGATCGGCTGAAAGAACTTCCATTCCTGGGTAGTTTCCAAATGGTGATAAAATGCAAGAATCAATATGCAAAATATGTCTAAACTCATTTGTAAAAAAATTATTTAGTAGTGGATTTTCTTTAAATGTGAAAATAGGAAAATCCAAATTTTCTCCACACTGGATTACTTTCGTTTCACTTTGAGTGAGAGAGACAATATTGGTGAGAAACTGTGTTTTATAATTATTAATTCCACAGCTAAAACGTGCTTTATTGTTGTATTTTCTATCGAACAGAAAAGCATAGTGACTTATTGTAGTTCTGAAAATATTATCGGCAGTTGAATTCACAAATCGAGTAATGATTTTGCAATAGACACTATCACCATGTTCAAATGAAAAATCCAGTGGGAGGTCCATACCATTTGCTCTTGCTATCTCAGGGGTAAGGGGCACATAAAGCCCTTGACCAATACCGCTTCCTTGTGATATTGTTGCACCACAGGTTAATAACTTTGTGGAATCTTTAAAATTTCTAGAAGGAAATGATGATTTATAATATTTATTTTGACTTTTATCCCATACAGTAAGTTCAGAATTTAGAGTTAATAATTCCACGATGTTTCTGACGTAAAATGAAATAGAATCGTAGTGTAATGACGGATTGTCTGTGACGACCGTAGATTTAAATTCATGAATCATGGTATCTCCACTAAGGAAGCTTTTTTGGTCAACAAGATTGGTATCCATAGTTTGATTTTGTTTCAAGCGATCATCATTATTATCTTCAGAGCCAAGATTTGATCTATATAAAGAGGAAATAAAATCTAAATAAGCAGGTACGGTATCGACAATAGCTTTATCTATACATTCTAATTCAATATTCATTTTAGAGATAGAACGGGGTCCGCAAATACATGCTGTATCAACACATGTTAGTTGCACATTTGCACATAATTGTGATAAGAGCTTAATTTCATCTAATTCTTTAAATTTGCAACTTGACAGTTTTAATCTAGAAGCTTCGATATCTTTTAGTTTCAGACATGGAGCATTACACGTGGCAGAGAGTTTTAAAATTTGTTCTGATAAAGCTGGTAGAGGGGCTGTATAGATTATGCTAATGAGTTGTGATCCATCGGTATTTATTTGTCGGTTTATTGATTCAGGTTTTTTATTTAGGAGAAAGAATGAGGAATCATGTAAAGTAAAAATACAAGGTATATAATAGCTTACAATTAAATTTGCATTTCTCAGTTCTTTTGAGATGCTAATGCTATGTTTAAAATCAATAATTTTTTCTGGAGTAATGGGCATTATATTTTCAGAGACACTTAAAGCATTGCGCAATGTGTCTTTATTTTCAGGAATATAGGCTATTCTATTTCTTGCTTGCATGGCACTATTAGGAACGCATTTAGTCGTGTAACTAAAATTATACTTCCAAGGTAATCTTGAAGGAGGTAAAGGAGGCTCTGTCAGACATGTTCCATATCGAAAATGGATTCGGACGAATTCATTTACAGGGAAATTATTTATTTTTAATCTTAATTTATAAAAGATTTTTGCTTTACATAATTTGTTTTCGATTTCGTCGATATAAAAGATAGAATCAACTGTTACGTTACCTTCAAACCAAAGACTATCCTTCACTATTCCATAAAGTTCCATAGTAAGCGGAGTGCCAGTAAAAATCTCAATTTCGACATTTTCTGCATCTGCTCCTCCTCGATTAGTAAATATAAGTTCCTGGGCATGTCCGCTTGGTGCGCATACACAATCTATGGTTTTTGGAATTGCAGTGGGGACAATATCTGCAAGACTGGTGTTTTTTACAAAAAGAACTAGGCCATACTTTTCAGATTTTTGACATGTTTTGTTTCCACAGCCCCAAAAACTTTGCAGTGTAGACCTTATTGTTTTTGGGTTACAGTCTATATTATTGATTATCTCATCAATTATCAAGACTTCATCTCTTTCGAATAAGGAGTCTTTATCACCAATCTGTTCAAAATGTCTGCCATTAAATTGCAAACTGAGCTGTGTTAAAGTATTAGTCAATAGAATTCCATTTGTAGAAAAAATTTGAGCAGAATCATGATCATCTACGAATCGAAAATTTTTTATTGAACCCAATCTTGTATTGGTGATCTTGATTTGCCTGTAGACAGTATTACTGCTTTCTTTGGTTATATCTGGAACATCTTGAGTCAATAGAAAAGGACTGAATAGGTTGAAAGGCGGATCACTTAAAATGGAATCAATGGTATTATTATAACTGAATATAATTTTATTGCGAAGCATGACAGCATCATTTGAGGCATCGAATGCTTCACACTCTGTATAGATGATTAAATTACAAATGATTTTTGCGGAAGGTGTTAATACTGGGACTAAGAACTCTGGTCTAGAAATATTGCTGACATTGCTTTCATTAGCTCCTGAAATCGAAAGTAATTTGTACTGTAAACCTTTAGGTAATTGAATACTAAATTTGAAATTGCTAATGTCAAGATTACTTGTATTCGTAAGTTCAATACCAATTTTGGACTCTTCACAAATAGAAACTGATACAGGATCTATCAGCTTGACTTGAACGGTTTGAGCAATAAGATTTGATGCTATGAAAAGCATCAAGTAGGCAACTAGCATAACTCTCATGTCGATGGGTTTAAGTAATAAAAATACAACTTTTTTTAAAATCAAGCTTTTTTTTAAAATTTATTTTTTGAGACGCTGTATCTTACAGCATGAAATTTTATGTTTTAGTATTCTTTACACTTATGGGATTCGAAATTTTTGCTCAGAGCGGCGCTGTAATTGGAGTTGGCGCAAGTTTAGGCTATACAGATAATCCAGTTGTTATGGCTGATGCTGGTGCATTAAGCGGCTGGCATATAAGTGTTACTGCACGGCTTGGTCCATATTTTTGGTATCTCAAGCCAGGTCTCGAACTGCATAAGATGAATTTACTCAGTTCTTCAGTTTTCAATCCATTTGCAGAGTCGAACCCAGCTACTTATATAGTCAAGGCGCCAGTTCAAATCGGAGCAAGAGTATTCAAAATTGGAAATTTACTTTTCAGAGCCTCTGCAGGGATAGGATCAAATTTTATTTGGTCTATAGAAAAAAACAGCCTAAATCTAAATCACAATACTATGAGAGATTTGCATTTTGGTGCATTGGGAGGACTAGGAATTGATCTTGGGAAATTTGCAATAGATTTTAATTTTGAAAAAGGTTTTTCAGAATTATATAAAGATACAGGCTATAAAGTAGATTATATTACTGTAACAGCTGGATTATTTTTTTAAATGCATGTCGAAAAGAAAAGAAATCGTGTCATCATTTTTATTGAGTGCTGCAAAAGGTGATTTAACTTCTTCGGTAAGAGACTATTTTTCTGAGAAATTTTTTCACCACAATCCTTATTTTAAGCATGATGCCGAATCTTTGTTTTCTGCTATGGTAGATTCAGCTGTAAAAAATCCAAATAAACAGATTCACTTTAAACATATTCTTGAAGAAGAAAATATAGTGATGTCATATTCCCATATTAAACAAAATGAAACCGACCGAGGGGCAGCTGTATGTCATATTTTTCGATTTGAAAATAATAAAATTGTAGAGATGTGGGATGTTGTACAGTTAATTCCAGAAAATATGCTTAATGAAATGGGAATGTTTTAATTATTTTTTTTAATGAAAATTATGAAGTTTTTTTTTGAGATTTTCTGAAAAGACTGATTTATTATAAGCATGAAAACGCTTTGACAATTTTATCATTTCTGCAATAAATTAGATTAAAATATATATCATTTTCCAATTATTTCGTTACTTTACATTTGATGGATAATTATTCAAAGGCAGGAAAATGGAAGATTATATTAGGCTTGATAGGCGTAATTTTTCTTATTATTCCATGGTTTTATACAAATTATTTAGCAACCAAGCTAGAAGAAGGTGAACGGGCTAAAGTTGAAATTTTTGCAAAAACGCTTGAAGAAGTTGTCAATAATGAAGATTTGAATGCCGACTTTACTTATCAATACGAAATCTTGGAAAAATTCAAAGATATTCCAATGATAGCCATTGATGAAGAGGGAAAAGTTAAAGAAGTCTTCAATATTGATGAGTTAACAGATACCCTTGAAATGGTGCAATCATTTAAGAAAACAGGAATAGCACCAATTGAAGGATTCGGATATGCGAGATATATTTATTATAAGCATCCTTATATTCTGACACTATTGAGTTATTTTCCGTGGGTGCAGCTATTTTTATTATTGATTTATATACTGATAGGATATGCAGTGTTCAGCGCATCACGCAGAGAGGAACAGAATAGAGTTTGGGTAGGGATGGCGAAAGAGACAGCACATCAGCTAGGGACTCCGATAAGTGGGATCATGGGTTGGATTGAAAATTTAAAAATGAACCTAGATCCAAATGAATCCGATCAAACTGAGATTATTTATGAGATGGAACGTGATGTGAATAAATTGCAACAAGTAGCAGATCGTTTTTCAAAAATTGGATCTGTTCCAGATTTACATAAAAGATCGCTGATAGAAGAACTTCTTGTTTGTAAAAATTATATTGAGGCAAGAGCATCGCGCAATGTTGTATTCGATTTTCCAGAATCGAGTCCTGCACAATTCTATTCCATGATCAATACCAATTTGTTTCATTGGGTAATAGAAAATTTATTGAGGAATGCTTTAGATGCTATGGATGGCAAAGGAGTAATCAAATTTCAAGTGAGTCAAGAACAAGTAGGAGTCAATAAAATAAGTATTCAAGATACAGGCAAAGGAATACCAGCTTCAAAAGTTAAAACTATATTCAAACCTGGTTATACCACCAAGGAAAGAGGTTGGGGTCTGGGATTATCACTGTCAAAAAGAATTATCGAAAATTATCACAAAGGAAAGATTTATGTGTCTTATTCCGAATTGGACAAAGGCACTTGTTTTGTCATAGAACTACCCGCTGTGAATTGAAAATATGATTTAATTTATTCTCTAACTTTTCAATTTAAAGACAAGTTTTTTCTAAGCAAACGTCTTACTTAATCAATACAATTTGGATTTAATAAAATAGATAAAAGCCTATTTTGGTTTTTCTATGGTACCACTTGGTTTTTTCCCAGTACCAGTACTTGGCGCTGGAGCAGGTTTATTCATTGGGTCAGTAGTCTTATTGCCACTTGTACTTGTGTTCTTTGGCAATGAACCAGTACTTGGAGCAACTGGAGGAGGCGCAATTTTTGTGAGCAATAATTTGATTTGATCGTATTTAGCTTTGTTGGTATCTTTTCCTGTGCATCCTAATGCAGCAGCTTTTGATTCAATATTTTTAATTCGGTTATTTGGACTTGGATGTGTACTGATCCATTCAGGAGGTGTCGCCTGTCCTGCAATTTTCTTAAAGAAGCCTGCTGCACCTGCTGCACTATAATTGGTTTTGCATAGATATTTTACAGAAAAAGAATCTGCTTCTGTCTCATGATCGCGAGAAAAACTCAAGCCCACAATAGAAGCTGTGACATCCTTGACCGTTTCTTTTTTGCCGAGTGCGGCATCCAATAATATGGACACTCCCATAATTTTAGTTAATTGTCTCGTGGAATGTCTATTTGCAGCGTGAGCTATCTCATGGCCCATTACTCCAGCCAATTGATCTTCAGAATCTAAAAATTTTATTAAGCCAGTATAGACAAAAATATAGCCCCCTGGCGTGGCAAACGCATTTTGCACTTTTTCATTATTGATTAATGTAACTTTCCATGGAAACTCAGTGGCATAGCGGACATTGCCATTATTTATTATCTTTTTGGTTATCCCTCTGACATAGGAATAAAGTTCTTCATTTCCTGCCTCAGGAACAGTTGGATATTCAGCTTTATTGGACATGATTTCATTATAAACCTGTCCTCCCAATTTGATATCCTCACTGACTGGAAATAAATTCGCATTATTCCATGTATCTTTAACAACAGAACAAGCAGCCAATGTCAATATTGTTAATAAAACAGCAATCTTTTTCATCTAATTTATTTTTTAAAATCTGATCTTGAGTTGAAATAAAAATTTACTTAAATTCTCTTTATTTAAATTTCCTTATTCAACTTATTTTATGAGACGATAATATCTCACAAAGGTAATATTTTGAGGGAGTTATTCTTTTATTAAAATTAATGCTACCTTGGTTATTTTCGACTTTATTGCATCTTTTTTCAATTTTTTGTTAATATTAGTTAAAATTTCAATATTTATTGGTGAGGAGCTAAATTTGGCATAAAATTGACAATAAGACGTTAATGTATTATAAGTATTTAGAATTTCTATGTAGTAGAAGTACTAATAGTCGTT
>ERZ795046.3870-NODE-3870-length-11437-cov-4.551836_pt1 | contig 11437 bp, 1 predicted proteins | sample MGYA00375130_ERZ795046 | MGnify/ENA primary metagenome ERZ795046 (study PRJEB30175, sample SAMN05720202) | activated sludge metagenome | isolation source: anaerobic digester from wastewater treatment plant | place: Japan | collected 2015-05-15 ...
AGGCGAGCTGCTGGGCATGACCCGTTTTGCCGGCCATCTCGATGACTGGCCGGCCGCGGAATGTGCTTCCTATTTGCTGGCATCCGACCAGCTGAAAAAATACTGGCTGCTATTCCACGCCCATGTATCGCATCATCAAGACCGGCATACGCTGACGGCGTTCGAGCAGGTGGGAATCGATGGGAAATACCGTGCTTCGGACTGCCTCCCCTCTCAACTTCTCGCGCCGCGCATGCTGGCCTGGGCGTTCGCGTTTGAATTCCCCGGAGACGAAAACCTCTATTTGCTTCGTGGAATTCCACCCGTTTGGTACCAGCCGGGCACTCAATTCGGCTGGGCGGATTTACCCACCAGCGCCGGAACGATCGATCTGCATGTCCAGTGTGGCGCTCGCGAAGTGGAAATCAAAGTGGATTGCTCACGGCTCCACCCGGACGCGCGGCCGGTGATTCAGGTCAATGCGTTTCCGGAATTTCGGAAATGGACCATTCTTGAAGGAACCTTCGGCGTGGAAAAGATGGAAGGCAACCGGATCTATCTCCTAAAAAACAATAAAAGCAGCCTCCATCTCCGACTGGCCTATTGAGGCAGACAGTCAAACCTGCTTGAGGCGAGGATTCTCCCCTCACTCCCATTCATATCCGAGAATCAGGAGAAGATCCTCCATTTCCATGACTTTCTTCACTGGATCTTCGATTAGGTTCCCGCCGCCTGGACGTGTAACCTTGATCCTCCAGGCAAGCGGGGGGGCATACGGCACGATTTCCAGATCCGCCGCGCCGACATTCTTCTGAGCGAAATGCAGGCCGCCGTACGTGTTGCTTTTGGCCAGCGTCATGGTGTTCGATCCCGCGGGGGGCGGCACGGGCAGGGGCGGTGTGAGGGTGACGCCATAGTTCCCGGCGTCCGTACAACGGGCCAACAAGAATACCGTATTGATTTTGAGCGTCTTGCCCGCGTCCCGTATGGGAAAACGGTCCAGCGGCAGGTCGAACTCCAACACATTGCCCTGGGCCGGATTCGTGGGATGGAGAAACCGGCTCCACGGCGTGCCGTACTCGCGGCGCAGGTCCAAGGCCAGCCACGAGGGCGTGGTCTCGTCCGCGCTGAAATACTCGCGCAGGTGAGTGATCGCGCCGTTTTTGAATACGCCGGCGTCTTCCCGCGCCGTGTAGCGGATGTGCAGGATGGCATCGGTGATTGTGGAGTAATCGAACTGGCGCATCGGCCGGCCGAAATCCGGATTCGCGGGATCCGGATTGTTGGCGGGGAGGTCACTGAACAGTTCGAGCGCCCATTCGCTGATGACCCCCGCGCCCTCGAAGGGCAGGTACCGCTCATCCCGGAAGCTCAGTTCGAACACACCACTGTCATTCTGCCCGCTGCTGGTGGCAACAGCCTTCACCGGGATGTTGCTTTCCACGAAGCGGCTGTCATCCGCGGGCCGTCCGGCATCGTCCGTGTTCCGGGGATAGCCATTGTCACCGTTGGTGGCGTTCATCCGAATGCTGTTCTTGAGGAGCCGCAGCGTGCAGGCGACGGACGTGTAGGGCCCCGCCACGCACGGCAAGGTCAAACTAACGGATTTGATTCGGCGGAAATAATGGCCGGGGAAATCGAGATCGAAAATTTCTTCCGGCAGATGGAAGAAACACCGGCCGGTCTCGCGCAACCGCACCAACGCCAACGGATCCAGTAGCAGAAGCGAAACAGGCTTGGTGAGTTCGAACTCGCGGCGGTTCTGCTCCAGGTAAGCCGTTTCCAGCCGCCGCAGGTCGTATTGCAATTTTTCGCCGGACAACAGGCCCTTCTTGAGGTTGTCCCAATACCCGAACATGATGATGCGGCTGTCCGCCAGGCCAAGTTCGAACCGGAAACAACGTTCCGCGCGCTTGGCCAAGTCGTATGCCAACTTGTAGCTTTGGAAATAGACCCCGGAAATCTGTCCGATCTGCCACTGGTACAGTTCCTGGCTGGTATATTTCGACCGCATGAAGGCATCCATGGCCTTGGCGTTGTCGATTTGCAGTTTCTGGTTCTCCAATTCCTTTTCCGCGATGGCCACCCGCAGTTCCGCCGCGGCGATGGATTTGTCCAACTGCTCGATTTCGATTTTTGCCAGTTCCTTCTGATAATCCCAATCGTCCTGCCGGCGCTGGTACGACGCCACAGTCGAGGCAATGGACGCTCCTTTGTCCAACGCGCGGGCGATGCTGGTCAACGTCAAGGCGGCGTCCTCGGCGATCGATCCGAAGGTCTTGCCACCCGTTTCCGCCGTGGCGTGGGGAGAGCCGCCGAAACCCGACGCGCCGATGAGAAACTGCGGCACGGCTTTCAGCCCCCCGGACAACACATACCCCAGCGCCACCCCGGCCTCGATCAACGTCGACAGCGAGTTGAGCGTGAGCGCGGCAATTTCTCCGGCATTCATGAACTCCCGGGATTCATAATAAACCTTCTTGGCCTGCGCCATCTCCCGGCTTTTCTGCAAACCGGCCAGGGTTTCCTCAGCCTCGGCGATTTGTTGTTCACGAACGGCCTTGGCAGCGTCCAACACGCGGATTTCCTGGTCTTGCCGCAGCCGGCTGAGCGCTTCGGCATCTTTTTTCTCGAGAGCCGACAACAAGGCGGCTCCCAAGGCCTTCACGTCATTGCAGACTTCGTTGGCCTTCTGCAGCAAGACATGGAAACGGTACAGCGGCAGCGGAGCGTTCAAGTCAGCCAGCGCGGAGCTGATATCCAGGCCCGCGGCCACGGCCTTGACGAGCGCGCCCGGATCGATGGGCGGTTCGAACAACGCCAGTTGCCGCACCACGCCCTCGATGTTCATGCAGTGCCGGATTTTGTATAGCCGGTCGGCGACCGTGTCCCAATAACTCAGCATCTTCTCGTTGTGTGGAATGCAGAAATAAAGCATGGGCAAGGAGACGGTAGCCATCCCGTCCCCGCCGGTTCCGGCCGGCATGGGGATCAGATTCTCCACCTCCACCAAGGCATTGGCGAATGCGTCTAATTGCTTTTCCAACTCGTTGAAACTTTCAACAGGCGGTTGGGCCTGCGGCGGAATCCGCATCGGCCGCGGCCCCAGCAGCTCGGCAGCGAGGATGTAGAGCTGCGTCGCCTCGTTGATGCTTTCCATGCTGTCCTGGCGGAACAGGGAGTCGCCCCAAGCAATCAGGTTGTCCAAATACTTCATAACTACCGTCTTCTGGTACGCCACCGTCCGGTAATTGGCGATGCGGTGCGGTTCGAAGGGATTGACGCGCCAATCGTACACCTGGTCTTCGAGGGCTTTTTGGGTTTGCGGTGAATAGCCCGGCACACTCGTGTCGCCGGCCAGCAGGCGCAGGATATTCTCGATGCGCTGCTGGATGTACATGGGGTCGGTTGTTTCGAAGAACGGCTTGGTGATCCAGTACTTGCTCATCGCCGAACCGCCGGGCACGGAACTTTCGACTCCGATGGGATTGAAGATGAAGTGGTACCACTCGCGCGCCTCTTCGAACCGCTGGTTCTGGCTCAATACGTTGGCAATGAACAGCGGGATGTGATAGAAAATCTCCCAATTGTAGGATGAATAAGCCCCTGAAGGCGAAAAGTCCACTACCTCCTTGGGGTGACCGGGCATCACGGCCCAATCGGGCAGTGTGGGATCCTCGATCGAAGGATCGACCACCCAAACCGTCGGGTTGTAGCTGTTCGCGAAATTGAATCCGCTGTTGATCAATTGTGTCTCCCGCTTCATCAATCCGGGGATTCCCTGCACGGGATTCTGGACCCGCTTCGCGAATTCACAAACGAACGGGTGGTAATCGTTAAAGAAGTGGAAGCGGCGGAACTGGAAAAGCCACAACGACACGCCCGCCAGGAAGGCATGCACCCCACGCATGAAGAAGATGACCAGCCTCCGCTTCACCTCCGCGCCGGGAAACGGCGGCACGGTCTCTCCCGCGATCTGGTTATACAGCATCTGCTCCAGGTGTTGGCGTTGTGCGGCGCTGAGAGAGCCGAGATTGAATTGGTCCACCCAAGTCTGGATGAGCCCTTGGAAAAAATCCTCCCATTTCCGGAATTCCCGCTTGATGTCCGGATAGTAATACCGCCGGCCTCCCCCGCCGTTCCCGGATTCTTCCCGCCGGTACGGCGCGAGCAAGGGCAAGACGAAGAATGTGCGCTTTTTGTCGTTATAGAAAAAGGGCAGCCAACTGCCGATGGGCAGGGGCAGTTCATGCGTCTTTCCCTGGCTTAGCACCATCAAACCGTCCTGCAGCAGGCGGTCCAGGTAGGACAAATGCCAAAGCGGCGACATCCGGTAAAACCAGGGCGTTTCGTGCAACAGCGTCGTCAGCCACAATCCATTCGACTGGGATGACGACTGGTTCTCCAGGGTGAAATCGTTTTGGGGAGTGTCATGGCGGGATTGAGCGAAACCAAACTCGTCGAGTTGTCCCAATTCCGCCCATTTCATGTATGTCGTATAGTTACCGGCTGACTCCCATTCCGGCTTCAGGATGGGCTTGAAATTGCCGAGATAGCCGGAGGGCTCGGGTGTGCCCTGACAGCCCGTGATTTCGAACGCGCCGGAAAGGGAAGCGCGCGGGTTTCCATCACGGCCCAGGCTGGAGCCTTCCACATGAATGCCAAACCTCCCATCCACTCCCGTCCGGTCGATGGGAAAAAAGCGGTAATGCTTCCGGACAATTTCCACGTCATAGGACGCCGTCTCGTAATAGTGCTTGGAGATTTTCATCGGCGTCCACTGGCCTTGCCGGTAACTGCTCATCGCCATTTTCAACCGGAGCAGTTTCCATGCTTTCTTGAGCGGGACATTGGATTGATTGGCGCTAGGGGTGGAGACCGTGTTGTTCGCGGATTCATCGGGGACCTCCGTGAACAACGGCCAAAACAAGTACAAGCGCTGATTGATCACGGCGGGAACGAGATAGTCGCTTTGGATATCGAGGTCTACCTTTTCCCACGGCGTCCATTGCCGGTAATCGAACCGGCGGTAGTAGTACACATGCGGCTCCGCGCCTTTCGTCCGGCCGAACACGTGGAGGATCGTGTTGTCCCCGTCGTCTTCCTGGTAGAAGCCCGCCACTTCGAGTTGGGCCACCTGGTCCAGTTTTTCCAGGTACTTCGTGAAGGCCGCCTCGACGGTATGCTGGTTGATTTCATTTTGGAGCAGTTCGTTCTCCAACTCCTTGAAATACGGGGAACGGTCTTTTTTCAGTTCCGGCTCGATCCAATTCTCCGGCCACAGGAAGACTTTCCGGTTCGCTTCCCAGACCCGGTACTTGCGCATCCATTTCCACCAGCGCCACGCGCTGTCCCCATCATCGCCGTCCGCCTGGACCTTGACGAACGGCTCCAGTCCCATGAAACAGCGTTGCACGAACAACTGCACGGAGCCGGACGCCTGCACCAGCCGGCTGGTCAGCTGGCACGGGCACATCTCCACGTCCAGTAAATAATAGGCATACAGATCGTTGGTGTTTTCCCATTTGCCCGTCGGCGCGTCGGCGGGTTTTGGCTGGGTGAGCAAATAGGCCGTCAAGGCGTCCCGCTTGCGCTCCCGCAGCGCGTCCTGAATTTCCCCGCAAAGGGCGAGCCACGTCTCGCTGCCTAACTTCGAACGCAACAGAGTCTTCAGCTCCCTCGCCTGCGCGTCCCCCATCGTGGCGGCAGCGTACGCGTTCACCGTATCCGCGCCGGCGTTGAGGTTTTCCATGAAATAAAACGCCCGGCGGATGCGTTCCCAGTTTTCGGCCAGCAGGTAATCATTGGGATACGCCGGATCGATGGCGTTGATCAACGCTTCCACGCCGGCGGCGGACCACGCTTCGTTCATCAGGGCCACGTCCGCGGCCAACAGGTCCGGGGTGGCGTATTCCCCGTTGTTCAATTTCGCCAGCAATTCAAGCAGTGTGATTTTGCTTTCGGGTACGGTTTGCCGGAACCGGAGCAGGCGGTCAGTCCGCAATACGCGGTCGATGGGAGCCATGGCTTGAGTATCGTCCAGCGGCAGAGCCGTGAAATCGAGAAGTTGCGCAGCCGCCGTCAAGTCGTTTAATGATTTCCACTCCGCCAGGATCAGGTTCCATTTGGACCACAATGCGGCCACGCGGTTTGCCCAATACCAGCCGTCGAACGTGATCGTGAGTGTGGCGTGATCCACCACGCCGGACGTGGCGGGAAACGTTTGTGTGAGGTGTTCCAGCAGCGTGGCGGGGAGTATGGCGTATTCCATCAACAACCGCCGGGTCAGTCCCTCGGTCAATCCCAAGGCCGCCCCGGCCTGCCGGATGACCAGCCCTTCGGACAACGCGCGGGACAAATACGCCAATCCCTTTTTCACCGCTGTTGCGAGATTGTCCTTCAAATGGTCCTGGGATGGATCGTTCAGGTCCCGCAGCGGGAATTGCAAATCGCCTTCCAACAGCCAGATTTTCTCCGGCGGGAACGCGCCTGCCGCAGGCTGTGTATAAAGCGAGTTCACGGCGTTGCGGTAAGCCGGATCCGCCGACAGCCCGTCCAGCAGGTTCTTTTCGGCTAACGTCATGATGCCGGTGAAACGCAATTCCCTGGCCTCGGCGTCATAGGCGATTTTCAGAATCAAGGCGGGATCGGGCAATGTAGCGAAATCCACAACCGCGGGGAGATGCGGCAACGGCGCGGCAAACACGGGATCCATGAATTTGACCGCCAGCCGCGGGATCTGGAAAAACGCCTCAATAGCCTCTTGATACGCGGCGATGCCGGTCACTGCCGCCAGGGAGGGATCGTTCAGCAACGTGTTTCGGTGCGCGGCCGTCATCCACCCGGTGTAGCGCAATGTCTGGCTGGATTCATCGTAGCGGATGGGGAAGGCGTTCTTGATTGCCGCCGGAAAATCGAATCCGCCCGGCAAACCCGCCACCGTGATTTCAACCGCCGCTTCGTTGCGCAGCACGCCGAGAAAGAACTGCGCGGCTTTTTCATCCCGGTGCAACTGCTGTAGCAGCGTGATCAGCAGGGCGGAGAGCCGTTCCTCGTCGGACGGTGGATTCAGGAACTCGTACTTTTCCGGCTTGTATTCAGCTTGGATCGCCTGCAATTCCGTACGCAGGGAGGCGAGAAACCGGGCCGCATCGGATTCTTTCACCGCCGCCTTGGCTGTACGGTCGGCTGCCAGAATCCAGTCGAGCTCGTCGGGCGTGAATCCTGTGGCCTTGAGGAAACCGATTTTCTCCACATATTCCCATGCGGCTTTGGCATTGGCGAAAACGGGCACATCCTGCTGCAGCAATTTCAGAATGGTCACCCATTCTTCGACCTTGTATTTCAGCATCTTGGCCAGCCAGGCATGCCGCCACAAAAATGAGAGATTGGCCAGCGTGAGATCGTCCGTGATATACACCGCGCCGTCCGAGGCGCGGGTCAGTCCTGCCAGCCGGTCGAGATCCGCTTCCCGCACGCCCAGCGCGGAAAGAATCACGGACCGGTGGCCTGAAATCTTCTCCACGGCCGGTCCGGGGACATCCACCGCGGCCACCGCGAAGGCGGAATCGAGCGGCTGAATCAGTTTTTTGTTCAGAAACAGGTTTGAGTAGAGGCCGTCCGCCCGCTTTTTGTGGAGTCCGGTAAAGCAAGTCCCGGTATTTAAATCATCAAGCAAGCCGCAAAGCGATTCGACGGACGCCTTGGATCCCAGCCGCGCCTGGAGCCGTTTGAAGTAAAACAGGTTGATCAAAAACGGTTCATCCAATTTCCCCCCGCCGAGGCCGGGACAGCGGATGGCGAGATCGAGTTCCCACATCTTGCATCCGGCAAGTTTCCTCCACATCCGCAAAAAACGGTGAATCCGGTCGAGGTGGTCCAGATGAGCCGCATCGAATCCCAGGATCACCTTTTTATCCGTATCGCACGACGGATCGAGGTGTTGGATGAAGAGGTCCCCATCGGGATTGATGAAGGGCAGGTCAAGCAGCGCCAGCAGTTCCTCGTATTCGAGCCCGGATTTGAAAAGAAATGTTTTGACGTTCGAGATCGTGTTCAACCACCCGGCGTTTCCCGTTTCTCCCCAGACCGCCTGCTGGCCTGCCGCTGTCGTGTCGGCCGCCAGGATGAGACGTTTTTCGTCGAAGGGAGCGGCCGCGTCGCAGCTGATGCCGAAATATTCCGCGGCGATCTCCCCGTCCGTGGGATTGTTCGGAGCACCTGCGCCCCGGAACGTGACCATGAGGTCCCAGCGTTGCAAATTGCTTTTTTGGAACGTAGCCCGGACTTCTTCCGCAAAGAGATCGAAAGGCAACTTAAACGGAAAGCGGGACTGCCGCAGTTTGAGATAGGCCTTTGGATTGACAAAGGCGGGATATGCCTTCAGTTCCTCGCTACTGGCCTTCGTGTTCGGCAGGAGTTCAGCGAAGAAGTTGGGAGTCCCTTTCTTCTTCAATAGATACGTGGCAGTCTCGCCATGCACCACCCAGCGGTCTGGATCGGCCGGATCGACCTGCGACAAGGTGAAATCCGCGCCGGTTTCGATTCCCTGCGCGGAGAGCGCCGCCTCCACAGCCGCTTTCGCTCCCGGCCCCGCCGGCACGGCCCCAAAGCCTAACAGTTCGACATCGTTCTCCCCAGCCGCCACCACGCGTTCGAGCACTTCGCAGGCGACATCCACATACGGCAAGGGAGTCAACGCGTTCTCGCAGTTGAGTTCGATATATCCCAGGTCGGGCCGCCGCTGGAACAGAATGTCTTTCACAGTAAACGCCGGATTGCCGGCTTTCCGGTCCCGCAGGAACATCAGGATATCCGTGAAATAGGCTGCCGGGCTGAGCACCGAGCGGCAATGTTCACAGTGGCAGATGTCACCGGCTTGAAAGAGATTTTCCCAGTTCGGAAAAGTTTTTAGATCATCGTTACCGTTCTTCAGCACCTGCGGCAGTGTTTCCGCGTCGAGCGACTTGAGGTCGCCGATCACCGTCAGCACGGCGGCGTGCGTGTCGGCCGCGCGGTTCCACACCAGGCGGGCGTTGGATTGGGTGAAGCCGGGATTATCCGCGTAGCGCCGCACGAACTCGCTTTCACCGAGCCGGTAGATCATCTGGGCCGAGTGCAGCCCGTCGGCCAGCAGCGTGTCCGTGGCTTCAAACGTGGGCGCTAGTTTGAATACCCGCTGCGCCGCCTTGAGTTCGAGACGGAATCCCTCCTCCTGCACCGCACCTCGAAGTTCGGGATTGACTCCCTCGTTCAAAAAATCATCCACGGAAGTGCGCAACAGGTCAAAAGCGGGATGCGTCTCGATGATTTGGTGAGTCAGTTCCGCATGGCGCATGCCCCGCGCGCCTCCGTTGCGCAACGCCCGCTCCAAACCGCCTGAAAACGCCGCCGTGGGGAACGCCTCGCGGAACTGCCGTTCCAAACTTTTCGCGTACACCGCCGCTTCGGGCAACTTCACCGCGCCCGCGGCTTCTCCCAGGCCGAGTGGCGGATTGATGACTCCCTCCTTATGCTTGCGCTCGATCAGCTCGGTCCACTCCCCTTCGCCGAGCTTCGCCAGCGTGCGGATTTGCGCGGGTTGGCGGAGGTTGAATTCTTCCTTGAGCATCCGGACTACCGAAAAATCACTCCGCGTGAACTCGGCCAGCTGATACGATGTCCGCAGATCGTCGATCTCCTCCTTCTTGAACGACTCATCCTTCTCCAGCGCCGCCAGCAGCTCGGGAGTCAACGTCTTGTGCTCATTGAACAGCCGCGCGAACTTCGCCTGTTTTTCCGCGCCTTCGATGCCCGCGTGCTCGAGGGCCTGGCGGACGAAATTGCTGGGACCGGCGTCACCCAACACGAGCCGCGCGGTGAGTTCCAAAAACGCCTGGATCCACTCCTCCACCCGCCCGCGGAAAGCCGGGGAAATCTCACGATCATTGAAAGCCCTGACCAGGGCTTTGCGTACCGCGGGAGCATCCAGGGTGGGAAGAATTTTCGTAAACGCGGCGCGATTTTCTTTCAGGCTCGTAGTTTCGTTATATTCAAAAAAATTCCCTCCTGCCAGCGCGAACCAAAATTCCCGGGTGATCCCCAGTTCGGCCAGAAGGTACGCCAGCACGAATCGCGCCAGCACGAGCTTCTCGTAACCGGTCTCTCCCGCGAGAAAGGTAAGATCATGCAGATCCCGGTTTTCCTCCAACTCCTCGGTTTTGACGGGACCGAGCAGCGGCTTGACGGCGGCCTCGATCCGGTTGAACAAGGCGGGCGGCTCCTGGCGTTCGAGCGGAATCGTCAGATCGATCTGCGCCTCCTCGGGCGCGTTGAACCACACCGGCGAGACGGCCAGCACCGTACCGTCCTCCGCGATCGCCTTGACGGTCAAATCCGCGGCGCCGCGTTCCCGGTGGAGAAACTGCCTGGCGGTGTACTCGATCCGGTACGCGCCATCCGATCCGGTCCGGCTTTCTCCCAGCAGCTGCTCGCTGCGGAGGTCCTGGTCAAACGCGGCGGCCCGGATCCCGGCAGCCGGAAAGCCGTCCGCGAACCGGACAACGCCTGTAACACGAAACGTCCGGGATTCTCCGGGTGGGTTGGACGACAAGGTACGCATGGCTGTTCTCCTTTGGATTGTTACACGCGATTCACTTCGAATAGGGCAACCGCAGAAGGTCGTCTTCGCTTAAACCGTGCTGCACAAAGAGCTCATCGCGCAGCAGTTCCAACATCGAATTCGCTTCCGCGTTCGTGAAGTGTGGATTGCTTCCAATGGCGTCCCGCATGACGTTGAAATAATCCCGGACAGAAATTGTGCTCTCCCCCGACGTACGAGCCATTTGCCGGAAAACCCGCTTCCAATAGTCGTCGAATCCCCGGTGGGTTGTCGCGTCCAGTAGCCTCGTCAGCGCGGCCCGGGGATCGTATCCCGGCACCGTTCGCATGGCGGAACGTGCCGAGATGTGTGCGGACTGCCCCGAGACCCCCCGCTCCGCCCGGGCGGCGGAGGATTGCGCATGGCTTGTTAAATCGGTCAAGTGTGCGCCGGAAGCCCGCAACTCGCCTTGATCGATGCGGGATAAGGCCTCATCAAAATATTCATCGGGAATCATTGTGCATTGACATTCTTCCGAAGGAGATGAAGCCGGGCCTTCACTGCTGCTTTGACTAGAACTGGTGGAGGATTCGCCTTCACCGGAGGACGACATCATCATGCCGGTGGCGCTTACGCCATGCGAAGCCAGCTGCGCGCCGCGGGCGTGGTCCGCAAGGCGTGTCGTGTCGGCCGTCACGGTGACAAGAACTTGTTCGCCGGTACTCAGGCGCGCCAACGCTGGCGCTGCCCGCGGACCACTGGTCATGGGGCCAGTCGGACTGACAAATCCCAGCGCCATGCTCGTTCCAGTCCCGAGCGCCTCGGCATTTGGACGGCTCATCCCGGCCGCTTCGGCGGTTTCGGTGACAGCGGTCTCGA
>ERZ795046.3875-NODE-3875-length-11430-cov-4.265055_pt1 | contig 11430 bp, 10 predicted proteins | sample MGYA00375130_ERZ795046 | MGnify/ENA primary metagenome ERZ795046 (study PRJEB30175, sample SAMN05720202) | activated sludge metagenome | isolation source: anaerobic digester from wastewater treatment plant | place: Japan | collected 2015-05-15 ...
GCCAGCGTCCCGATGGATGAGGCGCTTGCGATGGTCAGCGTGGATCTCGGCGGGCGGCCTTACCTTGTGTTTAATGTAAAGTTCAGCGGCGAATTAGCGGGAAGTATCGAGACCGGACTGATAGAGGAGTTTTTCAGGGCGGTGTCCGTCAATGCCGGCATGAATATACATATAAACGTGCCGTACGGGAGCAACAACCACCACATATGCGAAGCCATCTTCAAGGCGTTCGGAAGAGCGCTCGACGAGGCGTCGAGGACAGACAGCCGGGTAAAAGGAGTCATGTCCACCAAGGGAGTGCTGTGACACGGTTTTGGCGCCGGACAGCAGCCGAATGGATGGCAGCGCAAGGCTTATGACAATGCATGTGATCGGAGTGATGGCGGATGGTGATTTACCCTGCGATAGATATCAGGGATGGGAAATGTGTGCGGCTGGTCCAGGGAAGGTTCGACGATGTGACGGTATATTCCGATGATCCTGTGGAGGCGGCCCGCAGCTTTGTACGGGCCGGTGCGCAGTATCTTCACGTGGTGGACCTGGACGGTGCCAGGCTGGGGAGCCCGCAGAATGCGGACATAATATGCGCAATAGCGGCACAGACGGGGATACCGGTGCAGACGGGCGGGGGTATCCGGACCGCGGAGACAATGGAAATGCTGCTGAACAGGGGCATAAAAAGAGTCATACTCGGTACTTCGGCAGTAAATGATCCGACGCTGGTAAAAAAAGCCGCCGAAAAGTTCAGCGGCAGATTTGCGGTAGCCATCGACGCAAAGGACGGCTTCGTCGCAACGGAAGGATGGGAAAGGACCAGCGGGTTCACGGCGGTCGGATTTGCCAGGAAAATGGAGGAGTTTGGCGCCGGAGTGATAATATACACCGACATATCAAGGGACGGAATGCTGAAAGGCCCCAATCTCAAAGCGATGGAAGAAATGGTGAAAGCTGTCGGGATCGATGTGATAGCTTCGGGCGGAGTTACGAGCATACAGGACATAAAAAACCTGAAGGATGCCGGAGTTGCAGGAGCGATAATCGGCAAGGCCCTTTACACAGGGAATATCGACCTGGGGGAAGCTATCGAGGCGGCAAAATGAATCCGGCAGCATACTGCCTGTGCCAACTGCGGATTTACCGCAGCTTCGAATGATGATCCGGGAAAAGATACCCGGGGCCCGAAGGAAGGACACATTTGATACGGGATCGATGAAAGCCCGTGTCATGTGTGAAAAATATTCGTAAAATCAGAATGAGAGAGGTCAAAATATGAGCACTAAAAGAATAATACCATGCCTTGACGTGATAGGCGGCAGGGTCGTCAAGGGAGTGAATTTCGTCAACTTCAGGGATGCGGGGGATCCTGCGGAAAACGCGATGTTTTACGAAAAAGCCGGGGCAGACGAGCTTGTATTGCTGGACATAACGGCGTCGGCGGAGGGGCGTGACACGATCGTAGATGTGGTCAGGCGCGTTGCAGGGTGCATTTCGATCCCTTTCACGGTGGGAGGCGGGATCAGGACCTGCGAGGATTTCAAAAGAATGCTCGAAGCCGGGGCGGACAAGGTCTCGGTGAATACCGCCGCCGTGAAGAGGCCTGAACTGATATCGGAGGCGGCCGAACGCTTCGGAAGCGGGCGCGTGGTAGTCGCCGTCGATGCAAAAAGGCGTGAAGACGGAAACGGCTGGGAAGTGTATATTGGCGGAGGACGTGTAAACACCGGCCTGGATGCGGTGGAATGGAGCGCCCGGGCAACGGAGCTCGGCGCAGGAGAGATCCTTCTGACGAGCATGGACCGTGACGGCACGAAAGATGGATTTGATATCGAACTGACCAGGGCAGTCGCGGAAAATACGGGCATACCGGTGACAGCGTCCGGCGGCGCAGGCTCAAAAGAGCATTTCTATGATGCGCTGACAGAAGGCAGGGCCGATGCGGCGCTTGCAGCATCGCTGTTCCATTTCAGGGAGATAGACATACGTGAACTGAAACACTGGCTGGCAGAAAAAGGTATAGAAATGAGGGTGTGAAATGACGAACATTCCCGATATGGTGAAATTCAACAGGGATGGTCTCGTCCCTGTGATCGCACAGGATGTCAGGACTGATGAAGTGCTGATGCTGGCATATATGAATGAAGAGGCGCTTAATGAGACGATAAGGACCGGCATGGCGCACTACTACAGCAGGAGCAGGCAGAAGCTGTGGCTCAAGGGGGAGACGTCGGGCCATTACCAGAAGGTCAGGAGCATCAGTATCGACTGCGATGGAGACGCATTGCTGATAAAAGTCGAGCAGACCGGCGCTGCCTGCCATACGGGGCACCGTTCCTGCTTCTTTACAAAGTTCAGTTCATCAGGGCAAGGTGGGACTCCAGGTACGGCTGAGACAGCGGGCAGCAGGACCACGGCCGCTGACGCGGCAGGCAGCGGAGGATGCGGCAGTGACAGCACGGCAGGCCATACAGGGCCTGAGATCCTGACCGAAGTATTCAGCGTCATCCTTGACAGGAAAGTCAATCCGAAGGAAGGCTCCTACACCAATTACCTGTTTGCCAAGGGACTCGACAAGATACTCAAGAAAGTCGGGGAAGAGGCAGGCGAGTTAATAATAGCTTCGAAGAACGGGTCTCCTTCGGAAATACGGGCAGAGGCGGCGGACCTGTTTTATCACATAATGGTCCTCCTCGCAGAGAGAGGGATGTCACTGTCCGATGTATTCGATGAACTGAAAAACAGAGCGTAAGAATGAAAAACGGTGAAACAAGGCGGATTATCCATGTAATTTAAAATATCGGCCCAAAAGCGGCACATTTTAGAAAATCCGCATATTTGATTAAAAAATGGGTATTATATAATATAATTAGTACGATTAGCACTCAACATTAGTGAGTGCTAATAAAGTGCGAAAAAATATAATAGGAGGTATACTTTATGACAATAAAGCCATTGGGTGAAAGAGTCGTTATCAAAATGCTTGAAACCGAAGAAGTTACCAAGGGCGGCGTCGTACTTCCCGGCAGTGCCAAGGAAAGGCCGCAGGTTGCCGAAGTCGTGGCAGTCGGACCCGGCGGCTATGACGACAAGGGCAGAGAGATCAAGATGGAAGTGAAAGTCGGCGACAAGGTACTTATCAGCAAATATGCAGGAACCGAAGTAAAGATCGACGACGTGGAGTACACGATCCTCAAACAGAGTGATATCCTGGCGAAAGTGGAATGATCCCCGGATCGTTTGTTTGGTTCAATAAATTATTAGCGGACAAGGAGGCATAAAACATATGGCAAAGGAAATCAAATTCTCGGAAGATGCCAGGCGCGCGCTGGAAAGAGGCGTAAACCAGCTGGCTGATACGGTTAAGGTAACTCTCGGACCGAAGGGCAGGAACGTAGTCCTCGACAAGAAATTCGGGACCCCTGTTGTTACCAATGACGGTGTTACAATTGCTAAGGAAATAGAACTTGAAGACAAATTCGAAAACATGGGCGCTCAGCTCGTCAAGGAAGTAGCAACAAAGACCAACGACGTTGCAGGTGACGGTACGACCACAGCGACCCTGCTTGCCCAGGCTATAATCAGGGAAGGCATGAAGAACGTGGCTGCCGGCGCAAACCCGATGATACTCAAAAAAGGTCTTGCAAGGGCAGTAGAGGTGGCAGTTGATGCTATAAAGGAAAACAGCAGGAAGATCCAGGGCAAGGAAGACATAGCAAGAGTCGCTGCTATATCTGCAAACGACGAATACATCGGCGAATTGATCTCGGACGCCATGGAGAAGGTCACAAATGACGGCGTCATCACTGTCGAGGAAGCCAAGACCATGGGTACGAGCCTTGAAATAGTCGAAGGTATGCAGTTCGACAGGGGATATATTTCCGCATACATGGTAACCGATACTGACAAGATGGAAGCTATCCTCGATGATCCGTACATCCTCATTACCGACAAGAAGCTCAGCAACGTACAGGATCTCCTGCCGCTCCTCGAGCAGATAGTACAGGCAGGCAAGAAACTGCTGATAATCGCGGAAGACGTTGAAGGTGAAGCGCTGACGACCCTGGTGCTCAACAAGCTCCGCGGCACATTCATCTCTGTTGCTGTCAAAGCTCCCGGCTTTGGCGACAGAAGGAAGGAAATGCTCAGAGATATAGCTATCCTGACCGGCGGCCAGGTGATTTCCGACGAGCTTGGACTGGATCTGAAGGAAGTCAAGCTTTCTCAGCTTGGCAGGGCAAGACAGGTCAAGGTCCAGAAGGAAAACACCATTATCGTCGACGGCGCAGGCAAGCCGGAAGAGATCAAGAAGAGGATCAGCTCGATCAGGAACCAGATCGAAGAGACCACTTCCGATTTCGACAAGGAGAAACTCCAGGAGAGACTCGCGAAACTGGCAGGCGGCGTAGCCGTTATACAGGTCGGCGCTGCAACGGAAGTGGAAATGAAGGAAAAGAAGCTCCGCATCGAGGATGCTCTTGCCGCAACGAAGGCTGCAGTGGAAGAAGGTATCGTTGCAGGCGGCGGTACGGCATATGTAAACGCTATACCGAAGGTTGCAAAGCTGCTTAATGAAGTCCATGGAGACGAAAAGACTGGCGTACAGATCATACTGAAAGCCCTTGAGGAGCCTGTAAGGCAGATCGCAGCCAATGCCGGACTCGAAGGCTCCGTCATCGTCGATAAGGTCAAGAACAGCCCGGTCGGCGTAGGCTTCGATGTACTGAAGGAAGAGTACGTCGATATGATCAAGGCAGGTATCGTCGATCCTACCAAGGTCACAAGGACTGCCCTCCAGAATGCCGCATCCATAGCCTCTATGGTGCTCACCACCGAGAGCGTGGTAGCAGACAAACCGGAGAAAGAGCCTCCGATGCCTGCAGGCGGCGGCGGAATGGGCGGAATGTACTAAAAACAGGCTGCCCGCGGAATATGCGGCATGAATTGACAACAGAACGGTTTACAGGCCTGAAAGGGGTGCCCCGGTGTAGAACCACCAGGACACCCCCTTTTTATATGAGCGTACAAATGCTTTTCTTGCTGTATATTAAGGCCGCGATTACTGCAGATGCCGCGTCAGACCGCGTAATCTGTGTCCGGCACAGACCCCTCGATCCCGGACCCGGACTGCCGCGCGGATCGGCGTGATCTTTCATGCAGCCCGGTCATCCTGTGTCCGGAGGTTTGTTTACAGACAATTCTTTCTGATCTGTGGTATATTTGAAAGGAAAAGCCTGTACGGCGAATCCAGCGGACGGGAAAGGGAAAGCGATGGACGATCGGATTTTTTACGTAGCAGCCGGTATCATAGCTGTTTCAGCAATAATCATATCCGGGTACGCCAAAAACAAGCGCAGGGTAAGGAAACTGGAGCAGGAACTCGTAGGGCAGTGGGGCAGGGCCCCTGAGGGTAAGTACAAGGACACCGACATGAAAGCCATAGCCGGCTTCTTCAGGGAATTGAGCCGCAACAGCGGCGGAGATTTCCTCGTTGATGATATTACGTGGAATGACCTGGACATGGACAGGATTTTTATGAGGATCAACAACACGCAGTCCACTGTTGGCGAGGAGATCCTGTATTCCCTGTTGAGAAGGCCGGTATTTGACGGATCCGAACTCATGGAGCGGGGCCGTCTCATTGAGTATTTCAGGACGAATCCCGATGAGTGCCTGGAACTCCGGAAGATACTGGCCGCGCTGGGGAAGAAAAGGCATGCGCAGGTTTACGAATATTTCTTCGGCGAGCCTGTCACGTTCAGATACGGGAGATATGTCCTGCAGGCAGCGGCGCTGCTCTTTTCGCCGCTTCTCATGGCCATCGATGTTTCCTTCGGGTTTGCGGCAATTGTCGGATTGTTCATATTTAACATGCTGGCTTACCACAAGGCAAAAAGCGAGTACGAGATCTACCTGGCCGGTCTCTGTTACCTGGTCGATATGATAAGGTGCTCGAAAAAGATCGCCGCAGCCGAAATCCCCGGTATAAAGGAATATGCCGCCAGGATGGGGAACCTGTCGGGGGAAATGAGATCCTTCAGCATAAATTCTTTCTACCAGCTTTTTTACCAGACCGGCGATTACATGGTTTTCGAGCCGCTCAAGTCGATGTTCCTCCTGGAGCTTATCGCTTTCGGGAGGCTCCTTAAGACCATATATGCCCATAAACAGGTGCTCCGCGAAATGTATGAGACCATAGGGTACCTCGACAGCATGGTATCTGCCGCTTCATACAGGGAATCGCTGGACTTCTGGACCGTACCCGCGCTTTATACTAGTGACGGGGCAAAGCCGGTGTCGCTTTCTATCAGGGACGCCTGCCATCCCCTGATAGAAAATGCTGTTGCGAACTCCATTGATGCCGTGAGACCGGTACTGATCACCGGCTCGAATGCATCCGGCAAGTCGACTTTTTTGAAGACCGCCGCCATAAATGCCATCCTGGCACAGACCATATACACCTGTGTCGCCCGCGGATACCGTTCCTGCTATTTTAAAGTTTTCACGTCAATGGCGTTATTATATAGCCGAGATCAACTCGCTGAAAAGGATACTGGACAACCTGGGAGGACCGGTACCGCTGCTGTGCGTCATTGACGAGGTGCTGAGAGGAACGAACACCATCGAGAGGATAGCCGCTTCCACCGAGATACTTCGGCATTTCGCCGGCGGGAACTGTATCCTTATTGCTGCAACTCATGATATCGAGCTTGCGGAGATACTGAAAAACCTGTATGACAATTATCATTTCACTGAGAAATACGAAGGCGATGAAATAAAGTTCGAATATAAGATGCATCCCGGGAAATCGACGACGCATAATGCGATAAAACTGCTCAAAGTCATCGGCTATCCGGAGCATATTGTGAAAAATGCGGAAGACAGGGCTGAAAAGTTCCTTGCAGAGGGCAGATGGCATACCGTTAATGCAGAGTGACAGTATAAGGAGGAGGAGCAGAAATAGACAGCGGGATCAGGAACGGCAGCAAAATCGAAATTGAAAGCAAAACCGGCAGGAGAACAAAAAAGAAAATTCGGGTTATGGCCATCATAGCCGCAGGTCTTTTCATCCTGACCATATTTGCTGCTTTCTATGACGGCCTGTCAGTCAGGAGATACAGGATAGGCACCGGCAAACTGGAGCGCGGGCAGAACGTGAGGATAGTGCTGATCGCCGACCTGCACAGCAGTATATACGGAGAAAACCAGGAACACCTTGTAAACCTGGTAAAGAGGCAAAATCCGGATCTGATAGCTCTTGCAGGGGACATAGCCGACGACGATGCCCCTCATGCCGGAACAGAGATGTTCCTTGCCGGCATCAGGGACGCAGCTCCCGTTTTCTATGTTTCCGGGAACCATGAATGCTGGTCCCGTGAGATCGGGGAGATCAAAGATATGATAAGGGGATACGGCGTAACCGTGCTGGAGCACAGCTGCACCACGATCGCGGTCAATGGCGCGAGGATCATCATCTGCGGCGTCGACGACCCTGACATCAGACTCGAAAAAGGTACGGGCTATGACTGGAAACAGGAGATGCATGAGGCATTCGACAGTCTTGCGGATGAGCCCGGATATAAGATACTGCTGTCCCACCGTCCGGAACGCGTAAACACATACACGGAATTCAGCTTTGACCTGGTACTGTCCGGACATTCCCACGGAGGGCAGGTCAGGATTCCATTTATTCTGAACGGATTGTACGCGCCGGACCAGGGATGGTTCCCCAAGTACGCAGGGGGCGTGTACCGCCACGGAAGCATGACACATGTGGTAAGCAGGGGAGTTTCATATAATCCCGGGCTCCCAAGGATATTCAACCCTCCTGAGGTCGTGGTCGTCGACATATACGGCAAATGACCGGCACAATACTGAAATATTGTTAATCGATGAATGGTATGATACAATCAGAATTACCTGTTACACTAATTTGGATGCCAGGCGGGAGGATTTCGGATGGATACTTTTATGGAGAAGCTCGTGACCAGGAAGAAAACTCTTACTGATCACCTTATCACGATAGGGGCCGTCGTCGGATCGGCATTGCTGATACTGCTGGCCCTTTCGATACCGATACTGATACAGCTCGGGCTGAGCCTGGTGCTGGCGGCCGCTGCAGCATACCTTGGGTACAGAGTGATAACTTCGCGTAATATCGAATATGAATATATAGTGACCAACGGCGACCTGGATATCGACATGATAGTATCCAAAAGGAAGAGAAAAAGGATATTCAGCGCCAACTGCAAGGAATTTGACATAGTATCCCCGGTAAAGAGCAGCCATTTCGACCAGTCGGTGCAGAGCATAAAAAACAGGATCGATGCTTCAAGTTCCATCGATTCGCCGGATGCGTACTTCATCACGCTCAATTATAACGGAGAAAGGACTTTGGTCATTTTCGAGCCCACTGAAAAGATGCTGAATAATTTCAGGCTCTATATACCGAGGAAAGTATTCAGAAGCTGAGGTGGTCCAATGCCTTTCGAACTGGAAATATTGGCAAGGCTGCTGCTTGCGGTGCTGCTTGGCGGATTCATAGGCTACGAACGGGAACACACCAACAGGCCCGCCGGCTTCAGGACGCATATACTCGTGTGTGCGGGAGCAGCACTGGTCATGGCTACTTCAGAATACATGGTCAGGAGGTATTCCATTTCAGCCGTGGACCCTGCGAGACTGGGTGCCCAGGTCATAAGCGGCATCGGTTTCCTTGGCGCCGGCACTATCATACGCGATGGCGTCAATGTCAGGGGCCTTACGACGGCAGCTAGCCTGTGGGCAGTATCATGTGTCGGTATAGCGGTCGGATGCGGCTTCTACCTGGGAGCCGTGATAGCGACGATATTGATATTCATAACGCTTATCACGCTTAAAAAGGCGGAAAGGCGTTTTTCGAGGCGGAACAGGTTCAGGACGATCATAGTCGAATCCGAGAATATCAGCGGCCAGGTAGGACTTGTGACCAATCTTCTCGAAAAAAACAGCATCGAGATCAAGAATATCCAGTTATATAAAAGCAAGGACAGCGCCCAGATGATAAAGCTGCTCGTAAAGCTGCCGGGAGGCGCCATGGATGTGCAGACGCTGAATGAACTGCAGGCTATCGAAGGCGTCAGGGAAGTATACGAGGAATAGAAGTATGCGAGGTATAAGTATACTGTAAACAGAATGAGTATACCGGGAACAACGCATGTACGAATGCTCACGGAATTATCCATATCCGGGCGGTTCCCTGATGATCATATCTTCAAGATTTCCGTATGATTTCTGCACGGTTTGGGACAACTTATTGACACATATGACAGGACAACCCTGTAGTTTGCCACTTTTCCGCATGAAGCGGCATGGTCTAATCCATGCCGCTTTTGAATAGAAATAGGACATAGACCAAACTAATCCGGCGGAAGAAAAGGGGTGTCTTACTTGCGCGGGCAGAATACTCGGAGGATGATGCGTGAAGATGCGGAGGCAGCTTTGGGCCTTAGCAGCAGGGAGGCTGAACGGAGGCTTCTGGAGTACGGCCCGAACCTGCTGACCGAAAAGAAGAAAGTTTCGCCTGTAAAGTTGATGCTGGACCAGTTTACCGACATAATGGTCATAATACTCATGGTTTCCACCGTAATTTCCGCATTTATGGGCGAAATAACCGAAGCCGTCACGATTATCGCGATCGTCACCCTCAATGCGGTCCTTGGCTTCATACAGGAGTACAGAACGGAAAAAACGATGGAAGCCCTTAAGAGCCTTACTGCGCCTGAGGCAAAAGTCATCAGGGACGGCAGGCAGGTCAGTGTGCCTGCCGACCGGGTGGTCCCGGGAGATATAATCGTGCTCGAGGCCGGCGACAGGATAGCTGCAGACGCAGTTTTGCTGGACAGTGTAAATATCCAGGCCGATGAATCGCTGCTGACAGGCGAATCCGTCCCTGTGGAAAAGACTGCCGTATCACCCGGAAAAGATCCCGCCAGGGCAGGCAGGAACAGCAGGGTATTCATGGGTACGAGCGTAACGGCCGGCCGGGCCAAAGCGCTTGTGACTGCCACGGGCATGAACACTGAAATGGGCCGCATCGCGGATATGATACAGAATATAGAAGAAGAACAGACGCCGCTGCAGAAAAGGCTCGACAAGCTGGGCAAGATCATCGCTGCAGGATGCCTTGCCATATGTGCTGTTGTCGCCGGCGTCGGTATAATACGCGGCGAAGACGTTTTCAACATGCTCCTTTCAGGGATCAGTCTTGCAGTCGCGGCAGTGCCTGAAGGGCTCCCTGCGCTTGTGACGATCTCACTGGCGCTGGGCGTCCAGAGGATGATGCGGAGGAATGCGCTCATCAGGAAGCTCCCGGCGGTCGAGACCCTCGGATGCGCAGGCGTAGTATGTTCAGACAAAACAGGCACGCTGACGCAGAACAGGATGACAGTCAGGCAGATCTATGCCGACGGCAGGATCATCGGGGTGGCGGATGAGAAAAAAGTCGGAAGACGTTTTGATAAAAACCCGGAAGGGTATTTCCACGTAAACGGCAGGGTGCTGGATCCGACAGACAGGGCCCTCAGGAGGGTCCTGGAAATAGCTGCGCTCTGCAATAACGCGGTCCCGGCCGGAGAAACCGGCTTGAAACTGCCCTCGCCGGACGTACCGGCGAGCAGGTCCGGACATGCGGACAAAATGCGGAAGTTCGCAGGAGATCCGACTGAAACGGCGCTGATGGCTGCTGCTGAGAAAGCAGGGCTGTCCTTTGAGGAACTTGGCATGATCTACCGAAGGACAGACGAACTTCCCTTCGATCCGGAAAGGAAATGCATGTCGGTGGTCTGCGTGGACCGTAACGGCGAAGCTTTCCTGTTCACGAAAGGCGCACCCGACATGCTGCTGAAAAAGTGCAGCAGGGTGGAGAGAGCCGGGACGGTGAAGACGATGGACCATATGGACAGATCCGGGATACTGAAGGCAAACGACCGTATGGCGGCAGGAGCGCTGAGGGTGATAGCCGTCGCATACAAAAGGCTTGGAAAGGGCAGGTATTCAAGGAACGGCCTCGAAACAGACCTCATTTTCGCAGGACTGTTGGGTATGATCGACCCGCCCAGGCCTGAAGCGGCTGAAGCCGTTATGAAATGCAAGATGGCGGGCATCAGGCCTGTTATGATAACCGGAGACCACAAGCTGACCGCAGTGGCGATCGCGAAAGAACTTGACATATACGGGGAGGGTGACACTGTCCTTACAGGCGAAGAACTGGACTCGATGGACGAGGAATCGCTTGAGAAGGCGGCGGCAACCACCACTGTCTATGCAAGGGTATCCCCGAAACACAAGCTTGCAATCGTAAGAGCCCTCAAAAGGCTCGGAAGCATCGTAGCAATGACCGGGGACGGCGTGAACGACGCTCCCGCCCTGAAACGCAGCGACATTGGTGTGGCGATG
>ERZ795046.3883-NODE-3883-length-11407-cov-5.118658_pt1 | contig 11407 bp, 16 predicted proteins | sample MGYA00375130_ERZ795046 | MGnify/ENA primary metagenome ERZ795046 (study PRJEB30175, sample SAMN05720202) | activated sludge metagenome | isolation source: anaerobic digester from wastewater treatment plant | place: Japan | collected 2015-05-15 ...
CAGCAAGTACTTGTTCACTGTCAAAAATCTTTTTGTCACTCATTGCACCGCTCCGTATCAAAATTGTCATCGGACGGGAAAGTTAACCCATACCTATCCGGTGCGGCCTCGATCTTCGCCGCAACGGCCCTGCGTAAACCAGTCGCTAACTTTTCCGGTTTATTGCGATAACCAACAACCCATCGCATATTCTCTGGAATTGTTCGAATCTCCTCCAGCGGCACGTTAGCGTATTTTTCTATCTCAGAACGTACTTCATCCTCAGCCGCCCTAATACCAGAAATAACGGAACCTAGAGGCGTTTGCAAAACGACTTCTTCAATATTAAGTAATAGCTGGTTAACCGCATCCCAACCCCCACGGGAGTATGTCTGCATGATCCGCTTTGGAGATAGGCCTTTTACTAGAGCAAGCCGTTTCAGGTACAAGGGCGATTTAATCTTAACCAGCCGATTTCCAGCGTCCTCAGTACCTTGCAGGACTAAACCTTCCCAATCGGGCGTATTAGCACGCTGCACTAGCTGTAAAGAATCATCAACAGAATTGAAGGAATACTGTACAGGCAATTTGAACGGCTCTGGTACTGTTTCCCAGATTTCAAATGCCAGCTTCAGCTCCAAAGAATCGTGGAAACGAACACCCAGGAGGTGCAGACCTACAGTATCACCAGGATATACCATTCCTGGTTGCCAAACCGACTTATGTACCAGCTCCAGCATAATGGTCCACGGTCTGTTAGGCAAGACGCGGATAACGTTATGAATTTCGTCTCCAGCCAGCGATTGCGCCAATTGCGCGGGAGGTGTAAATATGTTATGTCGAGAAGCCCAAATTATGTCCCCGTCGTGCTTAAAGACCTGGATAAGCACGCCATCGACTTTTTCCGTAACGGACCTGGTCGTCCACGTTGCCACATTTTCATATCGGACCTCGTCATTCTCGTTGATGTTGAAAAATTTGTGAAAAGGAAACGACAACAAGTTGCCGGTGCGGTCAAATACGATGCCGCGACAAATCCTTAGGAAGTCAGTCCACCTGTACCGGTCATACTGCAGCAAATTGGAGTAGTTGAGCAAAACAAGGTTTTTCCAATTCCTTACGATAAGCAACCTACTTAACTGTTCCCGGTCATATCCGGAGTCCTTAGTATCCCCAGTTACAACAAAATTACGAACGCCTTCCAGCGCACGCCACATGGCTTCGAGCTTCATCTGCATACCTCCTCACTAGGAAGATTTTAACAAAAAAGGGACGGCTGTGAGGTAAAACGCTCACAGCCGTCCCGGTCTTTAGTTGTTGTTATAGCTTAATAAAAAAGACTACGGATAAAAAACCGCAAAGGTCTGGTCCGCAGTTAACCTTATGCGAGCGATCCGTAGTCTTACCTTGATTGTAACCGTAACCAGAACTGTGTCAAGGGGTAACGATAAACTCGCGTATCACTTCCGGAGTTTTCGTGTCGAACCCGACCACATCCAGCATTCCTGGATCGTCAGGCTTGGCAATAGAAAACTCCGTTGCAGTCATTCCAACAACTATCAGTTTTGCTTCTTTATTAAATCTCTGCCGGTACTGTTTGAGGGCTTCCGAAGGATGAACCTTACCAACCCACGTTTCAGAGTCCGTGTAAACTATGAAAGCATCGATATCTGGGATACGGTGTTCCAACGCATAAAGCATTGGCTGCGCACAATCCGTACCACCGAATTCGAAACTTGACATTTTTCGTAAAATCTCGCTGTAGCTATCGTGAGCTGTAATATCAATCGGCACAAACTCTGTTGCGAATGCTCCAAAGAAGCAGCTCTGTTCACGAGCATGCACCTTTGCAAGAACTGCTGATGCCTCCGCAGCATCGACTAGAGTGCCGTTGATGAATGTCCAACGCATGGAACCGCTTACGTCTAAAGCAACAAAAAGGCGTTTGCCTGTTAGATCCGCTTTGTTGCAAGCCGTCTCAAGCGCGGTCTCCAGTGCCCCCCGCACAGCAGCAGACGGTTCCCATTTAAGTTTGGTACGCATTCCAGAATGGTTGCCACCGCTAGTGTATGCTTTAAGAGCTAACAGAATAGCAAATGGATGTACCCTACTTTTTGAAATACTTTCAGGGTCAGTCAACCGGTTGACGACAAGTTGTTCTTCCGCGCTGAGCGGCTTGAGCACATCCGCTGCACTCAATCTGTTAAGAAATCGCAACAATGCCGTAAAAGGTAAATTAGGCAATAACGCACGCAATACATTGGGTGAGTTTAATAATTCAGTGGGCAGCATCTCCCACGTGATTGAACGATTGTTTGATATAATTTCAACGACCTGCGATTCCGTAATACCGTTTTCCTGCAATCGCGTAAAATCTACGAACAGATTATTCTCAAGGCCAGCAACTTCTGGATACGTAAACCTTCTATCATTCTTGAACACCTCGCGGGGCCCGAAATCCTTACCAGCGACGATGAATCGAAAGAGGCTGGTCTGTACCGGAGTCTTGGGTACCGGGTGGGCGATCCGGAGCAAGTCCCGATGAGTGATGTTTCCGCGAGAGCGGTATTTAAGTACGTGATAAATCAGCTTGTCGTCGGGTAAGGTACCGTAATATGTACGGATGGCGTGCTTGACGATCCCAGATTTCGATCCATTACGAAGTCTGATTAAGTACCGTACAAGTAAAAAGAAGTGCGTCGGAATCCTCGCTATTTCATGCAAATTTTCGATAATGATCTTCTTAGCAGCTTCGGATCCGCTGTTAAGAACATGCGCTGCCGTCACCACGATTGGCGACTGACTAATAGCACGATTAGCCTTCGAGATCTCGACGCACAAATTAGCCGTATGAACTGGATTTTCTTTAACACATATATCTACACAACTCAGATTCCTGGATAAGAGCTGATCCTCGTCAACATAATAGGTACCCCCTTCAACGCCAAGGACGAGAAACCGCTCCAGAGCCTTAAACGAATCGATAGTATAAGAAAAACCCCCGGCGTTATTCTGTTTCATCAAATGTTCTTGTCCCGGAATCGGTTCAGATTGAGGAACACCAGAGGTAGCCCGACGTTGATACACATTTGGCATGATCACGACTCCTTTTGTGAACAGGTTTCCTATCGAGACGTGATAAAAAAAATACCTGACGGTAAAAGTGCAGAAGGAATGACATCCGGTATGTTAACCTTCTTGCAGTGACCGCCAGGTATTTGCATTCTAAAATTCATAACTCAGTCCTGTCAAGGGGTATCGCCTATTTCTGATGGTTACGCGACCGCGCTCCCTTGTCACGGAATACCCCATATCATTGACAACTCTGCTGATTGTTACTACTGGCTCTTCACCGTATGTGTATACAAAACTGTTATCCGGGAATACGACCACGTGAGTGTTAAAGTAAAATATCAGTACAGCGCAGTACGCCGCACAAAAGGAAAGGACAAACTTTATAACACCGTTGCAAACTATGCCCATAGTCTCACTGGGATGACTTAGGTAAATAAACCACGCAATAGCAGACACCATAAATGCTACAAGAAAAAGGGTTGCGCTGAAAGCAAACGCTGCGTCGTGTGAAAACATACTTGCCAAGAGCATTATCAATACTGTAACCGAGTCGAGGAGCGGCTGCCTTCAATAAACGTAGTGTCTCACCACGTTCGACCGTGACAGTAGCCCCCGACTGTAAATAGATCGTCTGAGGAGAAGCCATCCGGCTACCTCAAATAATGTCGTAAGCGGTTAACCCAGCGATAATCAAGAGTATCATAGCAGTTGATCCTAAATATTGCCTCATTGTTTTTCTCCTCTATGCCCAGGACTTCGTGATTTAAACGACATGTCGATAACGTGTAGTAGCTCACCGTTCATAAAGATCAACAGCGACTGTTGCCTGCAATTAGGCAAACCCCTGCAAACGAGTAACTGTCCAGTAAAATCAACGGGAACAGCAACGCCGTACTTATCAAGACGTTTTAACATATAATCACTATCGACGATTAGTTTAGCTTTACTGTCAAACAGCGTCTTGCCATCATCATTAAACAACCCACAGTAACCGGAAATCTCTGTTTTCGCCGCGCACTTTTTACATTTAGCCATCAATGCACTCCATTTCCGTATGTACAAGCCCAATAGTATCTGCTAACGTGATAACATAATTCAACCTAGATGCATCAACTATGAAGGTAAACGACCAGTCGTCATACTCTACCAGATGACCTGGAATACGACTTGTCAGCCATACGCTGAAATCCGACCAATCTGAAAAACCGGCCTCTTCATACCAAGTTTGGAAAGGCTCTCTATTCGAATCCGTAGGCACTGTAAGTCTTATAAATGTTGAAGGGCGTGCGTATGTTGCAAGAACGTCTGCTGCCCACTTGACAGCTTGGTTATTTGCAACCGACACGAAGTCCGCAAGTGTAACAGCATTCTCCCAACTTAGCGGCGAGATAGCAGTATAGCCTGCAGTACGTAAAACTTCAGCACCTGGTAGGGCTGCAAAAACGTTCAAAATGGCCTCCTTCGTATTGTTGTCAGCAGTTATGATGTTATTTAAAATTCGTCTAAAAAGCTCATTTTGCTCGGCAGTGATCATGCCAGCATTCTGGTCTTCTGGGTACATGTCATTCTCCGTTTGCTTCAGTATACAAATAACACAGGAGTCGGCGTCTGTCCACGTTGTCCGGCGGCGACAAAACACCGACTCCCGCGTAGTAACGTCATTTTGCATCAATAACCGCCGTGGTTAATTCAGATTCAAAGGACCGATTGTAAGGAATGCAAATTTCGCCTCGATTTTTCCAGATTGTTAAAATCTCATAGGCTAGCAGTAGGTCATCAGGAACCCACGAATCGTTAGTCATCATATCATATGCAAAATGCAAACCCCGACGAAATCCGTCGATGAATTCCTGGCTAACGCTAGAGTTCGTTTTATCTGTAATCTTCACCTGGCTGCACCTCATAGCTTCAAACTTACCAGAAACGGCTAACTGACGATTCAGGGTGTTAGGACTCTCTATGCCCAGATTCCCAAAATTTTTCGTAATCTTCTAAAGTTTCGAATTCAAAAACTCGGACGAAACCGTAGGAATCAACCGCTAAAACAAACCATTTTGTAGCAAGATCATTGATAATCTCGTCGTGATACTCCTTTGGGATCCACGCAAAAAACTCCTTAATGAAGTCTTCTGTCGGCTTCCAGTCGGGCGTCGGACAAAAACCGAAATATGCACCATCCTCGTCAGAATCGAAATCGTTGTAATCGCTTATGTTACAAAGATTCCATAAGACAACTGCAATTGGGCGTTCTCCCTCAAATTTACCGGGATCCCGAATTATACCGTCTCGAATGTCGTACATGACAAACCCTCTACGTACAGTTCCGCGGCTACCATATTTGTCCTCCATACGTTACGAATGTATATTACGGAACGTGTTGCAATGACTCGTCTTCAACTGACTTAGAGCCAACAGCTTCAACCAGAATATCAAAGGCAAGTTCAAAGGGATCGTACCAATCCGGCTCTCTGAGGTCATCTAATGTCCACTCAGTCGCCGTTTCCTCATCGATTGGTGACATTTCTGCCACCCTGGAGACGATGGCAGCCCAGAACAAATCGCTGATACGGCTACCACCCATAAAGGCGCAGATGTAATCCACTGTTAGTCGCGGCGCTTTCCCCCCGTTCAAATAGGCCTTGTTAGCCGCAGCCGAAACAAACCTATCAACAAGGGCAACAATCGCGTTTTCCAATTGTTCACCCCCATAACCCCGATTCCTAGCTTCTTCCATAAGGCCCTCGATGAGCCACTCACGGGTTCGTGCAGAAGACACGAGATCTGTCGCATGTCCGAACATGTTTTATCCTCCTACCTCAAAGCCATAAGTGTAGCTTCATATGGTACCAAATCCACATATCGTTTGCCGTAAGCTCAACAGGACAATGTTGACAGGAAAACTTGGTTAAAAGAACACCAGATTAGCTATTGGTTACATCAGTATCAAAACCATTTGTTGTAATTTCGGCTTTAGAATTAAAGCATTGATCAGAACGATCTTTATTGAATTTTGTGTTAAAAATATGGGCCTTTTTCAGAAACATTCCTGCTATTTCCAAGGAAGGCACTCCCAAGAACTGACCCAATTCCAGCAAAACACCAGGCTCAACATCCCACTTCAAAGCGATACGAAGGATTTCATAAAAACCGGCGCAGGAGACCCCCGGCTTTAGCCGGGGGAGGAATGCGCCCTGCCTCCTTTCAACATGTTGAATTTGCTTGGAGTCTGTGTTATAATTGAAACATGAAACTCACCGCGAAAGTCAAGTTGCTCCCGACTGACGAACAACGTGAACTTCTGTTGCAGACGATGGAGGCAGCCAATCAGGCGGCCAACTACGTCAGTGACGTGGCGTGGCAGCAGAAGACCTTTGGCCGCGTCCCTGTCCACAGGCTGACGTACTACGCCGTCCGCGAGCAGTTTGGCCTGTCTGCGCAGATGGCCGTGCGCGTGATCGGCAAGGTCGTTGACGCCTACAAGCTGGACAAAAAGACGAAGCGGCAGTTTCGCAAACTTGGCGCTGTACCGTATGACAGTCGCATCCTGAACTTCCGCCTTGCCGACAGCGCCGTGTCGATCTGGTTGCTTGGCGGTCGGCAGACCATCCCGTTCGTGACCGGCGCGCATCAACTGGCGCTGCTTCAGTACCAGCGCGGCGAAAGCGACCTGGTGCATCGCAAGGGCGAGTTCTACCTGTACACGACCTGCGACGTTCCCGACGAAGCGCCAATTGACCCTGAAGGCTGGCTTGGCGTTGATCTCGGTATTGCGAACATCGCCACCGACAGCGACGGAACAGTCCACAGCGGCAGCGCCGTGAACAACGTGCGCTACCGCCACCGCCGCCTGCGCGCCAAGCTGCAAAGCAAGGGCACGAAGTCGGCGCGCCGCCGCCTCAAGAAACTGGCGGGCAAGGAGCGTCGCTTCGCCGCGAACACCAACCACACGATCAGCAAGCGCATCGTCGCCAAGGCGAAAGACACCGGACGCGGGATTGCCCTCGAAGACCTGAGTGGCATCCGCGAGCGGGCAACTGTTCAACGCCACCAGCGGGCGACACTGCATAGCTGGTCGTTCTCTCAATTGCGCCAGTACATCGAGTACAAGGCGCGGTTGGCGGGGGTGCCGGTGGTCCTGGTCGATCCCCGCAATACCTCCCGGACCTGTCCGGCCTGTGGTCACATCGACAAACGCAACCGTCCCTCTCAAAGCAAGTTCTCCTGTACGTCCTGCGGATACGCTGGATTCGCGGACTACATCGCGGCGGTGAACATCTCCCGCCGGGCGGCTGTCAACCCGCCATACGTCTCGGATGCACCCTCAGCGGTGTAGCGCCAGGGACAAGCTCCCGGCTTTAGCCGGGGGTAGTTGACTAACCCAATTGAATCTACATAGACGAGTTGAGCGTCTTAGTTGCGAGGACGAAATGCGATTGGACTCGTTTAATTCTATAGTCCAGTTCCGCTATAATACGCCTTACTTTAGCTTAGTTGATCCGGAAGAACCTCAAAGTCGCCCGGATCTGCTCCATCCTTTATATATGGAGTACTTCTTTCTCTCTCCAGTAGGTTTTATCGCCTTCACGGATCAGGCTGTGAAATTCAATAGAGAACCTTCCTATCTTAGCTTTCGCTTCCCGGTAACTTATGGAGATTTCCTAGCCTGCTCCGAGGTAGATCGTTCTCTCCTTTTTGTCCCGAAAGTTTCTCCTTTATTGGATTATCCTGAAAAGCCTATCTGGAAAGCAATCCCTAACCTCACCTTTGATTACACCATTAAAGATATTCCTAAGAGACACGACTGGCCCCACACTCGGCTGCATTATTGTAGTGCCTATTTTTTAATGCATCTTTATGTTAGAATCTGTGAAATTATTGGTTATGGGATCAATTCATCTTTTCTTATACTCAATCTTATCAACTCTATTTATAACAGCCGAACATATTTTACGTATATTACGCCAGCGCAGGAACTTGTTTACAGCCTGATTGTTCCGCCGAAGATTCTTGCTGCGCTTTTCTCAGAACGGTTTTTAAAGCAGCATCCAGAATATGCGGTAATTGTGCCAATGGCCGAGGCCGTTCTTTTGTCTTCAGAGAATCTAGGTTTGCGCTATGGCCTTGGGCGGATACGAGTTCGTTGCTGTATGGACTACACCTGGTAATTCACAGTACGTAGAAAGTCATGGATCCGCGAGCAAAAGTCCTAGCATTCCCGAGAAAAGCATTTGATTCTTATAGCTCTTGGTGTGATTACGTTTCTGCCTGGCGCAAGCTCGGTGTCTATTTTGCGGTTACAGAGCATGCTTACGCTGAAGACTGTCCTGATTTGTTGCAGTGTTTAATCTTCCTGCGAATAAAGTATGACAACAAAAGAAATCTATTCCATGTTTTCAATCTTCCAGATGGGAGGAAGAGTTGCGGTATCCCCCTTCATATAACGATAGAAAATGCGCGTTTTCCGGGAACAGCATCTTTAAATATATATCCATTTTATAAGCATTCAGAGTTCAACAAGTTTATCGCGGTTTTTCCGGAGGAGTATATCAATTCTCATAGCAATACTGGAGCTAAATTTCCTTTTCAAAAATACGAGATTTCTTTAGAATGGCGTATCTTATTTCCTTATTATTCTTGCTTCTGGGGCTCGAAATATAACAATCATGTTGTATTTATCGGAGATGTACTTGCTGAATCATTTGAAGGCGATCAATGGAAAGATCAGGCGAACTATTGCGCAATTCCAGATCTTCTTCAGGAACCTAACATCGACGCATTAGACATACGAGTTTTAGGGAGAACAAACTGGTGGAACTGTTTGAGGTAGTAAGGGCAGTTTATAACCACCCATCATTTGATATAGTTAGCTTAGATCAGGAGGTTCCGCAGCGTAATTCCTTTATGCTGGGTATGGAATTTATTTTTAGCACTACGGATGGTGTTTTAGGTATTAAAGAAGCGGCAGCAGGCCTCGGTGAGCGTGATTTTTATCCTAGTATTTTCCTTCCTATTACATATGCTGATTGTATTGCTACTTGCCTAAAAGGAACCGCTGTTTGGGTTCCTGTTGAGAGTATTTATCCCTCTTCTGTTCCAAGCCCCTTCTTCCGGGATATGTATTCTAAGTTCATCATAGAAAATTCGGAACATGCTGCGTTTCTCTTCGATACCTATGTGAAGTATAACATCGAATCTGTTATAGAAGATTGTATCCTTTATTCTTTATGGTATTTCTATGCTTGGCTGCGTAAGAATACTGGGTGTCCATATAATAAGAAGACTTTAATGTATATCAGGGACAACCATCTATATATGCAAGGCAGATACCTAATCGCATATATGACCCCAACGGCGCTTGTGTCTGCCTTTTTTGTTCCGGCATGGATAACTCCTCGATTAATCCCGCGCAAATTTATATTTAATCACCCGGAATATTTTAAACTGGTTCCAAAATCTGAACTCTTCATATCTTGTATGGATAGTTTAGGTTTACAGCCCCGACTTGAACTGGTGTGAGGTCCTATGCTTGTAGCTGCAATTCATACTGATATACTTTTATCTCCGCATAAATGGGATCATTATTTACGCCATAGGCTATACACCCCTGAACATAATTTTGTTTTGGAGTATTGTGACCATAATCTCGTCGAAAATTCCCGGGAGTTTATCCAATTCCTTTTATTCCTTGCCTTTTATAGGATTGATGATTGTGTAAAATATTGCGTGTTTAATCTGCCTGACGGAAGGAAAAGTTTTGGGTTTCCTGTTCATATTACCCCTCCAGATCAAGATGACTACGAAGCTATCCTGGATATATCTAAAACAAGTTCTCTCTTTTGTATAGATAAGCTGAAAATTAAGGTTCCTGTTCCTTATAGGTATGCACGTAGTTTAAGTGGGCGCCCCTTTGATTTTTCACTCTTTGAATCTGACTATCAGGATACCGGTAATCATTTTTTCCTGCCTACGTTTGACTTCCTTTGGGGGGATCGGTTGAATAATCACGCCGTATTCGTGTTACCTATAGACGCCGCCTTAGATGCCCGGCATTCTCTTTCTGACGACCCTGAAGATTACCTTAGCGAGCATGAATTTTTAGAACTTCCTGACCGAGACGAATTAAGTACCAGAGCGGCTCAGTGGTTATGCAAATGGACCCATATTATGAGTTAGCCCGGTTTTATCTTTATCGCAGACCCCGATATTTTCGTCTCAAACTTTCAGATTTTAATTCGGAAGTGCCTGGTCCCCTATATTCTTTACGCATAGATTTTTTCTTCGTAATAAGACCAGGATTGCTTGCTTTCTCTAATCAAGCCTTAGGTTTCGTAGATCAGCCTTATTCCATACGCATCTCTTTTCCTGTCACATATGGGGATCTCGTATTCTCGTGTTTTACTTCAAATCGAATCCCCTTTCGCAGGCTTTCCAATCTTGATGAGTATCCTAAGAAGTGTGCCTGGGAGTTATTGTCGGAAGCTGAAACTGACTACACTAAGTATTCTTCCATCTTGAATAAAAAACCAACAACTTATTTGATAAAATGTGCTATTTCGTACTTCCTTTATTATCTTTACTTTCGCGTTTGCTCGAATGTTGGTTGTGCTCATGCTGGTACTGATACCCTTCTCGCACTTAAAGATATATCAGATTTGTTTACTTGTTATGCTTTTCCTTACTTATCCTCTGAGCGGGTTTTGGTCTTGAATTTTGTCTTAGATCCGGTTTATACTACCTCCCTTTTTCCTATGGATTATTTATTGGCCCATCCTAAATATTTTCTCCCGGTTCCTTTCAGCGAAGCGATTTTTCTCTCTAAAGAACATCCTGAACTTGGTTACTGTTTAAGTCATATTCGGGAAAATTTCTTTTATGAGCGCGAATGATATAGAATTCTCGCAGCAGTTGAGTTATTTCATTCTTTGCCGGAAGGAATCCGGTAGTGTTTTTTTAGCTATTCCAGGTTTGATTCTGATTAGGAATGGTTGTGGTAAACTATAATTTTTAAGGATATCTGGTTTATGCCAGTTTTATTTTTGGTGTGATTATGGCTTTTCGTAGAAGCTTTATGCTAAGATTAAAAAGGAGGCTCGGATTACTCCCCTTTCATGGGATTAAAGGTTTCTTTTTTCGCTTGATTCTACGTATTGCCATTATCGCCGCCTTGACAGCATTCCCAATATCCTTTTTAGGTTTACCTCCTACAATCTTGACGTCAATCCTAAATTGGTTCCTTGATCTGTTATAGGAGTCTCACATGTCTAGATACTATCCCTACATTAAGTTTGCTTACACCCCTCCGCAAGCTCCTGGTGCCGGTGGTATACCTCCTGAGCTGATGCAGCTGATGATG
>ERZ795046.3884-NODE-3884-length-11405-cov-3.659207_pt1 | contig 11405 bp, 9 predicted proteins | sample MGYA00375130_ERZ795046 | MGnify/ENA primary metagenome ERZ795046 (study PRJEB30175, sample SAMN05720202) | activated sludge metagenome | isolation source: anaerobic digester from wastewater treatment plant | place: Japan | collected 2015-05-15 ...
AATGTGCAAATCTGCAAATGGTTTTTAAAGTGATAATGTATTCAGAAATATAGTAATGATAAAGTCCTCCATTTTCAAGGGAGGATTTAGGTGGGTTATTTATGAAGACATTAATAAGTTACGACCTAAAAGTCTATAAGCCATTTTAATACAATTTGATTTGAAAAATATATGAAAATTTACTAGAAAAATTCAACTAATATTTTTAGATTGCAATGTTTATAAGAGGTTTTAGTTTAATAACAATTTCATTGATATTTGTGATAATTATTTAAATGAATAGCTTAATGAATATTTTAAAAGCTTTATCATTAATTATTTTACTTTGTACTTCATGTATTTGCATAGGAATTGAAGAATGTCCAGGTGATTATACAAATTATTTTGGGAAATTCAGATTTTTATCTCAAGTTGGTAAACAAGATATTTTATTTGGAGCAAATCCAGTCTATGATGTTAAAAATATCAAGTTCTTTAGTATTGATAAACAGGACACAATTTTATTTAAACATTCAATTCAAATTTATAAGTCTATGGCAGATTCATTAATTGAAGTCATATTTGTACCAAAAGTAACAACTCCTATTTATATATCTTTTGCGCCGAATGAAATTGATACTTTATCTGTATTTTACCAAACTGTTGAAAGAGATTGTTGTTCCGATTATGATAAAATTGTTAAATATAAATTTAATAATGTTGAGTATTTATATAACAATGAAGCTATATCTTTTTTAAAATAATAAACTACATTTAAAATGCGGAGCTTCCATATAAATGGAAGTTTTTGATAATTGGCTTTAGCCAGTTTAATTGTAGTATTTTGATTTGTTGAGGAAACTTTTGATATTTCACTAAACTTGAAGAATTCTTAGCCTAGTTTATTTTTCTCAGATATACATTATTTTCCAAACCAGCTATTTATAATTACAGCCGCTTTTTTATTCTGAGGATCATAATCCCGCTCTACATATCCCTCATGGCCTTCTCCAAGAGGAAACCACTTCCATAAAAAACCTCCTGCCCAGAATGATTCATTCCAGAATGTTTGATATAATGCGTCTAAAGAGGTGGCTTGTGCATCTTGATTGATCGCTAAAGTTGTCGCTATTGGTTCTAATTCCCATAGTTTCCCAGCACAGCCATCTACACTGAGATATCCATATTCTGTGAATAAAATTTGTTTTTTATTTTTTTCTGAAAACTGTTTCAATTTTTCTTTTATTGGCATCCACGCTTTTAATAGGGTTTCTTTATTCGGATTCTTGTCTTCATTTAACGGAAAATAAGCACTGATACCAATATAATCTAGATCGCTCCAAAAAGGAACTTCTTCATAGTGATCCCAATTGGCTGAATAGGTCAATTTTCCTGTATAATTTTTTCTGATATCTTTTATTAAGTCGTTCCAGAATGCTGGTCGTTTTTTAACACTTTTATTGAATTCAGTACCGATACAAAACATTTCTACAGCTTCATCTTTAGCTATCTTGACCATGGTCGAGATATATGATTTATACTCTTGTTCCCATTTGAGCCAGTCTTCTTCAGATTGGAATTCCATGTCACCAACCCAAGATCCATGTATATAGACTTGCGGCTTTAGCATGACAGAGATTTTGCTTTTTTTAGCTAATCTGATTGTCTCAATGATGCCTTCTGGTCTTTCGCCCCACCATTGCCAAGAATTCTGACTGTAGCGCACAGAGGGCTTCCCTTGCGCTGTAAAGGCATAAGGGATTATAGCGATCCAATCGGCATTGATCTTGAGAATATCTTCGATGGGATCTCTATCGAATGGTTCTGGAGGAGCGACAAATGTGAGTCCTTTAATCTTTTCTTCCTCAGCTTCAATATTGCTCATGATATTGCTTGATAGCAACACGATAAATACGAGAACAACTATTATTGATAAGATATATTGTAGCTGATTCACTTAGATATGTGTTTCGTTCTTAGATTTATTTTTTTAAAAAAACGAACTAGGTAAAATGTTTTAACATGATGACTTCTTGAGCTAAAAGAAATCTAAATTTTCCTCTTGGCAAATTTTTCTTCGTCAAGCCTCCATAATACACTCGATCCAATTTTTTAACTTCATAATCCAATTGTTCAAAAATCCTCCTTATGATGCGATTCTTTCCACTATGAATCTCAATTCCTACTTCATCCTTTTTACCTTCGACATAATCCATGCTGTCTACTTTGATGAAGCCATCTTCAAGTTTAATCCCTAGGGTGATTTTTTCAAAATCATTTTTGGTTAAATTTTTATTTAAACCAACGTGATAGATTTTTTTGATTTGATGCGAAGGATGAGATAGTTTTTGTGCGAGATCCCCATCATTAGTGAGTAATAATAAACCTGTAGAATTGCGATCCAGTCTACCTACAGGATATACTCGCTCTGCTACGCGATCGCCAAGCAAGTCCAATACAGTGCGTCTTTCTTTTTCATCACTTAAAGTCGTGACTACATTTTTAGGTTTATTCATGAGGACATACACTTTGTGGACTTCGGGTTTTATGGCTTTACCTTCATAAACTATTTTGTCCGTTTTTTGGACAATGTAGGAAGGATTGTCCATGAGTTTTCCATTGACTTGAATTTTCCCCGCTTTAACCCAAGCAGCGGCTTCTCGACGAGAGCAGAGACCACAATGTGCAATATATTTATTCAATCTAAAATCTTCACTACTTGTATTCGTGTAATTATTTACACTAGGAAGTTTACGATTTAGTTCTTTACTTGGTTTTACTCCTTTTACAGAAGGGGATTCAATAGCGGTATCGCTAATTTTTAAAACTCTTTTTTTAACTGGATTTCTTTCCAGATTTGGGCCAAACGCTTCTTTTTTATCAGCATTTTTATAAAATTTTTCAAAGTTGGAACTTGTTTTTGGTCCCGCTTTTGGCTTTGCTTTAGAATGGGATATCTTCTTGGATTTCATTCATTTTGGATGGCTTGATGAGAATTTGTGACTGTGAATCAAATCCAAGATCTGCATTGAAATCTTGGTTGAGCGGAACGAATTTGGCGAAGGAATCTTTGAAGCGTAGGAAGACACTTCCCGTAGCTCCATTTCTGTGTTTTGCAATGATCAATTCAGTATAACCTTTGGGCATTTCCATTTGATTTTCCATCTCATAATAGTCAGGTCTATAAATAAACAAGACCATATCCGCATCTTGCTCTATCGCTCCAGATTCTCTCAGATGTGAGAGCTGTGGACGCTTGGAACCACTGACCTCACCTGCTCTATTGAGCTGAGATAGTGCGATTACTGGGATGTTTAATTCTTTGGCTAGTCCTTTAAGTGCTCTTGATATCGTAGAGATCTCCTGCTCACGACTTCCTTTTTTATCACTGCCGCCGATGGTCATTAATTGAAGATAATCGATGATGACCATACTGATGTGATGATGTTGATGAAGTCTTCTACATTTCGCTCGAAGTTCGAACACATTTAATGAAGGTGTGTCATCAATGAAAAAAGGCGTATCGCTAAGTTTTTCAATGGCTTTATTTACTTTGTCCCATTCGTCATCCTCGAGTTTTGCACTTCGCATTTTTCCACCCTCTACTTCTGCTTCCATGGAGATCAATCTGTTGACCAATTCGATATTATTCATCTCCAATGAGAAGAGAGCAACAGGTTTTTCATAATCCATAGATGCATTTCTGGCCAATGCTAGGGTGAATGAGGTCTTTCCCATACCAGGTCTTGCAGCAATGATGATTAAGTTGGATTTTTGCCAGCCTGAAGTCATTTTATCGAGATCTGGAAATCCTGAAGGAATTCCTACGACACCATCTTTACTATTAGCCATCGTCTCTAATTGTTGGAGACTCTTTCTTGCGATCATTCCCACTGTCTGATAGCCTCTCCTTAAGTTTTTGTCAGTGATCTCATATAATCCTTGCTCTGCAGTATCAAGCATGTCAAAGATGTCTTTTTCATCTTCAAATGCTTCTTTGATGACGCTTGTAGATACGCGGATTAACTCTCTTTGGATATACTTTTGAGCGACGATACGTGCGTGGTATTCAATATTGGCAGAGGAGCTCACTTTATTTGACAATTCAAGGATATAGGCAACCCCTCCAATGGTTTCTAACTCTTTTTCCTTGCGCAGCTCTTCAGTGACGGTAAGGATGTCAATAGGCTTGGATGTTTCGAATAATCTCAACATCGCACTATAGATTTTCTGATGGACTGGTTTATAAAAGGATTCAGATCTTAAGATGTCCAATACTACAGGTAGCGCATCTTTATCCAACATGATAGCACCTAAAACGGATTCTTCCAAGTCTGTAGCTTGTGGTTGCAATCTATCATAGGGAACATTGCTTGAGTCTAGCTCATTTCTTCTATTGGCTAGCCCAAAGGCTTTATCAGGATTACGGACAATTTCGCTCATGTAAATTCGAGTTGAGGGGTCAAAATTATATTAAACCTTTTTTAATATAAAACGTAGAAATTGTGGAAAACAATCCATGAGTGTGGAAAAACTTGTGGAAAATCCTTTTCTACTTTATTTGCACCAAAGGTACATATTATATTTTAATTTAATATAAAAATTGGAAATTAAAATGCCTTTGAGCTTCAAGCAATTATTAGCATTTATTTTAATATATGATGATGTTGATGATTGATATTCAAAATCGAGAAAATAAATATTCCATCAATTTGCGCTCCCAACTTTGAAAAAACAATGTTTATAAAAACTTAAATATAATTTTATTTAATGTATTAACTCTTGATAAAAACACAAATCTGCAAGCTTTGTGTCTTGGTCAAAGCTTGCAGACTAAAATATTATATTCTATAATTGAATTTTAAACAAGGTTGGTTCTCAAAAAAATGGAAGAAGTGCTATAAGCTTACTTCTTCATTTCTTTTCCGACATTATTCAGTTTAGTTTGGACTGTTTCTACTATTTTTGTTTGTGCTTCGATAGCAGCTTTTGATCTTTCTTGATCTTTATCATTGGTCACAATATCAGCCTCAGCTTTTTTGATTTTTTGTTTATAATTCTCAATGTCTTTGTGTAAGTCAATATTCTCTTTCTTTAGTTTCTCGTACTCTTTATTATTTTTTTTGAGGATATCTTCTTCTTTTTCCAATTCTATGCGTATTAACTCTCGAGTAACTTCATTTCCAAATTCCTTCATGAATTCAGAAGCAGATTGAAATTCCTTAGCATAATCTTTAGAATTTAAAAAGCCAGTACCATTGTCAAAAAAAGCAACGATTTGATTTTTTTCTGTTGTGGTGTAAATATTCATTGGGCTCTTGCCATTGATGGTTTGGATCACAGCGGCTTCAATATATTCTTCTTCCGCCTTTTTATTTTTGGAAAGCTTGCCGTAATCTTTTGTATATTTCTTCCAAATTTTGTCTATAAATTTAGCATCAGCATCAGGAATGTTCACCGAGATTCCGTTTTGGATTCCCAGACTCATCTGTTGTTTTACCTCTTGTGTTTGAGCAGATAAGCAAGTGGTTAAAAATGTGAACACAAAAAGTGTGTAATAAGTAATCTTGTTCATATTATTCATTTTGATTTTAGCTATAACAAAATTAGCACTAAAAAGATTCCAATTTTTGCCGAAAGAAACAAACTACTGTGTTTTATTAGCTAACCTCCTATCAAGAATTTGTTTCAAAGTTTCCTTTTCGGATTGGTGTTGGTAAGCTGAATATTGCAATGCTAGAGGAATATCTTTTTCTAAATCAATATTGTCTTGTTGTACTGTATAAAAAAGTTTTTTCTTCATTAATTCTTCTGCCAAGTAGATTTGTTCTGGCTGTCCGGGCGTGGGAATGAGCAAGGCTTTTTTCTCTAATTTATACAGATCTAAAAGACTGGTATATCCACTTCTGCAAATAATAAAATCAGAAGCACAGATAACTTCATTTAATTGCTTAGAGTTGGCAAGTGTAATGATATCTAAATTGGATAATTTCTCTTTGTCCCACACTTGATTAATTCCTCTCACGAGTATTATTTTTTTATCCTGCCATTTACTCAATTGATTCAACAAAATCGACTCTAGGTAGCTACGCTGTGGCTCAGGCCCAGAGAGGATGATAGCAATGTCATATTGCTTTGGTAGATTCAATTTCTCAAATCTCGATATAGCTCCTATATAATATTTCTTAGACCATTTGTATTGATGTGCCAGATCACCAGCTAGATTGTTTTCCCCATCAAGGTCTGGAACCCACATTTCATCAAATCTTTTGTAGAAAAAATCAACCCATAGAGCAGATACAAATTCAAATAATTTATTTCCTATTGGAAAATGTAGATGATGCGTGATTATAATCGATTTAATACCTATCTGGGTAGCGCCAAGTCTTGCATCAGAGACCACAAGATCAATTTGTTTTTCTTTGCAGATTTTTTTTATTTGAAAATGCTCCACAATTATTGCTCTATGAATATTGAATAAATATAGAGCCATATTTGCCACCATATTTTTGCTTGGATATTTTACTCCATAATCAATGAGACTAAGGCATTCGATTTGTGGAAATTCTTTATTTAATAATTCAATTCCAGAACCAGAACAAGCCAGTGTCACTTTATCTCCTCGATCAATAAAATAGCGAATAACTGGAATAGATCGTGTGATATGACCCAGTCCCCAATGTTGAGGCGCAATCAATACATTCACAAACTAAAATTTGATTGAGAAAAATTTGATTCCAGTTTCATACCAATATTATAAAAGCGTATTTTGTTTATATTTACTTTTCTCTGGATAATCGGTCGTATAATGTAAACCTCTACTTTCTTTTCTCATTGAAGCAGATCTTGTGACGAGATAGCCAATGGTGATGAGATTGCGCAATTCACATAACTGTGGAGATAATACGGTACGATTGTATAATTCTTCAGTTTCAGTATATAATAAATGCATTCTATCCAAAGCTCTTTTAAGACGTTCATTGCTTCGCACGATACCGACATAATAGCTCATGATATCCTTTAGCTCTTTGATGCTTTGAGTAATGAGGACCATTTCTTTTGGCTCAGTTGTTCCAAAAGTATTCCACTCTGGAATTAATTCATTATATTGAACTTGATCTATTTGATTGCCTATATGTTTAGCAATTCGTTCTCCAAAAACAGCGCCTTCCAGTAATGAATTGGAAGCAAGTCTATTGGCGCCATGCAATCCGGTGGATGTACATTCACCTCCAGCATATAATCGATGGATGCTAGTCTGTCCATGTTCATTTACTTTGATACCTCCACATAGATAATGACATGCTGGGACTACAGGGATCATCTGCACAAAGGGATCTATACCGACACTCTTGCACTTTTTATAAATCGTAGGAAAATGTTTTATAAATTCTGTTTGGTCAAGATGTCTGCAATCCAGACAAACATATTCATCTCCTCTAGCTTTAAGTTCACTATCTATTGCTCTTGCTACGATATCTCTTGGAGCTAAGGATAGCCTTTCATCATATTTATGCATGAATTCTTGACCATCTTTGGACTTTAATATACCACCAAAACCACGCACTGCTTCTGATATAAGAAACGAAGGATTTTCACCAGCCAAATTATATAATGATGTGGGATGAAATTGTACAAACTCCATATTCTCCACCCATCCTTTTGCACGGTACATCATGGCTATTCCATCTCCTGTGGCAACGATAGGATTCGTCGTTGCTCTGTAAATCTGACCAGCTCCTCCTGTTGCCAAGACAGTAAGTTTTGCCAAATGAGTCTCTACATCTAAGGATTTGAGATCAAGAAGATAGGCTCCATAACATTCAATGTCTGGCATGATGCGCGTCACATTATAGCCTAAATGATGTTGAGTCAACAAATCAATAGCAAAATAATGCTCCAATATGGTGACATTGGAATATGATTTTGCTTTCTCTATTAAAGCGCGCTCTATTTCTGCTCCTGTGAGATCTCTATAGTGGAGAATCCTATTTTCTGAATGTCCGCCTTCTCTAGCGAGATCGTATTTTGTCTCATCATTATCTTTATCAAATTGAGTTCCCCAATCTATTAATTCTTGGACTCTTTTTGGACCTTCCTCAACGACAATTTTAACAATATTCGGATTGCAGAGGTCATCACCTGCATCGAGTGTGTCTGCAATATGTTTTGAAAAATCATCTATTTTATGATTCCATACAGCTGAAATCCCGCCTTGGGCATATTTAGTATTGCACTCATCCGTTTTTGTTTTACTGACGATAGTGATCTTAAGTTTGGGATTAATCATGGATAATTGAATGGCAGTCGTTAATCCTGCTATTCCTGAACCAATAATCAAAACATCAGATTTGTACACGAGCTTAAATATTTAATGATACAAACATAATACGTATAAGATCAATATTGTTAAATCTTATCCACATCTTCAAGATACAATAGTTTTATTAAAACAGTTCCAACTGCATGAAGTGTAAGCGGTTCAATTGCATTGAGATCATCTTTCTGGGTATGCCAATGATGGGGGAATCCTGTTTTTGTTGTTGCAGGTCTATTGATGATATCGATCATAGGAATATTAGCAATAGCATTGACAAAACTGTGATCGTCAGTCAATCCGCCTGTGAGTTCATCTGAAAAGAAATTTGAAAATCCCTCAGCCTTGGCGATGGTCCACACTTTTTCCACTACTTTTGGAGCATATTGAATGGAAACAGCTTCTTTAGTGAATCTTGCATCTTTGCCACCGACCATATCTAATAAAACGCCATAGTCTGCTTTATATCTAGGAATATGGGGATTTTTAGACCAATGCTGTGCGCCTAGACACCAAGAATAGATACTTCTCTCTGTATTATCCTTGTCATTGCCGTAATCTTCTGCATCAAAAAGTACGATGTCTACACCATATTTTTTCAAGGGTTTAGATTGAATTGCTTTTGCCACTTCTAACAATACTGCCACTCCACTTGCGCCATCATCTGCGCCAAGAATTGGCTTATGGTAGAAGGACGTATCTGGATCATAGTCAGAGAATGGTCTTGTATCCCAATGTGCGGCTAAAACGATTCTATATTTTGAGCTTTTATTAAAACTTGCAATGATATTGAAAGCAGGTAAAGATTTACCATCAAAAGTGTTTGCTGTAAAGCCTTGTTCAATCACTTCAGCACCAGCAGATTTGAATTGTGAAACTAACCAATCTTTACAAGCAAGATGACCAGCTGATCCAGGCACTCTTGGACCAAAATTAACTTGCTGTCTTACATTCGTATAAGCTGCTGTCTTATCAAAATTTGGGCTATCTATGTGCAAACTTTTTTTACATGAGTTAGAAAATAAAATCACAATGAAAAGGAAAATAATTCTGTGGATTGACATGACTAATTATTTAAAATATAAATTCAAACCAAAGTTAAAATAAAAAGGCTGGGTGAACCAGCCTTTTTTGTTGACTCATAAGGATTCGAACCTTAACAGACAGAATCAAAATCTGTAGTGCTACCTTTACACCATGAGTCAATTCCTAAATGGAACGCAAAGATAAAAAAATTCCATAAAATCGCTAATAACTTAAAAAAAATATGTGAATTGCAAAAAACCATGCAAATCAAGGCTTTATGCAAACTATATGTTAATTGTAAATTTCAGTATTCGTATGTTTTTATCGATTCAAAAATTGCTTTCATTAAGATTAAAATCAGATTAATTTTTAAAGGCTAATTCATCAAAATTTGATTAAAAACTCAATCAAATCAAGTCTGTCAAATAGCAAACTTTACTATAAGGTTTTTGATATTAATAAATCGCTGGTGATGTTACATCCAAAAGCCTAGCTCCCTTTAAGCCCAATTTTTTACCCGAGATTGGAGTGTTTAAAAAATTTAAAATTATTATTTATCTTCTTTATTGATTCGCAGTTCTTTTATGATCGCTTTTCCAGCGATAAGTTCCGTATATAAGAATACGCGATAACTTTTCCCATTTGTACTATTAAATTGACCGATATAGAAGTGAGAACCTTTATCTTTTGAGGCTCCATTATGCATCGGAGTCAATGATTTAGCTGGATTCTTGTCCAAGAACGACTTTAATTCTTTGATTGCAGCTTCTTTATCTAGAAAATTTACATTTTCGTTGAAACACAATTCAACATTATCATCCAGATAAGAAGATAAAGTGGTCATATCAGCTTTAGAAAGGGCATCAAAGGCTGCATGATTTTTTTGCTGAGCTATAGCAATTATTGAAAATAAACTAAAAAATACTGAAATGATTGATTTCATTAGCTTGATTTTGAACATTAACAATTGAAATGGTAAAATTCGTTCTGTTCAGGGGCTAAAATTATGTTAAATAAACGAATAATTCAAAAACTTTAATATATTGATTGTCGTTTTTTTTAAGTAATGAATAAAACAGCGCTTTTTATCCTTGATGGTTGGGGAATCGGTAAAATTCCACATGCTGATGCTATACTACAAGCTAAAACACCTTATTTTGATCAATTATGGGCTAAATATCCACATTCCACACTCTTAACTTTCGGAGAATCAGTAGGATTGCCTGAAGGTCAAATGGGAAATTCAGAAGTCGGACATCTCAATCTTGGTGCAGGAAGGATTGTTTATCAAGATCTGGCCTGGGTATCAAAGTCAATGCATGACCACAGCTTCCAGCATATGCCTACCATACTAAAAATGGCTGAATCGGCAAAAAATAAAGATCTACATTTAATAGGATTGGTCTCTGATGGGGGTGTACATTCACATATTGACCATCTGATTTATATTATTCGGTTTTTTTCTAATATTCCAACTAAAAGGATATGGATCCATGTCATCACAGATGGAAGAGATACTGATCCAAAGTCTGGCTTACAGTTTGTAGAGCAGATTGAAAAGGAAATCAAAGATCCAAAGATTAGAATAGCCAGTCTTATCGGAAGATACTATGCTATGGATCGCGATAAAAGATGGGATCGCGTAGCTGAGGCCTACCATTTATTTTGTGATGGTGAAGGTGAATTGTTTACAAAGGCTAGTGATGCAGTCCAAAAAAATTATGATAGGAATATTACCGATGAATTCATCAGAGCCTGTAAAATCGGTGATAAAAAGGATGGTCTTATTAAAGATGGTGATGCAGTATTTTGTTATAATTTTCGTACCGATAGACTGAGAGAAATCACAGAAGTTTTGAGTCAATCCAAGATTGAAGGGATTTCCATGAAGCCTCTGAAATTGGATTATTTCACCATGACAAAATACGATGAAAAATTTCAAAATATAAACATTGTTTTTGAAAAAAATGATATCGCCATGAGCATTGGTGAAGTGGTTTCTATTTATGGGGGAAGCCAACTCCGCATTGCAGAAACAGAGAAATATCCACATGTTAGTTTTTTCTTTTCTGGAGGACGTGAG
>ERZ795046.3891-NODE-3891-length-11385-cov-4.876611_pt1 | contig 11385 bp, 8 predicted proteins | sample MGYA00375130_ERZ795046 | MGnify/ENA primary metagenome ERZ795046 (study PRJEB30175, sample SAMN05720202) | activated sludge metagenome | isolation source: anaerobic digester from wastewater treatment plant | place: Japan | collected 2015-05-15 ...
ACCCAACTGGCCCGTGCAGAATTCCCGGGCAGATATGCACCATAGCAAACATATGGTAAGCGAAAATACCGTTGTGAAGCTCAGGGACCCGATCCCATTCAGTTGGCGATGACGACATTAAGGCATCTGTTAATCCCTCCGTCTTACCGGTATGTGAATATCAGGACATAATATCCCGGTGATATTACCGGGATATTACATTTATGTTACGAATCAAAATCACCTCGGAATATTTCACAATGCCGGCGAATCTATATTACAAAAGCAGAAATGTATTATAAAACCAGAAATGTATTATAAAACCAATGGAGGGAGAAATGGTATGAAAAACGGGATAAGAAAGCTTATTTCAGTTGTTCTGTGTTTTACACTGCTTTTCTCTGTTTCGTCTTTGGCTTTTGCAAAGTCAGCGCAGTCGAACTCCAAACAGTTCAAAGACGTAAAACCAGGCCACTGGGCATATGATGCCATCATGTGGATGCTGGAAAGGAGCATCATCGACGGCGTCGGAGGCGACCGTTTTGATCCGAACGGTATAGTTACCAGGGCACAGTTTGCCAAGATGATGGTAAACACTCTCAATCTGAAAAAATACTCCCCGGAAACGCCTTCGTTCCTGGATGTAAAGAAGAATTCGTGGGAGTACCCGTATGTGGAAAGCGCCAAGCCATACCTCACAGGCTTCAGGACTTCCAGCGGAGATTACTTCAAACCGTCGCTGGCGGCGGTCAGAGAAGACATGGCTGTTGCACTTGTCAATGCACTTGGCTATCAGGGTGAGTCAATAGATACAAGTATCCTTAACCAGTTCGCAGACAAGGACCAGATCTCTCCGAACCTCAGGAAGCACGTTGCATTGTCGGTCAAGTACGGCCTTATTGTGGGGAAAACGGAAAACGGCAGGCTGCTGTTCGATCCGCAGGGCAATCTGACGCGTGCACAGGCGGCCGTTCTTCTGAAGCGTGCATTTGAGAAGAACGAAGAGAAAGTGACATATGATGAAGAAAAAGTCACCTATGACCCGAACACCGGTTATACGTACGAGAGGCCGATAATAGAACTCAAAACGGAAAACAATGTGCAGGTGATCAGGTGGAACCGGATAGAGTCTGATAAATTCAGGGAGTACAGGGTCGTGATCTCTAAAAACGATGATACTCCCCAGTACCCGGATAATGGTTACCTCTACACAATCACGGACAGGAACAGGACATATGCCGTTATCGACAACACCGATAAGTACAATGGCGGCGATTTCGGCAATTACCTCACCAAAGGGCAGACCTATTATATAAGCGTGACGGCGGTATACTCCGACAGGAATGTGCCGGGGAACACGGTCAGCTTTGTCTATAACGGTCCTGAGAACCCTGAACTGTACGTGGCGCCTGATGTCAGTTCTTCCGTGGAGAACGGGAAACTGGTGTTGAGATGGAACAGGATCGATTCGCCCAAGCTGACAGGATATATTGTTTCGGCATCCAAGAATGACAGCACTGTAACATACCCGGAGAACGGCTACCTGTATAAGATCAATGATGTAAACAGGACTTACGCGGTGATAGATAACTCCACCAGGTATACCGACGGCGATTTCGAAGGCTATTTTATCAATGGTGAGCAGTATTACTTCAGTGTGACGGCTGTTTACAATGATAAGTCGGTGACCGGCAACACCATAAGGTGCACGTATGTCGGCGAAGACAGCCCGGAACTGTTCCCGGCGCCGCAGGTGAGCGCAGCGTACGAAGACGGCAAGCTGGTGGTGAAGTGGAACAAGCTGGATTCTTCGCTTCTGACGGAATACCGTGTTGTCATCTCGGAGAAAAGCGATAAACCCGCATATCCTGCAAACGGCTATTATGATCAGGCTTATGGTAAAGATACCACATCGGTTGTCATCGACTCTGCCAAACAGTATCACAACGGAGATTTTGAAAAACTCACCTATGCAACTGAGTATTATATAAGCGTAACAGCGGTATATGGCAATAAATATGTCGCAGGGAATGCGGTCAAGATCCTTTACCTGATAAATGACCAGCAGGCGGAATAACAGCAAAGGCGGTACGGATTCGAAAACAGGAAGCGGCAGAAAGGAATGCAGCAGGCGAGGGGCAAAAAAGCGTCCCTCGTTTGCTGTTTTTACTTGACACTTTCTGATTTCCAAATACAATGATAGTATGTTAATTATTGCATTAAACCTAAATGGATACAAACAGACGGGATGAGGTAATTATGGGCGGTATATTCGGTGTTGTCTCAAAAAACGACTGTGTAATGGATCTGTATTTCGGAACTGATTACCATTCGCATCTGGGTACGAGCAGGGGCGGAATGGCGGTGTTTTCCGGAAACGGATTTTCCGGATATATACACAATATCGAGAATATTCAATTCCGGGCGAAATTCGAGAGCGATCTTGCCGAGATGTCCGGAAACATGGGCATAGGATGCATCAGCGATACCGAGGCGCAGCCGCTTACGGTGTGCTCCCACCATGGACACTATGCGCTGACGACCGTCGGTCGCGTAAACAACATCGACGAACTGGTCAAAAAGGCTTTTCAACGCAATTATATACATTTTCTCGAGATGAGCAGGGGCGAGATAAACCCCACGGAACTGGTCGCCGCTCTCATCGATCAGGAAGAAACCATCAAGGATGGTATCCTTGGAGCGCAGGAAGCAATAGACGGTTCGTGTACGATGCTCGTCCTTACCCATGAAGGCATCTATGCTGCAAGGGACCGGTTGGGCAGGACGCCGCTGCTGGTGGGGAAAAAGGACGAATCGTACTGTGTTTCGCTTGAATCCAGTGCGCTTCCGAACCTTGGGTACAGCCTGGAATATGAACTGGGGCCGGGCGAGATAATTTTGCTGACGCCTGAAGGGATCGTGCCCTTGGCGCCGCCAAGGCAGGAAATGAAGATATGCGCGTTCCTGTGGGTCTATTACGGCTACCCTGCGTCCACCTATGAGGGCAGGAATGTGGAGATAATGAGGTACAAATGCGGGCAGGCCCTTGCCAGGGGCGACACCAGGGAGGTGGATGCCGTAGCGGGAGTCCCTGATTCCGGCATTGCACACGCGCTGGGTTATTCCAATGAATCAGGCATACCGTATTCCAGGCCTCTTGTTAAGTATACTCCGACATGGTCAAGAAGTTTCATACCCCAGGAGCAGAGTGTCCGGAGCCTTGTTGCAAAAATGAAACTCATCCCGATACCGGAACTTATCAGGAATAAGCGGCTGCTTATCTGTGACGACTCCATAGTCCGCGGGACACAACTGGGACAGACTGTAGCGCTTCTGCATTACTTCGATGCCAGGGAAGTACATGTCAGGCCGGCGTGCCCGCCGCTGCTGTTCGGGTGCAAATACCTCAACTTTTCAAGATCGCGTTCGGAAATGGACCTGATCACACGACGTTCCATAGTGGAGATCGAAGGCCGTGAGCCCTCCGGCTTTGATGAGTACTGTGATCCCAAAACCGAAAAATACCATTGCATGGTGGAGTGCATCAGAAAGAAATTGAGTTTTACAAGCCTCAGATTCCAAAAGCTTGAGGATATGATCGATGCCATAGGCCTTCCGGCGTGCAAGGTCTGCACATATTGCTGGAACGGCAGGGAATGATCCGCAATGACCGGATCAAGGCTGTAATTTATATTCAGTCCACATCAGGCACGACTTTCACCGGAGGGACTTCCAGCTTTTCAGGGCTCTCGATCAGAGTTTTGTAAAGCTTGACTGCTGAGGCGAAATAGTGGCCGTCGACGATCCTTTCATCACACACTATCCTCATCGTTATAAACCTTCTGTTGACAATGTTGTTGTCCGAGTCTATGACTTTTTCGGTCCTTTTCGTGCCAAATGAGACGAATACGGATGTCGTACCGAAATCATAAAGGTGATGATATACAGGAGAAATACCCAGTGATCCGACATCGGTTATAAAAACGCTTGTATGGAAAGGACTTGCCTTGTATATGATCTTTGGCATAAGCCCGAAGTAATCCAGGAGTCTGACCACGAACACTATGAATTTCACGATGAAGCCGGGACAAAGCGTAACGATGCGCGCAGTCTTATCTGTCGTGTTGTCGGATTCCGCTTCCTTGTTTTCCTTTACCTGTTGCTCTACTTTCCTGGCTACATCATACAATGTATCTGTCGGTTCGAATTTGAATATTATGGTCGTTTCAGGGCTGTCGAAAGTCATTTCCTTCTTTATTGCAAGGGATACCAGGTATTCAAAGCGGGCAAAAAGTTTCTGGCCTGCGACGAACCTGTTGAGAGCGGGTCTCAGGGCAAGAGTTCTGACGGCAGCAGCAATAAAGATATGGAGCATGCTCAGCCTCGTATCGGAGGTTTTGTTCCTTTTCCTTAAATATGCCTCTGCATGTGTGATATCGATTTTTTCTTCGAAGAATATCTGCGAGTCCAAACGGCTCCGCATGATGTAAGGTATTATCTTGAAGAAAGGATCCAGAGATCTCAGACGCCTGCCGTCGTATCTGTCGCCAAACCGCCTTTTGTAACCTGCCATCAGATGAAAACCTCCTGTAAAATACAAGTTATTTGATTTATGTTGCACGATTCCTTTCTAGTTTAACATTGCTTCGACAGATTTACAATGCATTACGGCACATTTGGACAGTTTCAACAATATGTAAACTCAACAGCCAACTCGTGCGGAACGTAAATGTTGTTATAACAAGCTACTAAAATATCCAGGTTATAAAACAATCATTCAATGCCATATATCAGCGGAGCACAGTTGACGTGCTTATATGCTTCTGCTATCATAGTAATAACATGTTATAACGTTATAACACTTATTTTGAGTAATTTTATACATATTGTACAGGCGAGGTTCAGCCGGAAACCCTGATCTGCGCCATATAATACGAAAGGTGGAAACGACATGGTACTGACAGTGAATGATATTGCACAGATGTTTGATCTAAGCTGTGTCAGGACGAACAGCGATGAAAAAGATATCAAAGACCTGGCAGAGAACGCCAGACGTTATAATTGCGGACATGTGTCCGTCATGCAGTGCTTTATTCCGGTCATAAAGAAACTGCTTTCGGACAGGCCCGATATAAAAGTAGTCGGGAATGTGAGCTTCCCGTCCGGGTCCGACACAACAAGCGTAAAGGTGTTCCAGGCAGTTGAACTGAGATATGCCGGCTGTGATGAGATAGATATGGTGATAAATGTGGGCAAGCTGCGTTCAGGAAGATACGCGGAAGTCGAAGATGATGTAAAGGCAGTGGTGGAAGCTGCCGACAGGCTGCCGGTAAAGGCCATTATCGAAGTATCGTGCCTTGACAGGAAAGAAGTGGAGAAAGCCTGTGAAATAAGCATAAAGGCAGGCGCTGCGTTTATTAAAACCGGCACGGGGTGGATGCCCGGGGGTACGACGATTGAAGATATAAAGCTCATAAAATCGATAGTGGGCGACCGTATCAGGATCAAGGCATCAGGAGGAATAAGGACCCTCGATACGCTGTTGGAGATGTACAGTCTCGGGGTCACCCGGTTCGGCGTGAATATGTGCAGCGGCATCGCGATACTCGACGAGTGCATTGCCAGGGGCGGCGAGGTTACAATATAAGCAGAAGACGGTCACGATAAGCAGAAGGTGGTCACGTTGACCGTGTATGAAGCGGCTTTGAGGAAAAAGAGCAAATCAGCATGGATCCGGGCCATAATCCAAGTATATGAATGCGGCATCAGATTTCGATATAGGCGAGAGGTGGCAGAATGGGAAACAGGATTATCTCATATGATCTCGGCACAGGCGGCAACAAAGCTTCGCTGTACGACTTTGAAGGCAATTGCCTGGCATCGGTATTCATCCCGTATGATACCTTATATCCCCGAGCGGGATGGCACGAGCAGCGGCCGGAGGACTGGTGGCACGCTGTTGTGCTCGGCACAAGGAAACTGCTCGAAAAGACAGGCGAGGACCGCAAAAATATCGAATGCCTGGCTATTTCCGGGCATAGCCTTGGCGCCGTACCTGTTGATAAAAATGGGCGCCTTCTCAGAAAAACGGCCTCGATATGGTCGGATGCCAGGGCCCAGGAGCAGGCACGTAAATTTTTCGCGAATGTCGATGAGCACGAATGGTACATGACGACCGGAAACGGCTTTCCCGCCGCATTGTATGCTGTTTTTAAAATAATGTGGTACATGGACAATGAACCGGATATATACAGGGATACCTTCAAAATTATTGGGACCAAGGATTACATTAACATGAAGCTGACCGGCGTCGTATGTACAGACAATTCATATGCCTCAGGGTCAGGCGTATACGATCTGAAATGGAACAGGTACCATGATGGGTATATCGGTGCAAGCGGCATATCCGCCGACAAACTGCCCGAAATAGTGCCCTCCTCCGAGATTTTGGGAACTGTAACGCCGGAGGCATCCGAAGAAACGGGACTTGGGACGAATGCCAGGGTAGTCTGCGGCGGCGTCGACAACTCATGCATGGCATTGGGCGCGAAAAACCTGGAAGAGGGCAGGGTATACACCTCCCTCGGTTCGTCGGCATGGATCGCCGTATCTTCCGAAGACCCCATACTTGACCTGAAAGCAAGGCCTTATGTGTTTGCCCATGTCATACCCGGAATGTACACTTCCGCCGTCAGCATCTTCTCTGCGGGTACTTCGTTCAGATGGCTCAGGGACAACATATGCGCCGATCTGAAAATGCAGGAACTGGATGGCGGGAAAAACACGTATGCGATAATGGATGAACTGGCGGAGAAATCTCCTGTGGGAGCAAACAGGCTGCTGTTCAACCCAAGCCTGGCAGGAGGCACTTCACAGGATGCCAGCGCCAATCTGAGAGGAGCCTTTATGGGACTGGACCTGAAGCATGACAGGGCAGATCTTATCCGTGCATGTATGGAGGGGATCGCGATGAACCTCAGGCTGAGGCTGGATGTGCTGAAAAAGCACTGCAGGCTCCAAAACGAGATGCTGCTGGTGGGAGGAGGAAGCAAAAGTCCGCTGTACAGGAGGATATTTGCTGACGTTTATAATATGGATATCGTGAAGACCAACATAGACCAGGATGCCGCTGCTCTTGGCGCTGCTGGCGTGGCGGCGGTCGGATGCGGCATATGGAAAGACTTTTCCAGGATCGATGAGATACACAGGACGACAGAGATCATGAAGCCTGATCCTGCAAATAACGCCAAATACGAGAAGATCCTTGAAGTATTCAGCTTTGCTTCGGACAGGCAGTCGGAGATCTCCGACAGGCTTTTTGCACTGGAACTGTGATGCAATGCAAGATTTATCCGGTTTGTTTTCTGTCTCTGCACCTGTTTGATTTATGTCTACTGTACTTGGATGTCAAAATATTATATAATTGGAATAAAAATAACCTTTAAGACATAAGGGGTGAAGAACTTGCTTGATAAATCTCGCCCTATTCCTCTGTATTATCAGGTAAAGGAGAGCCTGCTGGAGAAAATAAAGAGCAGGCAGTTCAATGTAGGCGATCTTATACCGTCGGAGGCAGAACTGCAGGAGCAATACAATGTAAGCCGGATCACGGTCAGGCGGGCGATACAGGAACTGGTACAGGAAGGACATCTGTATACCAAACAGGGCAGGGGGACTTTCGTAAGCAGGCCTAAAGTCAGCCAGGAACTCAATCTTATAACAAGTTGGGCTGAGACCATGGAAGAGATGGGTATGCGCCCGGAAACAAAGAAAATTGAGTATTCTGAGGAGCCGGCTCCTGTAAATATAGCCAGGCTCCTGAACGTACCGATCGGCGACATGGTGTATAAAATCGAAAGATTGCGTTATGCGGACGGCGAACCGACATGTATCATGACGAACTACCTTTCTCCTGACGTGGTTCCCGGTCTTTTGGATAAAGGGATAAAAGGCGAATCTTTATACGAAACGCTCGAGAAGCATTACAATATAGTATTGAGCCATGCCGAGGAGACGGTGGAAGCGAAGGCGGCGAAAACCTCGGAAGCTGAACTGCTCAATATCAAAAGAGGCGCTCCTTTGCTTCATGCAACGAGGGTGACATATGATATAACCGACCGTCCCGTGGAAGTAGTTATATCGATTTCCAGGGCGGACCGCTATTCATACAAAATCAGGCTCAGCGGCAGGAAAAAGACGATCTGAGCAAGGATACGGCATTGAGTAATGGCATAATATGCCCGACAGTATTATTTGTCGTGGCGTATTATGCTGATCAGAATCAGGCTTGCGTGATGTCCTGTTATGCCATTGCTGTGATTGTCATGTCCAAAATTTCGGCCAGGTTCAATTCTCAATGAGCATTCTATATAATTACGCTATAATTACGTTTTGTTTTGTCACAAAAATTACTGCCATGAAAAAGGGACTACCCCTTGATCAGATTTTTCTGATTTTGAGACAGCCCCTTTTTATCACTCATTTGGATATTTATTTTTCTTATTCTTAAGCCTCTGCATTTTCAGGGGTTTGCTTTTTACCCGTCTTTTTATCTAAGGATCTTTCTTTCAGTGGCGGAAGGATCGACGAATACCTTGATCAGATCCTTGTTCGTCCTGAGTTCGTGAAGAGCCTGTTCCAGTTCTTCCAGCGGAACGATCATCGAGAACATGGGAGTCGGATCTATGCGCTTGTATTTGAGCAGTGTCAGCACGTCTCCCCAGTCATTCCCTATACCGGCGCATGACCCGCTGACCTTTTTCTCGCCGAGTACGAATTCGTAAGGGGAGAAGCAGGCTTTCCGGTCGGGCGGGCATATACCGAAGGCTTCGACCTTACCGCCCCTTCTGACCATGCTGAATGCCTGCTCATATGTTTCGGGGGTTCCGACCGACTCCAGTACGTAATCGGCTCCTACGCCTCCGGTGAGTCTTTTTACTTCCGCCACGGGATCGTCCACCTCGTTGATGTTTATCGTAAAGTCAGCGCCGAGCTGCTTTGCCAGTCTGAGCTTGGATTCGCTTCTTCCGATCACGATGACGGGAGCGGCGCCGCGCAGTTTCGCAAGGGCGCCGTGCAGGATGCCGAGGCCTGTGCCTATGACAACAACGCTGGAAGCAATCGCGACATCCATCTTCTTTGCAGCCTGCATGACCGCAGTGAGAGGTTCGACAAATGCTGCCGACAGCGCATCCACTTCATCAGGTATGAGGTAGCAGTTCGTCCAGGGCGCTTTTACATACTCTGCAAATGCTCCGTCCGTATGGATCCCAAGCTGCGTAAAGGTCTCGCAGAGGAGTTCGTCGCCTCTGCGGCAGTAATAGCAGGTTCCGCAGGGAAGGCATATATCGACTGCGACCCTGTCGCCTTTTTTCAGGCCTCTTGCGTTGCTGCCCACTTCTTCGATAACACCCCAGAATTCGTGCCCCGATATCATCGGCAGGAATTCGGAAGCGTATTCACCTTTGTATATTTTCCAGTCAGTGCCGCATATGCCGCACATGGAGACCTTGATAAGCACTTCGTCTGGAGATATTTCAGGTACCGGGATCTGTTTGAGGACCATTTTGCCCGGCGCTTCGATAACCTGGGCTCTCATCATTCTTGCCATGGATATTACCTCCGTAATTTAGAATTATACAGCTTACAGAACGTCCTTCCCCTTGAAGAGCTTATCCTGGCGGCCTTCATACGGGGCACCGATCAGGAGGGGTTTAAGGAATGCAACTGTCTTGACTACGCCATCCATACGGCTCATGGTGACGTCTTCGTGCTCATAGCTGAGTACGTAATTATATCCTACCATCGACAGTTCAGTTATGACTTTCTTCCACGGCACGCTGCCCCAGCCGGGGATCCTGAACCTGAATGCGCGGTCGAGCCTTTGCCATTCTCCCTGCATAAGTATTCCGCCGACCGGAAGGTTATGCTCCACGATCTCCCCGTCCTTTGCATGTACATGGAATATCCTGTCGCCAAGCCTGTCTATGAAGTTCTCGACTCTGAGGCCGAGGTAAATCAGGTTTGCGGGGTCCAGATTGAATCCGAGGCATGGATGGTAATCAACCAGTTTGAGGGCTTTTTCCGCGGTATGGATATCGTAGATGAAGTTGTTCGGATGGGGTTCTACCGCAAATTTGACGCCATATTCCTTAAATTTGTCCAGTATCGGGACAAAGAGTTCCACGAATTCTTTTTCTATATCAGCCCAGCCCTGGGCATAGGGGAACGGGAAGTACCTGCCGAAATTCGTTACTCCTGTAAATCCGTTAACTACAGGAACTTCCAGGGCATTTGCAGCCTGGGCCGTCCTGAGCAGGCTTTCGGTTCCGAATCTGATCTTCTCTTCCTTAGTGCCCTTATAAATGGTGTCCGTATCGACGCCGTGGGGCCCGAGGATCAGGAGAGAATCTGCATGGTTGCTCAGTGCAGATATCGTCAGGCCGTAACCTTCGACCATCTTTTTGATTTTTTTGGCATTGTCGCCTTCCAGGACTTCCCTGGGCTCGAATTGACCATTGCCTTCGTAAGCCGGGATCTCCAGTGCTTCATAACCGTGTTCTGCTGCCAGTTTTGCTACTTCTTCAAGCGGTCTTTCGGTGAAATTTGCTGTGAAGAATCCTAGTTTCATTAGATCAGCCTCCGTTTCAAGTTATATGTAGTTAGCATTACCTGAATATGCTATGTTTATTTTAGCCCGAAAATGTTGAAATGTCAACGAAATTACATATAATAAAAGGTGGAGTGTGTAAAAATGTTTGTTTATGATTTTTACAGCTTGAAATCGGAAATTGCATATGATATTGTTATTATGATGTTATAACGAGGCGATAAAATTTCCCGCTTGTATTCCACTTGCCTCGTTGAAACGCGCAGGGGCAGGAAAAATTTCTGCAATCGAAATTTTTCTTTGATGCGTTATATCATGTGCAGCATATTTTTATCAGAGGAGGCAATTCTTATGGATTACAAAAAAACACTTCTATCGCCTGTTAAAATAGGTACGAGGATAAGCCCGAACCGTTTTTTCATCCAGGCAATGGAATGTACTGATGCTGACAAGGACGGCAATCCCTCAGACCTGACTTACAAACGCTATGAGAATCTGTTCCGCGGCGAAGCCGGAGTCGTAACGCTTGAAGCGATTTCTATCACTGATAAAAGCAGGTCGAGGCAGGAACAGCTCCTGATCATGCCCAGGAATGAGAAGGCGCTTGCTAACTTCGTCAAAAGGATGAAAGAAATCAATCCTAATTCGTTGTTCCTTTTCCAGCTCACCCATTCGGGCGAACTGAGCCATCCGGACTTCTCGCGCCGCGTGACCGTAGAGCCTTTGCCGGGCTTCGGCGGCGAATTGCTCAGCGAAGAGGAAGTCGACCGGATCATGGATCAGTTCGTGCTGGCCGT
>ERZ795046.3895-NODE-3895-length-11378-cov-388.494392_pt1 | contig 11378 bp, 7 predicted proteins | sample MGYA00375130_ERZ795046 | MGnify/ENA primary metagenome ERZ795046 (study PRJEB30175, sample SAMN05720202) | activated sludge metagenome | isolation source: anaerobic digester from wastewater treatment plant | place: Japan | collected 2015-05-15 ...
GTATTAAAAACTAAGATTTATATTCTTTGTCTATATAACAATTAAAGAAGGAAAAGCCTTACAGTTTTTACGATTTCTCCCTTTTTAAGTCTTAATTTATATTGACAAAAATCCTAAACTTTCAGCAAATGGATTCTATAAGTGGGTGATTAGCTCAGTTTGGTTAGAGTGCTACGTTGACATCGTAGAGGTCACTGGTTCAACTCCAGTATCACCCACCATTAATTTAATAGGGTGATTAGCTCAGTTGGTTAGAGCGCTACGTTCACATCGTAGAGGCCACTGGTTCGAGTCCAGTATCACCCACCATAATCGTGTCAATTCATTCCTTATCTATCAAAAAGTAAAATAGCATAAAAAAGCATTTGACAATAAAGCCAATTTTTTGGTATTGAATTCCAACTCGTTTTTTAGATATCCTGTCGTTTAGGAGTTTGAATATGAAATTGAAATATTATGCCAGTAGCTTGTTGTTGCTCTTTTTAATTTTCTTTGGCTGTAGCAGTCAAAAGAAAGCAGATAATTCCAATACTGGTAATTTCCCGGTGGAAAATTTGCAGATTGGAGATATTCCAAATGATGGTGGCGATGGCTTGTTTCTAAGCTGGAAACCCTTACCTAAAGAAAAGCGAGTGCAGGAATATCGCGTTTATCGCGGAATCCATCCCGACACTCTTTTCTTTCTTGCTTCAGTCCAGGTAAATGTGAAAACAGGAGTGGCAGCAGATACTATGTTCTTTTATGATAGTGGCACAAGTGATTTCCTTTCTATCGAATCTCCCAAAAAATTAAAATATGAAAAAGGTGCCAAGGGTTCAAATCTTTATAGAGGTATACCCAGAGACCCTGAAATTGCTGCCCGCTTAAGCGAAAGCTTTGACCTTATAAGTATTATGGATGATAGTGATTATTACTATCATTCCAAAAAAAGCTATTCTGCTGATGAAAAAGATAAGGATAAGGATAAGGATGTCTATGCCGGTGTACGATTAGACCAGCAAAGAATTGTAGCTGCCTTAAAAAGCACACCCTTAGGACAAACTCCTCAGTATAAATATTATTACACCGTTGTTCCAGTGGATGAACGTAATCAAATTCTCGGTATTGCCGAACCTGTCTCTGCTTCTCCTATAGATGATATTCCTCAAACTTCTCCTGCATTATATAGTGTAGCCGTTCAAGATAAAAAAGAAATGCAACTTGAATGGGACTATCCTATCAATAGTGATGACCTGATGATGTACTTGATTTATGCTGTTCCTGGAATAACTAAAGATTTGTGGAAAACTCTTACCCCACAGGAAAAAGAGCAAATTACTTCTACCAGAGGCATTTTAGTGGCACAAGGTCTAGTGGGTGGTGGTGCTTTAAAAAATAATTGTATAATCAAAGAAGCAGATTTTAAGGCTGCAGGTTTAAATTGGGAACAAGCTTATCAAACCCTTTATACTTTAAAATTTGTGGATGGCTCTAATAATATTTCTCCCGTAAGTGAAGCTTCTCTTCCCAAAGTCATTAATAGTTCCCAACTTCCTTCTGCTCCTAAATATAGAGTGGAAGACAAACCTATGGATAAAGGTGACCGTCTCACCCTTACTTGGCAAGAACCTATTGTATTTCTCACTCGTACTACTTCCCATAAAAAAGATGGCTCTCGCCTCAAAGTTAATTATCAGATAAATAAGACTGATGCTCAGGATATCCAGAACATTTATTTTGACTTCTATGAACCAGGTTCGGATATTCCCTTTGCTCAAATAAATGAATTTCACCAGGATAATATTATCTATGTAGACATTCCCCAAAAATATTCCTTACGAAACGGAGGCAAATTACCTACAGACAGCCTTAAAGTAGAGATTACCATTAATAGTAGACCTTATAGCATTGATCCCAAAACTGGAAGAATACTTCATGATAAAGCCCGAATTATTCCTGACTATAAAATTATTCAATACCTGAAACCTGATCCTGCAATGCTGGCTTATATGCCTACAAATTCTTTTATAGTTAATGGACATAATGTATCCACCATCAAAAATGTGGTCTATAGAAAAGGTTATCGTAGCTCTAATTTTACCAAAATTAAATCTAATACCTGCTATGAAAATTTTCTGGATGTCTCTGTCGGATATATTTCTTCTATTACTAAGCCTATCCTCGGGTTTAATTTTGTTAAAGATGGCAAATTATATACCTATATAGATGGAAAACGATATGTACGGAATCTCCAGCCAGGAGAAAAAGCTTCCAGTCTGGCTTTACTTCCTTCTACTATAGATTTCACTTATGATCCGGTAAACAAAACCACACTTAATATCAGCATCTACCTGGATGAAGCCCAGAAAAAACTTACTAAACTTTCAGATGATATAAAAGAATCCCAACAAAAACTCGCTGCTTATAAAGATTCTCTGACAGCTGCTACTCCTGCTATGGCAATTCTTTACCAAGAAAATATAAACAGACTGGAACAAGAGATTGATACGAAAGAATCGCAACTGAAGATTTATCAGGAAAATCCTTACTTTCAAGAAGCTCTGAAAGCAAGAAATAGTCATCAAATGATGCGCTATGTCGCTTCTATCCGTGAACCAGAATTAAGAAAATATACCTATTCCATAGTGCGAACTAATGAAAAAGGATTTTTTGCCGAAACTCCTCCTGATGTTAATAAGGAAGGTGAATTTAACTATTATACACCAATCTCAAATTGGTTTGATTGGACCAAACTGGTTACTTTGATAGCGGTATTTCTCTTTGGTATAGATGTGGTTATATTTATCAATCTTGCCAAACGAGGTAAAAATCTTTATCTTCGTCCTTTAGCTGGTTTGCAAGAAATTGATAATGCTGTCGGAAGAGCTACTGAAATGGGAAGACCTATCCTCTATTGTATGGGAATTGGTGGTTTATCGGATGTGGCAACTATTGCTTCTATGGGAATCTTAAGTCAGGTGGCAAAAAAGGCAGCTGAATATGACACTCGCTTAATTGTCCCCTGCTATGACTATCTGGTTATGCCTATTGCCCAAGAAATAGTTCAGGAAGCTCACTATGAAGTAGGTCGTCCTGATAGTTATGATAAAAATGATGTGTTCTACCTCACTTCGGTTCAATTTGCTTATGTAGCAGGTGTTAATGGCATTATGACTCGTGAAAGAGTAGCCACCAACTTCTTTATGGGATACTTTGCCGCAGAAGCTTTGCTAATGACGGAAACCGGCAATACTATAGGTGCTGTCCAGATTGCAGGTTCTGATGCCATCACGCAGATACCTTTCTTCATCACCACCTGTGACTATACTCTTATTGGTGAGGAACTCTATGCGGCATCTGCCTATCTCAATCGTGAGCCAATGCTTCTTGGCACTTTAAAAGCTCAAGATTATTTCAAGTTTGTCATTTTAATATTTATTATCGCTGGTGCTCTTCTGGGCACTTTCCAGCTTACTGGTTTAATGCAAATTTTCCCTGTTAAATAAAAAGAGGTCTTATCTATGAAGAAGACAATACCATTATTAATCGTCATTATCGGTGGAGTAATCTGGCTTGCCTGGGTTTTCGTTCCCCACCGTCTCATCCAGGATGTTTTCTATGGAGAATTTTATTTACCTTGGGCTCGTGCCATGGCACCTTTTGCTATGCTATTAGGTGTTATCAGCTTGTCTATGATGCACTATGGCAAAATTAAACGCAAGGCACCTAAATGGCAATACAGCTTTTTCTTCTTTGCAGGATTCATAGTTACATCCCTGGCAGGTTTTATTGGAGGCACACAAAAAGGTGGCTTGTATATGTGGATATTTGAAAATATGCAAATGCCTATGAGTGCAACGATGTTCTCTCTTTTAGCATTCTATATGGCATCAGCAGCCTACAAAGCATTCCGAGCACGATCTCCTGAAGCCACAGTACTTTTAATTGCAGCCATAGTCGTAATGCTTGCTCAGGTACCTTTTGGTGTTAAAATTAGCAAATATATCCCCGATATTTCTCAGTGGATACTGGATGTGCCAAATCTTGCTTCTAAAAGAGGTATCCTCCTGGGGGTAGGGTTAGGAAGTGTTGCTACTGCTCTAAAGATAATGCTGGGAATTGAACGCTCCTATTTGGGAGGTGATTGAAATGGCTGAGAAAAAAAGTTTCTTTGAATGGATGCAAAACTTAGACCGTAGATGGATTTATCTCATAGTTGCTCTCGCTATCATTATCCCTTTGCTTATTCCTTATAATTCTGATAATGTGACCACACCTCCAACAGAAAATGTCTATCAAATGATAGATTCTTTTGCCGGTAGAGAAGATAGAGCTGTTCTATTAAGCTTCTATCATGATTCCTCGGTTATGCCAGAACTTTATCCTATGGAAATAGCAATAATGCGACATTGCTTTGAACGGAATATTAAGGTGTTTTGCCTTTCTTTCCTACCTACTGGTGCTCCTATCATTGATATGGCAATCAATACGGTCAAAGAAGATTATCCTAATATTAAATCGGGAGTTGATTATTGCAACTTTGGTTATATTCCTGCCGCCTTAATTCTCCCTACCGTGATAGGAATGGGAGATAATATCGCAACTGCAGTTCCAACCGATGCGGAAGGAAGAAAAACTGAAAATCTTCCCATAATGAAGGGCATAACCAATTATAATGAGATGAATTTAGTCGTTGAATTTTCTGGCTCTACTGCTGGAGCTTACTGGCTTGTTTATGCTCGCCCTAAATTTGGCACTAATATCGCTGTCGGAGTTACCGCAGTTATGGCAGCTGATGAATATCCCTATCTCCAGACAGGGCAATTTATTGGTTTACTCTGCGGACTAAAAGGTGCGGCAGAATATGAAAAATTGGTTGATGTTTTTGCCGCTTACCGTGCTCCTGGTGAACCCTTAGAACCATATTTTGATGAGGAAGGAAATAAAATTGTCCCTGGCCGCTCTTTTAGTAAAGATATTCTCAATCAACCTGAAATTAAAGATTTGATTAAAATCACTCCTCAAACAGAAGCTAAATTTACCCCGGAGGAATTTGAACTTTTCCTGCAAACCTGTCCCGAAAAAGACCAACAGCTTTTGCATCAGGTTAAGCAAAGTGTAGATGGAAAATTCGTGATAGATATTGCAAAACTTGATAAAAATCAGTTCTCATCCCTAACCTGGGAAGGGCTTAATCGTATGACTCATAACACACCATATAAATTTAAAGTAGCTCGAGTTGGTATGAACGCACAATCCGTAGCTCATATTATGATAATTGTATTTATCATCTTAGGAAATATAGGTTATTTCCTTCAGAAAGCACAAACTGGTAAGAAATAAGGGAGTATATTATGACTTTCGATTTATTTAGTAATCTGGTAGCAGCTTTTTTCACCCTCTGTATATTCTCTTTCCTGTATAAGGATAATCCATTTTATCAGATGTCCGAACAACTCTTAGTCGGAGTCTCTCTTGGTTATTCATTAGTTTTAACTTACGAACGGGTGTTTATCCCCTATTTCTATCAACCTATTTTCTTGAAACATGAATGGATTCTTATTATCCCAAGTATTATTGGTATCTTCTATCTGTTTCGTTTTTCACCTAAACTCAGCTGGCTTTCCCGTTATCCTATTGCTTTTTCTATGATGAGCGTTGGAGCCTCTGTTGCTCTGTCTATGCATACCAGTATTCTGGTACAAATGCGTCAGGCTATGGTCCCTATTGAAAATATCAATCTGGCACTTATCTTTATTGGAACAATTACAGTCTTACTCTATTTCTTCTTTTCTAAGGCTCACACAGGGATATATGGACAATTCGTTAATGTGGGAAAATGGTTTATGATGATTGGATTCGGAGCCTCTTTCGGTCTTACTGTTATGGCACGTATTTCTCTGCTAATAGGTAGAATCCAGTTCCTGGTTAATGATGTCTTTCTGGCTCTAAAACAAGCCCTATTCGGCTAAATGCTATTATAGCCTGAATATTAGTTAAAGCTCTCCTCCGTATTATCCTTCTCCCAATGCGGATAACTGAAGCTTTGCTAAAGGGTTCTAAAATGAAAAAGATATATTTCTATTTAATCTTTATCTTAATTACAATGATGTTCTTTTTTGGGGGTTGTGCCAAAGAAACCCTTTCGGAAGAAGACCACATTCAGGATTTTACGGTCTCTGATGTTCCCAATGATGATGGCACTGGTCTGGTTCTTCAATGGCATCCCCTGGATAAAAGTAATCGTATTATTAAATACAATATTTACAGAGGGCACCGTCCAGATAGTCTTTTTCTCCTGGAATCCCTGGAAGTTGATCCTAAAGTTAGCCAACCTGAGAGCTGGCTAAATTATACTGACAAAGACTATAATGCTACTTTAATCTCTTTTGAGACTGCTCCCAGAAAACTGAAAAAAGAAAAACAACAGGTCTCCTCCGGTACCCTTTATGGTAATGTGCCCAGAGACCCGAAAGTTTTGGCTGCACTTTTACCTCATTATGATGTTTTAGCACTTATCAATACCCCAAAATATTACAAGCCTTCTAAGCGAATTGAACTAAATGAAGGCGAAACGAAAAATGTATATGCAGGTTATAATCTAAATCAATTTGAAACTATTTTTGCCAATCCTAAAGCAGAACATAGCTATTATTATTGTGTTGTCCCAGTCAATGAAACTGGTCGTTTTCTTCCTGCAACTCCCATTCTATCTGCTATACCTTATAATAATCGCCCGGATACCACTGCGATTTTTTATGCAAATTATATAAAAGATACTGGAGAATTTCGCTTTGAATGGTCTCCTCCCTCTGGAGCTTCAAATATTGTCTCCTGGGAAGCCTGGCTAATGCCCAGGTATCTTTTACCTCAATATTATGCAGATCAAAAGGCTAATGCCCAATCTCCTGACAGTATTTTTAATGCTAACTGGCAAAAAGGTTCTATCTTTCTTAAAGAAATGCAACCAGAATACTGGGGACAAAATTTTTATGATAAGACTTCTCCTGAAGAAATAAAAGGGAAATTATCACCAGATATTCAACTTTCCTCCTATATACCTGTTCTTTCCTACACCAGTTACTGGTCCTCGGAAGATGGTTCACGAGTTGAAACTTTTCAATCTGCTTCTCTGGGAAAATCAATTCAGATTCGTAACTCTAAGGACTTACCAGAAGTCCCTAAATATCAAGTTCTGGATAAACCTAATGATAAAGGTGATAATATCGTCTTATCTTTAGGCAGACCTTTTGCCTATGTAACTCAAGCTACTTTTATAGATAAAGAACATACTAAATTTCGTGTTAATTACGAGATTTCCACAAATAGCGTCAATGAAATATCCAAACTACTATTTCGCTTTTTGGATTCTCAAGGTAGAGTGCTGGACGAAGTAAAAGAAGGATATACCGATAAGATTATATATGCGCATTTTCCCAAAAATCGTAACTGGAAAGAAGATATCACGGTCCAGATTTATTCACAATTATCTAACGAAAAAGAGTTTTCCTCACATTTAATTACTCAAAAAATAAACTACGACTCCAAATCCCTCCGTTTTTCTGGAGGAGATATATATGACGGTTCGCAAAATTTAAGTATTCTTTTCTATGATATTTTTCGTCGCACTCCTCTGGATTCTTCTTTTTATCCGGGTATGAGATTTCGTGCTATATCACGAAGTTATGACCAAACTGTGCCCTATCCTGAAACTGAAACTGTTAGACTTTTAAAAGTTGATTTAGCTTCTCAATTAGTTTTGCTGGATCCGCATTTTACCGTGGCTCTGGATGAAAAAACAGGTGCTACTTTTAGACCTTCTCTTTTTAAACAAGATACCATTGAATATATGAAAGCGCTGTCTGCTCAGATTGATAGCCTTTCTCGCCAGATTTCTTCCGAAGATACACTATCCGAAACTGCTAAAAATCTTGCTGCTCTTCAGGAGGAAAAAAACTTTATAACCTCCCTTTCTTCTTATCAACAGGGAATCAAAGCCAAAAATGATAAAGAATGGCGCAAGATCCTGCGTAAAGAACTGGATTTAAACACTCGATCTTATGAATTCAGGCTACTTTTAACCAATTCACGCGGTCTCTGGGCTAATGAAGACGATCTACCTCCAGCTCAAAAACCTCAAGCTAATATTAAGGGAAGAACGGTTTTCCTGCATCCCGAAGGAGAATGGTTTGACACGACTAAGTATGCAACTTTGATTGCTACCATTTTAATGGGTATTTTTGTCGTCATTGCCTTAAATCAAGCCCGGCATAAAGATCTCTATATCAGACCTATTGCTGGCTTGGAAGAACTGGACAATGCAGTCGGTCGTGCCACCGAAATGGGACGTCCTGTATTATTCGTTCCAGGATGGGGCAGTCTGGGTGATCCTGATACCGTTGCCACTATGATGATTCTTAATCGTATCGCTAAAAGAACTGCTGAATATGACACTCGTTTAATAGCTCCGCAGGTGGATTATCTGGTTCTGCCTCTCGCTCAAGAAATGGTCAAAAATGCTTATGATGAAGTAGGACGTCCTGATGCCTATAACCAGGATGATATCTTCTTTGTTTCGGATGTCCAATTCGCCTTTAGTGCCGCTGTCAATGGCATTATTGTACGAGAAAAAGTAGCTACTGTCTTCTATATGGGTTACTTCTTTGCCGAAGCTTTATTAATGACTGAAACGGGAAATCAAGCAGGTGCGGTTCAAATTGCTGGAACTGATGCTATCACTCAAATTCCTTTCTTCATCACTACCTGCGACTATACTTTAATTGGTGAAGAATTTTATGCTACCTCTGCCTATCTCTCTCGCAATCCAGATTTGGTAGGTATGCTAAAATCGGAAGACTACTTCAAGATTATCCTGGTTATCCTTGCTATAATTGGAGTCGTTTTGTCCTCTCTCGGAATCAATACTTTGCTACAATTCCTGCCTATTGAGTAATATATTTTACTTTTTAATGAGCTTAATCGCAGAAGAATAAGCGCTTATAACTTAAATAAAAAAACCCGGTATAGAAAATACCGGGTTTTTTGTTTATTGATTGAAGCAGTCTATCATTTCATCAGAACAGCTTTTTGACTGTAGGTATCTGTTCCCGCTTTCATTATAATATGATAGATTCCACTGTCGCAATAGTTACCATTTCTGTCTTTCCCATCCCACATAATCTGATAATTACCAATATCCTTGGTCCCGCAATTAAATGATTTTATCAGCTGACCACGAGAATTATAAATATATATTTGCACATCTGTTTTTGCGCCTAAACTGAAAGGAATATTGACACTCGGATTAAAAGGATTAGGATAAGCTAAACCTAATTTCGTGATGATAGGTAAGCCTGGCATTTCATTGTTGAAAGGATTATATTGAACTACAATTGGTCCATGAAATCCAAAACTACCATCCAGGTTTGTATACTGCAGCCAGTAATAATATTGTCCTACTTCATAAAGCTCAGTATCTACAAATTCATATCTATGGGTTCCGGAAGTATTGGTAGCATCTATTAAGGGACTAACAATTTGTGCTGTACTCAAATTTCTTTCGTTATTACGGAAAATATAGTACCCCAACATTTCAGTTTCTGATTGAACTATCCAGCTTAATGTTACATAATAATCATTACTAATATTAGCAAAAAAGGAAGTTAATTCAACCGGATTACCATTCTCCTCGTAAATTAATTGAATACAGTTCACCAGTTGGGTACGAGCTTTTCCTGCAACAGGCTGAAGAGGATCAAAATCATCGGAACCACAATAATATAAAGTCCTTAGAGGATTATATTTAAAAGATTCAGGAAATGCTCCCCAATAAGTTATTATATCACTTCCTGGAGCATTTTCGTCCACAGTAACTACTAAATTATTAACATTATCATATATGAATGGTGTAGATAGAGGGATATCCATCCATTGCCCATTAGTTTGTGGGACATAACTTGCAATATCTCCTTCAAAGACTTTCTTAAATGTAGGTCCCGTAATGGGAATCCAATCATTTGTATTTAAAAATTCATTTTTATTGGTGTGTCCCAAATATATTGTCCATTGATTGGAATTTCCCAGCGTAGAACCACTCACATAGTAAAATCTGATATGGGTAATTTTAATGGGATGAGGAGCCCCAATCTGTGGTTTCGTATAAATTTGCTGGCTATAACTATAAGGATAGTTGGCATATATTGGGTTACTCATCGTAGTATTAGAATTTGTCCCAATTTGAAGCTGTGCTGCAAAGATGAGGGTTGATAAAATTAACATCCCTCCCGTTAAAATAGCTACTAACATTAACTTTTTCATAATAAATACACTCCTTTAAAAATTTTTTTGTGCTAAATTGAAAAAAGTGTTTGTTTCCTCTGGTTTTGCTAAAGAGTGGATAAAATCACTCCTGCAAAACCAACTCATTGGCGATATTTGAAATTTCGTAGGATTATAATTCATTACCCCAGACCTTATTAACGATTTTTGTAAATACAAATTTGATCCGTATCCCCTTACATAGAGATCAGACCCCACAATTAAAGACATTAATTTAATACAACTCATCAATGGAAAGGAATTTTGTCTCATCTCTTCATTCCTTTTTAAAAATAACAACCAAAACATTCCATCTTTCCATTTTTTCAACTCCTTTCATTTTTGCTCTAAATACCGACAGCCATTTAATTAACCGTTCTAAATAAAATAATAATCCTAGAAAAAAATCTATTCTTTCTTCTAATTGTTAATATAATAAATACGATTTAAATGTCAAGAATTATTTTTAACTTTTTTTTCATTTTTTATTCATTGGTGTTCCGATGTGCATTTACCAATGGTGTGCAGATGTCCCCATCTGCACCAAGCGGCACCAGTTTTACACATATCCGAAATAAATTAAAAGCGTGATAAGTTATGGTGTGTAGATATAAATGTCCTCATCTGCACCAAGCAGCATAACCTAAAAATATATCTTATGCAAAGGCAATGGTGTGCAGATGTCCCCATCTGCACAAAGCGGCACCAGTTTTACACCTATCGTAAACAAATTCTAAGCGTGATAAGTTATGGTGTGTAGATATAAATGTCCTCATCTGCACCAAGCAGCACCAGTTATAACCATATCTTATGCAAAGGCAATGGTGTGCAGATGTCCCCATCTGCACCAAACGGAACCAGCTAAAACCATATCTTATGCAAAGGAGGACCTTTGCATACCATTACCTGCATACCATTACTTGCATACCATTATTATTTCTTAAACCCTTCTAAACTACTTTATACAAACTATGCATTTATCCGTAAAAAACAAGAACTATCCCCTTAAGATGGTTTACTTCCTTCGAAACTACTTTCTATGAACTAAGCTTTTTTACCATTTACAAATATTTATACCTTAT
>ERZ795046.3899-NODE-3899-length-11370-cov-4.039947_pt1 | contig 11370 bp, 9 predicted proteins | sample MGYA00375130_ERZ795046 | MGnify/ENA primary metagenome ERZ795046 (study PRJEB30175, sample SAMN05720202) | activated sludge metagenome | isolation source: anaerobic digester from wastewater treatment plant | place: Japan | collected 2015-05-15 ...
ATCCCAGTCCTCGATAACGGCTGTGCCGTTCTCGCCAAGGATGTACCAGCGGGGCAGGGAGATGAAGTTGCTTGTGGCAACCTCCACATAGCATACAAGACCGTTTTCAAATGTAAAGGTTACATAGCAGCCGTCGTCGACTTCCTCGTTTGTGACATTGGAGAGGTTTGCGTGAACTGATACAACCGGGTTGTCAAGGTTCAGCATAAGGATCTGGTCAAAGAGATGTACGCCCCAGTCCAGAACCATTCCGCCGCCGTGAGCCTTTTCGGCTCTCCAGTCGCCGGGGATGCCTCTTGAGCCCTGAACTCTTGACTCGATTCTGAAAATCCTGCCCAGAGTGTCGGACTCAATAATCTCCTTGGCTGTAAGGAAGTCGTCGTCCCATCTTCTGTTCTGATGAACTGTGAAGAGCTTTCCGGTCCTTTCGCTTGCCTCAATCATTTCCTCAAGGTCGGAAAGTGAAATGGTAACAGGCTTTTCTGAAATAACATTTACGCCTGCTTCCATGGCTCTAATGGCGATGGGTTTGTGGAACTCGTTGTAAGTTGCGATGGTAATGAGCTCTACATCGTCAGCCAAAAGCTCATCAAGGGAATTGTAGGCATGAATTCCGTTCTGCCTTGCAAGCTCGCATCTTTCCTCTTTGATGTCGTAAATGCCCTTTACATTGTAGTTCGGCATCTTGAGAAGCTCGCGGACATGGTGAGCGCCCATGCCGCCGTAACCCACAACAGCTACATTGATTTTATCTGGCATTTCTGAATAGACCTCTTCTTTCCATATCGATAAGTTTGCAGAGTGCATATTTTCAGCAGCTCAAAACGCCGCGGAGTTTCGGTTTATACCCACCACATCTCGCCGGGGGTTTCGGTCATTATTGCCTCCTTGAGCGTCGCGACAGCCTTTGAAAGACCCTCGTTCTGGCTCATAAGAGCGTCCTCGTGCTCAATGGAGATTGCATAGTCGTAGCCCACAAGGCGCAGATTGCTGATGATGTCCTTCCAGTAAACAAGATCGTTGCCGTAGCCGACGGAGCGGAAGGTCCAGGAGCGGTTGAGCACATCGCCGTAGCCCTTTGTGTCAAGCACGCCCGTAACGGCTGTGTTGTACTTGTCGATCTTGGTGTCTTTTGCGTGGAAGTGGAAGATTGCGTCTCCCAGCTTTCTGATGACGGCTACAGGCTCCATGCCCTGCCAAATGAGATGGCTTGGGTCAAGGTTTGCGCCGATTTCGGGGCCTACTGCCTCACGGAGCTTAAGCAGTGAATCGGTGTTGTAAACCGCAAAGCCGGGGTGGAGCTCAAGAGCGATCTTGTTGACGCCGTGCTCCTTTGCGAAGGCAACAAGGTCTTTCCAGTAGGGGATAAGAACCTCGTTCCACTGATAGTCAAGAATCTCAAGATAGTCGTTCGGCCAGGGGCAGGTTACCCAGTTGGGGTACTTTGCGCCCGGATGGTCGCCGGGGCAGCCGGAGAAGGTGTTAATCTGATGAATTCCTACCTTTTCGCAAAGGAGGATGGTCTTTCTGATGACCTCGTCATAATACTTAGCTGTCTCCTTGTCGGGGTGAACAGGGTTGCCGTGGCAGCTGAACGCGCTGATTTCAACATTGTACTTCTTTATGGTGTCCATAAATTTCTTGAATTCAGCCTCGTCATTCAGTAGCACATCGGGATTTGCGTGAGCGTTGCCCGGATAGCCGCCCGTGCCTATCTCAACCATTTCAATGCCGAGAGAGGTAAAATATTTCAGAGCCTCTTCAAGGCTTAAATTGCTGAGCAAAGTAGTGAATACTCCCAGCTTCATATTATCATCCTTTCTCTTTTTTAAAGCATTGATTACAGATTTGCTTTAAAGTAATTCATGCTTCTTTCAATGTCCTCAAGACCTGTGGGAACGGGGTCGTCGTTTTCGAGGATGAGCCACTCGAAGCCTGCTTCCTTAGCTGCCTTGAAAACAGCCTTCAGGTCGTTTTCGCCCTCGCCCAGAGCCTTCGGCTTTCTGTTTACGCCATCTTTGATATGGAGATGGACGATTTTGTCCTTGTTCTCGAGTATGTAATTGTAGTTGTCAACGCCGGCGCAGAAGCTCCAGTATGTGTCAAGCTCAATGGCGCAGACTTCTTTGATTCTGTCAAGGATGAGAGCCTTGTTGGCGGAGCCTTTAACGGGGTGGAACTCCTCTGTGTGATTGTGGAAGTAGATTGTAATGCCCTCTTCCTTTGCTCTGTTGTAGGCATTGCCCATTATATTCAGGACATTCTGAAGGTTCTCCTCTGTGGAGGTGTTTGCGCCGCCTATGCCTACATATTTGCAGCCGATTGTCTTGTGGAATTTAAGGGTTTCCTCAAGATTCTCAGGCTTTAAGCTGTCAAGACCCACATGTGTTCCGACAGCCTCGAGACCTGCGTCGTCAAGGGCTTTCTTGATTTCCTCGGCAGAAAGTCCGTGATAGCCGGCAAACTCCACGCCGTCAAATCCGATAGCCTTTACCTTGGGGAGGAGAGCCAGAAAGCCTTCCTTTGAATCAAAGTCACGCCTTAATGTATAAAGCTGAACAGCAAGTTTCATAACTTTTACTCCTTCTCTTTAAGCTGAACGGAACTTAGCCGCCGTAAACCATCTTTGAGATGTAGTCTATGGTGACCTTTACGCCCCATTCGCCGAGCTCGCCTCTCCAGGTCCTTGAGTGAGGCTCTATGCTGAGCATGCCGTTGTAAGCGTGCTTGTAAAGCAGTCCCATAATCGGACGCCACTGAATCATGTCAAGACCTGCCGGCGGGTCGTCAATGTGCTTGCCGCCGTAGTTGAGCGTACCCTTGATGTGGAAGTGATGAATTCTGGCGCCGTACTTTGCTATCTCGCCCAGATAGTCGCCGCTGCCGGAATTGATGCAGTGGGACGGGTCGTACTTAAGGCCCAGCTCCGGAATCGCGCTGAGAACAACATCCCAAACGGCGGGAGTCCTTACAAAGTTAGCCCAGTCGCAGTTGTAAACGGCGATCTTAACATTTCTCTCCTTGCCGTAGTCGACAAGTTTCTTTAGGAAGCTGATAGCGTTCTCCAAATTTTCAGAATATGTTTTGCTCTCAACATAGTTTACGCCGGTGTTGAATACGGGGCAACCGAGTTCTGCGCAAACATCCAGAAGAGTTAAATTGTGATTTAATTCCTCCTCTATAAGCTCGCCGGTTTCGGCGTCAAACTTGGGAGCGCCCCACCTGCCGATGGAGAGAACCTTAACATCGTACTTTTCGGACCATTTTTTAAGGTCGGGAACAAGCTTTTTAAGCTCTGCCGCGTCAAGACCTACATTGTAGCAGAATTCAACGGCTTTAAGTCCCAAATCGGCGGCGTACTTAAAGCCCTCCTCAGACCAGCTTGAAATAATTCCGAGTGTCATTGCCATAGTATATTTCCTTTCCGCTTTTCACCGCTTAACGCGGCTAAGCCGTAATTCGTTTACAAGGTCAAATACTGTAAATGCTTTTATTCGAAGAATACGGGCTGACCCGTCTTTGCCGAGGTGTAGATAGCCTCAAGAATCTGTGTTACAACAAGAGCCTGCTCGGGTGTTACGCAGGGATCGGTGTCGAACTCTATGGCGTCGAGCCACTTCTGAGCCTCAAGGTCCTTGGGAGAAACCTTTTTGCCGTCGTAGAAAGCAACGCCGCCGGCGGAGAAATCGGGACATTCGATAACCTGACGGTTATTCTTTACATAGTTGATTCTTACCTTGTCGTGAAGGGTGTCGGCGCCTGCCTTGTCGCCGCAGAGAAGAACATTTGCCTCGTCGGGGTCGGCGATGTTGAGTGCCCAGCTTGATTCAACGCTGATAACCGCGCCGTTCTTCATTACAACATAGCCGAATGCGGAGTCCTCAACAGTGAACTGTTCGGGATCCCAGTCGCCCCAAGCGTTGGCTGTGTTTCTCTGCTTGCCAAGCTTTTTGAAGATGTTGCCTACTACCATCTTGGGCTCGTAGTTGTTCATCATCCAAAGGGTCATGTCAAGAGCGTGGGTTGCGATGTCGATGAGGGGGCCGCCGCCCTGCTCATACTCGTTAAGGAATACGCCCCAGGTGGGAACCGCTCTGCGGCGAAGAGCGATGGCTCTTGCGTAATAGATTTCGCCGAGCTCGCCGTTGTCGCAGCATTCCTTTACATAAAGGCTCTGGGGTTTCTGGCGGTTCTGATAGCCTATGGTGAGCTTTTTGCCTGTGCGCTTTGCGGCCTCGACCATTGCCTTTGCCTCTTCATAGGTCTTTGCCATGGGCTTCTCGCACATTACATGCTTGCCTGCCTCAAGGGCGTCGATGGTGATAAAGGAGTGTGAACGGTTGGGTGTGCATACATGAACGATTTCGATGGTGTCGTCTTTCAGAAGCTCTTTGTAGTCGGTGTAGACCTTAGCGTCGGGAGTGCCGTACTCCTGGGCAGCTTTGACTGCTCTTTCTTCGATGATGTCGCAGAATGCAACCATGTCAACTCTGCCTGTGTTTTTGAGCGCGGGCATATGCTTGCCGTTTGCAATACCGCCGCAGCCTATGATGCCGACTCTGAATTTTTTACCCATAAAATATCCTCCATTAACTGAAAGTTTGATTTTTTATTCCAAGAGAGAAGCCTCTCTAAAAGAGTCAAAAGCAAAAACAGGGCAGCAAAGCAGAGAGCCTTGACAATAGCCTTATGACTAATTATAAGTTAATCTGCTTAATTATCAAGGTTATGAGTAAAAAGCGCAAGGTAAAAAATAATAGTAGATTTTTATACATTTTGCCTATTGTTTTCTGGCGCATAAAAGACCCAAAAACCGCGTCAAATCAAGGTTTTCCATTTTTATTCAATTCCGGGCAAACAAATCTGTAAATTTGTTTCAATTGACACATAAAGCCGCCCGGCACTATAATTAACTTGAGGATTTGCGAGAACAATCTGCCATTTCCCGCAGTCTGATTTATGACAGGAAGTTTTTATACAAGCTGCGGATTTGTCCGCTAAACTCTATGCTTTACGGTTTGTCAATATGAAAGGATGAGAAAATGAAAAAGCTCACCCATAAGATAATATCCCTTTGCCTCATTTTTTCCGTGCTGATGCTCTCCGTATCGGCTTTTTCGGCTTTTGCCGCTGAGAGTCAGCTCTATGTAATAAAAGACACCACGGGAGTATATACAAAGCCCGCCCTGCCGCCCGTCGGCGAAAAGCTGACCGACATACACAAATACGCAATCGTTACCGTCGTTGAAGTCACCAACGGCTGGGGCAAAATATATATTCAGGGCACAGAGGGATACATACATCTTTCCATGACCGAGCCTTACAGCGGCGACCCCGCCGACGCATCGTCAATCGAGTCAATCAAAATCGAAAGCCTTCCCTACAAAACCGTCTATACCGACGGGGAGAGCTTTTCCGCCGAGGGCATTGCCGTTTCCGCAACCCTTAAAAGCGGCGAAGAGGTAGCTTTGAAAGGCTTTGATATTATAGTGCCGCCCATGACTTTGACCCGCTCCGATCTTGAGGACAAGCAGCAGACCGTTACCGTAAAATACGGCCCCGGCACCGCGCTCACCGCAGGCTTTTTGATTACGGTAAAAAGGCTGCCCATTGACTCATTGAAAGTTGTGAGCCAGCCCAAACTCGAGTACGAAGAGGGCGAGAGAATCGACCTTACGGGTCTTAAAGTCATGGCAAGCTATACGGACGGCAGCGATAAAACCGATGTTACGAACGAACTTATAGAAAAGACAACGGGCAAGAGCATATCTGAGCTTCAGGGCAAAATCTTAGAGCCGGGTACATATAATTTCGAGTATGTATATAAGTACAACGACAAGGAAATCACCCTGCAAATTAAGGTAAACGCCAAAAAGCTCACCGGCATCAGAGTTTCTTCCAGGCCCACCTACAATGTCTATATAAATAAGAACACCCTTGATTTAAGAGGCTTTGTGCTTGCCGCCGTCTATGACAACGGCACAAGCGAGCCGATTCCTCAGGGCGCGTATACCGTAAGCCACGGGGAGCTGAAGCCCAATCAGAATAATCGGATAACCGTTTCATACGGCGGCTTTACCGTATGGTTTGAAATCTTCCTTGAAGAAAAAAAGGTTACCGAACTTGTTGTAAAGCAGCCGCCCGACAGGATAATGTTCCAATTGGGAGAGCAGCTTGACACCACTGGTCTTGTAATTACTCTAAAATACAACGACGGCACTCAAAGGGACATAACCGAAGGCTTTACCGTCATAGCGCCCGATATGAGCCTGATTGGCGAGAAGCTTGTAAAAGTTCAGGCGCACGGTCTTGAAGTAACATTCAAGATAGATATAACCGACAGGCTCTACACCAAGGGCGATGTGGACAACAACGGCAAGATCAACGCCGCCGACGCAAGATTGGTACTAAGGTACTACGCGAAGCTCGAGAATCTGGACGCCATTCAGCTCATGGCGGCTGATGTGGACGGCAACGGCAAGGTCAACGCCGCCGACGCGAGAAAAATCCTCAGATTCTTCGCAAAGCTGGAACCAATGGATTAAAAAACGGCACGGCAAAAAACGCCGTGCTGTAATATTACTGCCTGTATTGCGGCACCCAAGAAAATGGATGCGGGGGAGAGAATTTGAAACTTAAGGTAAAGGCTTTAATTACTATACTCATAACGCTTCTTATATTCCCCTTGAACTTAAACGCCAAGGCGGACGACGACTACTCATGGGTGGGAGCATGGCATACAAGCCCGGTCAAAACAAATCTCACCGTCGCGGACAGGGATATTACCCCCGTACTCGCTTACACCACAGTCAGAAGCGTCATCACCGTTTCTTTGGGCGGCGACAATCTGCGTCTTTGCCTTACTAACAAGTACGGAAACAAAGCCGCGTACATTAACAGGGTCTATGTCGCCAAAACCGACCCGAATAACGAAAGCTCCATAATCGGCGACCTTTATACCGTCAGATTCGGCGGCAGCAAAACCTTAACTTTAGGGAGAGAATTTGTTTATTCCGACCCCATTGATATGAAGGTGGAGCCCCTTGACAAAATAAGCATTTCCATTTACTTTACCACCCCGACTACCGTCAGTACAGCGGGTCTTACAGGCGGAGTTACATATATCGCCGCTGCAAATCAGGTAAAAGAGAAAAATCTTATTGCCCCCTCAAAGCTCAGACTCGACCTTGACGGCGCGTCATACTATCCCATACCCTTTGTAACAAGCGTTGATGTGGATAACCCAAACGCCTATTCCGTTGTGATGATCGGCGACTCATCCCTTGCAAACAGGGTGCCGAACCTCCTTTCCGAAAAACTCATAAACGGCGGCACAAGGAATATCGGAGTTCTGCAGTCTTCAATAGCCGCGAACAGGCTGCTTACTGGCGGCTACAGCGGCGGCTACGGCGGCAGCATACAAGGGGATTCGGCAGTAAGCCGCTTTGACGACGACGCCCTTAAACTCTCGGGCGTTAAAAAGATTTTCGTAAAAGTAGGAGCCAACGACATACTGCACCCGAAGCTGAAGAGCTTTAAAGGCAGCGTGCCGGAATCCACAGCCGCAGACATAATAAGGGGCTATGAGAGCCTTATTTCCAAAGCCGTGGCAAAGGGCATAGAGATTTACTTTTTCGGCATAACCCCCTTTAAAGGCTACGGCGGCAGCGACTTGCAGCGTTACAGCGACGCTGAAAAAACCGCTCAGGAAGTCAACACTTGGCTTAAAAACAACAGAAGAATAAACGGATACATTGATATTGACAAGCTGCGGGACCCGGCGGATTCCGCAAAGCTCAGAACCGCCCTCACAACCGATGGGCTGAATCTAAATAACCTCGGTCAAATCGCTCTTACGGATTTAATTCCTCTTGAGGTTTTCGGACTAGACGCCTCAAGATACAAAACCGCTGCTGAACTTAATAGAGTAGACCCTTACAAAGGCTCACAGAGCCCCACCGCCCCCACAAAACCCGCTGAGGAGAGCACCGCAAGGAGAGGGGAGGAGCCAACGAGAGAGGATGAAATCACAACAGAGCCCGTAATCGAGGACTTTGAGCCGATTGAGGAAGTAACCGAGGATACCCCTGTAAACAGCCCCGGAAAAAACAATAAAAACCCCTACGCAAATCTTCACGAAATCCCCGGCGCGTACAGAAAAATGAGCAAAAAGCAAAGGTCGGGAATCATCTTCTTTACTTCCCTCGCGGTTGCTTTAACCGCTTTCGGCAGTATGTATTATGTTAATAGAAAAAAGATGTGGGAATCGACATAAAAAAGAAAGGGCAGAGTAATCTGCCCCTTTTTTATTTAAAGAAAAGCCCTGTTTTAAGGAAAACATAAGCGTCGTCCCATGCGGGATTCAGTCCCTTGCGCCAGATATTCGAGATATGCATAAAGGTATGCGGGCCAAGTCCGTAGGATTCCTCTTTCAGATGGAAGGGACCCAAAAGGTTTCTCAGCGTACCGACGGTTTCAATTTCGATTATGTTTATACCTTCTTTTAAAAGCCCGCCAAGCTCTGCGCGGTAAGGTCTCCAAAGAATTTCGCCCGCAAGCTTGCCGTTTGCCCATACCCTTGTTACAGTGTCTGGCTTTGCGGCGAATTCAATATACCTGTTTTCGGTCTCTCCCGCTTTTAGCTCTATTTTCTTTCTGTACTTTATTCTGCCGTTAAAGAAGGGGAGTTTTTGCGTTGCGATTTCACCGCATTTAACCGTTTTCGGCGACTCTGCAACGCTGAAAGAGCCTTTGAAGCTCAAAGCGTTTCTCGGGATTTCTGTAAACTCTCCGTCCGTCTCCGCGCCGAAATTGCCGATTATATAGACGGCGTCAATCTCCATATCGTAGCTGAGCTTGTTGCGGTAGCTCTCAAAGCCGCCCGCCTTGGATATATTCTCATAGGTTTCGGGCGACTGCTTAAATAGGGTTTTAAGGGCGACGGTATTCCTTCCCTTTCTCAGAAGCCCCGAAATATCCAGCTTTCTAAAGCTCTTGTCCCTATAGCAGCCGCAGTCTTTTTGCGCGAGTTTCTCCCCGTTTATCTCAATGTCAAAAAGCTGCGGAGTCTCACACACAAGATACAGCTCGCCCTCGGGCACAGCCTTAACATTAAAGCTGAAAACAGCCTCAAGGTTTACGGGCTCGCCGTATGAGCATGCGATTTCCTGAACATCCACAATCGGGATATTTTTGCCCTTATCTTCACCGTTAATTGTAAGGTCGCAGTAGTCCAGAACAAGGGCATTCAGGTCCATTTCAGCAATTTCCCACTCACCGTTGAGCTTTAAGGGAGCGGAAGTTGCATTTTGTAAAGCCCTGTATTTCGGAGCGTTATCCCCTGTCTTTCGTCATAAGCAAAAAGAACAATCGAACCCTTTTCTTCAATAAATGCGCTGAAAACTATTTTTTCGCCTCTCTTTTCAAAGTCCACGGAGTAAATCTCGTCATTCAGCGCGTCATAAAGCCTTAAATCCTCGGCTTTAAGAATGATGTCAATATCGCTGCCCTGGGCGTAGGTGTTTACGATATAAATAAGCCTGCACTTTGACTCGGGATACTCCCTAATAAGGCAGGTCATGCCCCTTGCGTCGCTGCCGTCTTTGGTTTTTACTCTAACGGTTTTCGCATAGTCGGGGATAAGAGAGATAAGCTCAGAAGGCTCATCCGCAAAAGCGCAAGTGTCGGAGAGGGCTTTTGCCATATCTCGCTTTTCGCCGTCAACCATTGACGGAACCTCGCCGCACCAAATAATCCGCCCGCCGTTTTCTTTGAACTCATAGAGCATTTTGAGGGTGTTGGAATTTATATTCATCGACGGCGGAACGATTACTGTCTTATAGCTCTGAGTGCCGATTCTAAAAGTATCTCCTTCAATTTTTCCGTGACGCCTGATAATTCTGTCGTCGCCGAAATGATAGGGAATCTGCGAGTGCTCAAGAGCCTTAACAACCGACATCAGATGCTCGTTATATATAGCAATGTACGCATAGCCGCTCTTTTTGTCGTTGTATAAAAGCCATGCGGTCGACTGAGTATGCAGCACAAGCACTTTGTAGTCGGGCTTGCCCTCGGCAATCAGCATTCCGATTCTGCTTGAGTAGTCAAGGAATTTTTTATAGTCGTCCCACCAGGGGCTTTGATAAAAGTGGAAGGCGGGGTAGTCCCTCTTTCTGATTCCCGCCATGCTGTATGGGCTCAGGTGCTCGCACATAAGATTTACGCCCCTGCCCATCTGCCATTCGTAAATCCATTTCATTTCCTCAAAGCTGAGTCCCCAGCCGCAGCAGGCAAAGGTCTCGGTGAGTATCTGCTTTTTGCCAAGCTGATTCGCCGCCGATACCAGCTGAACGGGGGTAAGGCAGTTGTTCGCGTGTCTGACAAGCCAGTCCATGCCGGGGATGTGGAAAAACTCGTAGATGGGCATTACAGCTCCGTTTGATGTGACCTGGTCGCCCAGAGTTTCCTCAAGAACCCTGTGACCCGTAAGCAGTACCCCTTTTTTCTCGCACCACTCGTATATTCTTTTTGCGAAATTGTCCGCAAACAGCTCGCATACAAGATGCCAGAACCTAAAGCGGGTTTGCATAGATGTATCCGTATCAAGGAACAAATCGGGAAGGACGCTCAGCAAATCCTCGTTATATGCATTTTTATACTCATCGGGCAGAATGAAGGACCAGGGAATTCCGTTTCTTGAAACCTGAGGCTCATCGGTAAAAAAGCCTTTAAGGCGGCTGAAATCCTCGCCCAGCTTCAGTTTATACTCCTCATAAATGGCCTCAATGAACTTGTCCGTCACTTTGGCGTTTAAAGTATCCACATAAAACTCGTTTACCTCATAGTAAAAATGCAGATTCTCTCCGCCATGCTCTATGTTGCGAATCGTGGTTTCCGTTTCCTTAGGTTTGCTTGTCACTTCCATGCGGAGATATTTCTGCTGATACTCTATTCCAAGCTCATTTACCCTGCCGTCGCCAAAGCCGGAGGGCCAGCCGTTTTCGTCATAGCCCCATGCGCCCATATTGTATTTTTCGCCCTCATCAATGGACGCCTTGACATTTTCCATTCACTCATCGCCCATAAAGGGGGTGGTAAGTCCGCCTCTTGCGTGCATAAAAAAGCCGCCGTTGCCCTTTTCGAAAAGCTCTCTGACCTGACGCCTTGACTCCTCAGCCTCAAGCCTTGCGTTCCAAGCCCAGAAGGGTATGGGGCGGTATTCATTCGGGGGATTATGTAATAAATTCCTTAAATCCTTCATGCGCACCTATCCTTTTTGATTATAACAAGACAGACAGCGGTACACACTGTCTGTCGCATTTTACTTATTAAGTATTTTAGTTATTTCTGCTAATTCCATTTCTGCTCTTA
>ERZ795046.3928-NODE-3928-length-11303-cov-3.157272_pt1 | contig 11303 bp, 3 predicted proteins | sample MGYA00375130_ERZ795046 | MGnify/ENA primary metagenome ERZ795046 (study PRJEB30175, sample SAMN05720202) | activated sludge metagenome | isolation source: anaerobic digester from wastewater treatment plant | place: Japan | collected 2015-05-15 ...
CGTTCGAGCTAGTCAAAAAGAGCGCAAACGCGAAATTTGACGAAACAGTAGATGTCGCTATTAGATTGGGCGTCGACCCACGGCACGGTGATCAGATGGTCCGTGGAACGACGACTCTGCCGCATGGCACTGGAAAATCCAAAAAGGTAGCTGTAGTTGCAAAAGGTGATAAAGCTACCGAAGCTCAGGAAGCCGGTGCTGATGTTGTAGGCGCCGAAGAACTGGTCCAGCAAATACAGCAGGGCTGGTCAGATTTTGATGTCCTGCTCGCTACCCCGGATGTTATGGGACTTGTTGGTAAACTTGGTCCGATTCTTCGAGCAAGAATGCCCAGCCCGAAGGCAGGTACGGTAACAGCCGATATCGGTCGCGCAGTAAAAGAGATCAAGACCGCGTCAAGAGTCGATTACCGTGTCGAAAAGGCAGGAATCGTTCATGTACCGATAGGCAAGGCTTCATATTCCAAAGAGCAGTTGCTGGAGAACTTCCAAGCGCTTGTTGGAGCCTTGTTAAGAGCGAAACCTGCTGCTGCAAAGGGACGATATCTAAAGAAGATCAGCGTCTCCTCCACAATGGGGCCGAGTGTGGAAATCGATACTCAAAAAGCCCAGGCAATGGCGGAGAGAGGATAACTCTCTAAGTGTAAAGTAAAGGTTGCAAACCTTGAGCTTTTACTTTATACTTCTAAATGAATATTGAGCCATAGACAGTTGGCATCCCTTTGGGGATTTAATGTTCCTGTATGGAACGCCCACCGAGGCTGTGATAAAAGCTGCAAGCGTATATTTACGTCAAGCTGAACAGTTTATCGGGCTTGCTATCTGTCGATGGCAAGCCCGTTTTGGTTTTAATTGAAGTTATATGGGATGTAGATGATGAGTCCATCAGGTTTATTGCAAGGCTCCAACTTCTAACATCCAACTTCCAGATTGGAGGTGAGTAGATGCGACATAAAGAGAAAGGACCAAGGCCCGAAAAGGTCCAGGAAGTAGAAGAACTGAGAGAGATTCTTCAAGGCTCAAAGGCTGCAATCATTGCCGACTACCGTGGTCTGAATGTAAAGACTATATCGACGCTCAGAAAACGGCTTCGGGATTCTGACAGTTCTATGAGAGTAGTAAAGAATACACTGCTCAAGCGGGCGTCAGAAGGTCTGCCTGCTGAAAACCTGGTCAAGGATCTTGAGGGGCCTACGGCACTTGCATATAGCTTGAGCGATCCAGTCAGCGTGGCAAAAGTGCTTACTGGATTCGTGCGGGAATTCAAAATCCTAACGATCAAAGGCGGAGTAGCAGAAGGTCAGGTGATGGGGCCTACTCAGATTCAGGCACTGTCTACTATGCCGGCTCGCGAGGTGTTGATTGCACAGGTCGTTGGAGGTTTGCAGGCACCGGTTTCGTCCCTGGTTGGGACAATGCAGCAGATTTACGCAGGTCTTGTCTATACGCTACAGGGCGTAGCTGACAAGAAAGGCGCGTAAACAAACAGCGAACAGTGAGTGGTGAGCAGCAGGTATTGATCACTACTCAATATCGTTGTCATTTTACAACGTTTAACGAGGCGAAATGCTGGGCAATGAAAAAATTACAAGCCCGCGTTTTGCCTACTCCTGCCGCGCAGGGTCGAAAGAGTCAGCGGCAATAAGGGGAGGTGAGATACGTGGCAAAAGTTGAAGAACTTGTACAAACAATGCTTGGATTGACCTCTGAGGAGCGCATCGAGGCGATGACGCAGGTAGTAGAGGGCATGTCTGTTTTGGATCTGAACCAGCTTGTTAAGTCTATGCAGGACCGCTTCGGCGTTTCGGCTGCTCCGGTTGCAATGGCAGCGCCGATGGCTGGCGGTGGTGCAGCTGCAGAGGCAGCTCCGGCAGAAGAGGAGAAGTCGGCGTTCGACGTTATCCTGAAATCAGCCGGTGACAAGAAGATCCAGGTGATTAAGGTTGTAAGAGAGATCACTACACTCGGGCTGAAAGAAGCCAAGGACTTGGTAGAAGGTGCTCCGCAGCCTTTGAAGCAGGGCGTCTCCAAGGAAGAGGCACAGTCCCTGAAGGAGAAGCTGGAGGCCGAAGGCGCAACTGTTGAGATTCAGTAGTATTATCTGCTAAGATAATATTAGTAATATTGTCGATTTAGATAATATTTACAGTCTTTTTGCACTTTAGGCGTTAAACCGGGGATAGTTTTCCGGGGGGTGTAATGGATTATACTCCCCGGCCGATCCTCCGGTGAGGGAGACCGACGAAGCGGATGTGATTTGCTGTAGCGGTTTACAAGGAAGGGCCAGAGCCTGGTATGCTCTGTCCCTTATTGGCGTGTACAGGTGAAAATTATTTTTTAATATTTTCAATATCCGCGTTTAAGTCTATTGACCCGCACTTATTCGTCTGCTATAATTATATTTTGCGTTTTTGACTCGCCAGGAGGACCAGATGAAGGAAATTCAGCATAGAACCAAGCGTACCAGGGAAGTAGTAGATATCCCAAACTTGGTCGAAATCCAGCTTGATTCCTACAAGTGGTTTTTGAGAGAGGGCCTAAGAGAGCTCTTCCATAGTTTTTCTCCCATCTACGATTTTACGGGCAATCTGTCGCTAGAGTTGTTGGATTACACTCTGGGCGACCCGAAGTATTCGGTCGAAGAATGCCGGAATCGAGATATGACATATGAGGCGCCTATCAAGGTCAAGGTACGGCTCCAAGCCAGAGAAGGCGAAGTGATTGAGTCCGAGGTATACCTTGGTGACTTGCCGCTTATGACCGAGAGAGGCACTTTTGTTATCAACGGCGCTGAGCGCGTGGTTGTAAGCCAGCTTGCGCGTTCCTCAGGCGTCTATTTCAAAGATACCCTCGACTTTTCAGGTCGAGTTCTATACTTTGCAACTATTATTCCTAATGATGGCGTTTGGGTCGATATAGAAACGGACGCCAGTGATGTCATTTCTGTGCGCGTAGGGCAGGCTAGAAAATTCCCGTTGACGACACTGCTTCGGGCACTCAGCGCGTTCCCGGAGGCTTCTCCAACTACAGAGGTGCTTCCTACTATGGAAACCCTCGGCAGAACGCTCGCTGAACCGATAGTTGATGTCGAATCTGGGGAAGTGCTGCTTGATACGGGCACGGTTATAGATGAAAAGAAGCTCAAGAAGCTGGAAGGACATAAACTGCGCGACAAGGTAACAGTGGAGATGCCTTCTACTCCTTGCGATACAACCGGGGATATTCTTGAGCTTTTCTCCAAGAAACGGAAGATTCAGAATCCGACAAAAGACCAGTTGAGAGGCCGCAGGCTTTCGCACGAGGTTATCGATCCGAAGACCCAGAAGGTCGTTGTCAAGGCTTATGCCAAGATCACCGATGAAGCAGCGAAAAAGATCGAAAACCTGAAGCTGGATGAAGTCGAAATTCTGGAAACTAACCGGTACGTTGAGGCCACAATTGATCAGGACAGCTCGCATAACAAGGAAGAAGCGCTGATCGATATCTATCATAAGATAAGGCCCGGCGACCCGGCGACACATGACAGTGCTAAGAGCCTTTTGAACTCGATCTTCTTCGACAGCCGGCGCTATGATATGGCGAAAGTCGGCCGGTATAAGATGAACAAGAAGCTAGGGCTTCATCTGCCGGAATCGATTCGGACCGTCACAGTAGAAGACCTGATAAAGGTTATTGATTATATCATCGGACTTTCTGAAGCAGGTTCGCTGGTCTCGCATTTCAGCGTCTCCAAGCTGCACGCGGCTATCCCCGGTCTTGAGAAGGCTGTCAAGGAAGCCGAAAAGAATGCAACTCCCGAAGAGAAGGTCGAAGGCGGAAGAATTGATCGTCTGAAAGAGAACCTGGAAGTTCTCAAGAACCTGAAGCTCGGACAGATGCTGACTGAGCAGAGGATCAAAGGCATCAAAGAAGTCCTGGATCTGGTGCCGCAGGGCCGCAGGCTTATGGCTGAAACACCTGCCGAGCTGTTCCCTGAGACATCAATCAGGCTGTCGCCTTGTACAACTGATGACATCGACCACCTCGAGAATAAGAGGGTTCGTTCAGTCGGTGAACTTCTCCAGAGCCAGCTCAGGATGGGATTCCTGAGGATGGAGAAGGTTGCCAAGGAGCGAATGACCAGCCTTGATCCTGAAAGCGTTATCCCGCAGGTTATTCTGTCGGTCAAGCCGGTTTCAGCCAGTATCAAGAGCTTCTTTGGTTCGAGCCAGTTGTCTCAGTTTATGGACCAGACCAACCCGTTGGCTGAGCTGACCCACAAGAGAAGGCTGTCAGCGCTTGGACCTGGCGGACTCTCTCGCCAGAGCGCAAAGCTCGAGGTTAGGGACGTTCACCACAGCCACTTTGGCAGGATATGCCCAATCGAGACCCCTGAAGGTCCGAACATTGGTCTTATCGGATCTATGGCGGTCCATGGCAAGATTGATGAATACGGTTTTATCCGAACACCTTATCGGGTTGTGAAAAATGGACGTGTAAGCGATGAGATTGTTTACCTGTCTGCGGATGAAGAAGATGAGGAATATGTCGCACCGGCTAACACTCCGATAGACCAGAAGACCGGCAAATTCCTCACGGATATGGTTCTTGTCAGACACGAAAGTTCCTATCCACAGGTTCCGTCGGACAAGGTGACGTATGTAGACGTCTCGCCGATGCAGATTATGTCCGTAGCTACGGCTATGATTCCTTTCCTTGAGAACGACGATGCAAACCCGGCGCTTATGGGTTCGAACATGCAGCGTCAGGCAGTGCCGCTGCTTAGAGCAGATGCGCCAATTGTTAAAACTGGTATAGAATCTCGAGTAGCGCGTGACTCTAAAGCGGTTATTGTTGCCAAACACGACGGTGTCGTAAAGAGCGTAACATCTGAGAAGATACTGATCGAAACACAGGATGGACAGGTAGATGAATACCATCTCTTGAACCTTCTGAGGTCCAACCAGGCAACATGTATCACGCAGAAGCCCATTGTCAAGGTTGGAAAGCGCGTCCGAGCCGGACAGGTCATCGCAGATGGTCCATCAACGGATCAAGGCGAACTGGCGCTTGGCCAGAATATTCTGGCTGCGTTCATGCCGTGGCACGGTTACAACTACGAAGACGCCATCCTGCTGTCAGAGCGATTGGTTAAGGACGATATATTCACATCTATCCATATAGAGAAATACGAGACTGAAGCTAGAGATACGAAGCTTGGACCTGAAGAGGTCACTCGCGATATTCCGAATATCGGTGAAGACATGCTCAAGGACCTGGATGAGAACGGTATCATCCGCGTTGGTGCCGAAGTCAGGCCGGAAGATATTCTGGTCGGTAAGGTAGCGCCAAAAGGTCAGGGCGAGCTTACAGCCGAAGAGAGGCTGATTATCGCAATCTTTGGTAAGAAAGCCGAGGAGACTCGGGACGTCAGCCTGCGGGTACCGCACGGCGAGACCGGTAAGGTTGTAGACGTCAAAGTCTTCTCCAGGTTCAAATATAAGTGTACTCGGTGCGCTACGGTTTACAACTATTCCAAGAAACCGGAGCGGACGCTCTGCGACCGCTGTGACGGTGAGCTTTCCAGAGAGCCGGGAGATGAGCTGCCGGCAGGTGTAAACCAGCTTGTTCGCGTCTACATTGCCCAGAAGAGAAAGGTAATGGAAGGCGACAAGATGGCAGGCCGCCACGGTAACAAGGGTGTTATCTCTAAGATCCTTCCGGTTGAGGACATGCCTTATCTACCGGACGGAACGCCTGTTGATATCGTTCTGAACCCGCTTGGAGTTCCGAGCCGAATGAACATCGGGCAGATTCTTGAGACACACCTTGGTCTTGTTGGAAAGCATCTTGGTGTTTCGTTCAAGAACCCGATCTTCCAGGGTGCAGTTGAGCCGGAGATTCTGACTGACCTGACAATACTTTACTGGAAGCTTAAACTAAATGCGCTCGAAAGCTATGTCAGGACTGAATTGAAGCTTGATGTAGACATGCCCGAGATCGGAAAACTGCAGCCAACTATAGACCAGGCTTTGAAGCAGGTTCAGGATGCTGCGGGGCAGGAAAGCCTCGAAACAGTAGTCAAGCCGTTTGAAGATATCTGGGATACGGTAATTGACCGGATTAGGGATACAGTTTCAAACCTTGATGCAAGACAGATGGAACTGCTCAGTGCTTCACTGGCTGCAAGTGCGGTAGTTGATGATCCGATGGCAGTGTTTGAGTCCAAGATGAAAGTGGATGACCTGGAGGAATCTGAGGAAGACCTGGAAACAGAACCTCTTCCTTATGAAGGTCAGCCTGCACCGAAGGACTATGATGTAAACCAAATCATCGAACAGATCAAAGTTAATGTCGACAGGCGAGTTGGTATGGAGGAAGTTGGTGAGGAACTTCCGGACGGCAACACCAGGCACCACCTGAGTGGAAAGATCCAGCTTTATGATGGACTTACCGGACTTCCATTCAATCAGCCGACTACCGTAGGCTTTATTTATATGCTGAAACTTGCTCACCTTGTTGAGGATAAGATCCATGCGCGTTCGACAGGACCTTACTCACTGGTCACACAGCAGCCGTTGGGTGGTAAAGCTCAGTTCGGCGGCCAGAGATTCGGAGAGATGGAAGTCTGGGCGCTGGAAGCATACGGAGCAGCTTATACGCTGCAGGAAATACTGACTATCAAGTCCGACGATGTGCTCGGACGTGTTAAGACATATGAATCAATCGTCAAGGGCGATAGCATGCTCGAACCGGGTGTGCCTGAGTCCTTCAAGATTCTCGTCAATGAGCTGCAGAGCCTTGGTCTGAAGGTCACCGTTGAGGACGACCGTGAGAGAGCGATCGACCTCAAGGACAAAGACGAGGAGTTCAGTGAAGGTGATGAAGCAGGCAGGATTTCTGCCAGACGCAAGAAGCAGGCACTGGAGCTCAAGGAGGAATTGTAAATGGCTGACGCAAGAACCTTCGATAAGATTAGGATAGGGATTGCATCGCCGGATGAAATACGGGGATGGTCTTGCGGCGAGGTCAAAAAGCCGGAGACTATCAACTATAGAACATTCAAGCCGGAGCGCGATGGCCTGTTCTGTGAGAGGATCTTTGGCCCGGTCAAGGACTGGGAATGTCATTGCGGCCGGTATAAAAAGGTCAAATTCAAAGGTATTGTTTGCGACCGGTGTGGAGTAGAAGTTACACGCTCAAAGGTAAGACGCGAGCGAATGGGTCACATAGAGCTTGCGGCTCCGGTCTCGCACATCTGGTATTTAAAGGGTGTGCCAAGTCCGATGAGCCTCCTGCTCGATATCAGCCCAAGGCCGCTGGAACGTGTGCTTTACTTCGCTTCATATATAGTAACGCATATCGACAGACAGCTTATCAACGATCATCTGGAAGATATCCGCGCTGCAGTGCTTGCTGAGGCTGAAGATATCGAGGTACAGAAAGATGCAACAATTGCTAAACTGAGACGCGAGCAGGCTAAAGAGCAAAAAGAGGCCGAACAGGCAGCTCAAGCCAAGGCCGAGGAACCTGAAGAAGTCGTAGACATCGCTGATGGCGAAGATTTCGTAGTGATTGACGAAGATGAAGATATCGAGGAGTTCGAAGAGCCTGCTCCGGTCAAGGTCTTTGATGTTGAAGCCAGCAAAAAGCAGCTTGCAGACAGGATTAAGCAGGAAGAGAAGGACGCAGTTGATAGAGTAGAAGAACTGCAGACGACTCTCAAACTGCTTGAGACGGTCCAGAGACGTGAGCTTATCAACGAGGATCAGTACAGAGCCTTGGAGCGGATGCTTTCAATGCTCAGCCGCAGGTTGAACGTGGATTTCTCGAATGCATTCCGTGCCGGAATGGGCGGTGCTGCAATCAAGGAACTATTGGCTGAACTGGACCTTGATAAGATGTCTCGGGAGCTTCGCAAAGAGATCCAGCAGACCCATGGTCCTAAGCGCGCGCGTGCAATCAAGCGTCTTGAGGTTGTTGAAGCGTTTATCAATTCCAAGAGCAGACCGGAGTGGATGATCCTGGATACAATCCCGGTTATCTCTCCGGAACTCAGGCCTATGGTCCAGTTGGACGGCGGCCGGTTTGCTACAAGTGACCTTAACGACCTGTACAGAAGGATCATCAACCGGAACAACAGGTTGAAGAAGATCACAGATATTCGAGCGCCTGAATCGATCATCAACCATGAGAAGCGGCTTCTGCAGGAAGCCGTGGACGCGCTGATCGACAACGGCCGCCGGACTCGTCCGGTAGTCGGCTCCAACAACAGACCGCTGAAGTCGCTTTCCGACATGCTCAAGGGTAAAGAAGGCCGATTCAGGAAGAACCTGCTCGGTAAGCGTGTTGACTACTCAGGACGTTCGGTTATCGTCGTCGGTCCTGATCTTAAGCTGCATCAGTGCGGTCTTCCTAAGGAGATGGCGCTGGAGCTGTTCAAGCCGTTTGTAATGAAGACTCTGGTAGAGCGCCAGTATACGTCTAACATCAAAACGGCGAAGAGAATGATCGACAAGATGAAGCCGGAAGTCTGGGATGCGCTGGAAGAGGTCATTAAGGAGCATCCGGTGCTTCTGAACAGAGCTCCTACGCTTCACAGGCTGGGAATTCAGGCTTTTGAACCGAAGCTGGTGGATGGAAAGGCTATTCAGGTTCACCCGTTGGTCTGCCATGCGTTCAATGCAGACTTTGACGGTGACCAGATGGCCGTTCACGTGCCGCTTTCGTCAACAGCCCAGGCCGAGGCGAGAGTGCTTATGCTCTCGACCCATAACCTGTTCTCGCCTGCTGACGGTAGGCCGATTGTTGCGCCGATTCAGGACATTGTTCTTGGTGCTTACTACCTTACTCAGAAGAAAGACATCCCTGAGGATTACGAAATTCCGGTGTTCTCAAACCCGGCAGAGGCAACTCTTGCTTATAATAACGGGTTGCTTGACCTGCATGATGTCATAAAAGTCAGGATTGAGGTAAACGGAACTCGTGAAATGCGCGAGACCACAGTCGGCAGGTTGATCTTTAACCAGGTGCTGCCGGAAGGTATGCAGTACCTGGATGCAGAGATAGATAAAAAGGCTATGTCCAGCCTTGTATCAGAGTGTCACGCCAAGTACGGCGCGGACAGGACTATTCAACTGCTGGACGACCTGAAGAACCTTGGATTCCGGTATTCGACGTTTGGTGGAATCACCATATCGATGACGGACATGGACATTCCTGGTAAGCGCGATGTTATCGTATCGCAGACCGAGGAAAAGGTTGCCAAGCTGAACCGGTATTATCACCGTGGTCAGATCACTCAGGCTGAAAGAAAGCAGCAGGTTCTTGAGCTGTGGACATCAGCTTCTGAGCAGGTTGCGGAAGCGATTCTTGAGGGAATCGACAAGTTCAACCCGATCTTTATGATGACCAACTCCGGGGCGCGAGGTAGCAAGAGACAGATTACGCAGCTTTCTGGTATGCGAGGTCTCATGAGCGACCCGTTCGGCAACCTGATCGAAGACCTTCCGATCAAGTCGAACTTCCACGAAGGGCTGAATGTTCTCGAATACTTCATCTCGACACACGGAGCAAGAAAAGGTCTGGCTGACACTGCTCTTAGAACAGCAGACGCCGGTTACCTGACCAGAAGGCTTGTCGATGTTGCTCAGGATGTCATTGTTCGTGGTGATGACTGCGGTACGGTCCAGGGTATTTACGTTACCCAGATCGAGGAAGGTGGAGATGTCATTGAGGTATTGAGCGAGCGCATTACTGGTCGGTATGCTCTCGAGGACATCTATCTGCCTGGTGAAAACGAGCCGATAGTCCATGCAAATGAGGAGATCACGAACGAAGCGGCTAAGAAGATCGAAGAATCCGGTATTAAGAAAGTCGGTATTCGGTCGCCGCTGTTCTGTGAGCTAAGACAGGGAATCTGTGCCAAGTGCTACGGTAGAGATATGGCAGTTGGCCGGTTGGTCGAAACCGGTACTGCTGTCGGTATCATTGCTGCTCAGTCAATCGGAGAGCCTGGAACGCAGCTTACAATGAGAACGTTCCACACCGGAGGCGTTGCAGGTAAATACCTGACTGGTGTTGCTGAGGTCAAGAAGAAAAAACAGGAATCCCTGAGGGAGCTTCATGACGATATCCGCAGAGGACTTGTTTCCTTTGAGGAAGAAGGCGTCGTCGGCGCAGAGCGAGAGAGAGTAAGAGCCGTCCAGGCAGTTCTCAAGGTTCTTGAAGACCAGGTTCGTGGACTGCTGAGAGTCGTAGAGTTGTTTGAGGCTCGAAAGCCTAAGGGACAGGCCATTATCACAGAGGTCGCCGGTAAGGTCGTGGACATCGATACACGTGGTCTGAAGCGTGTTGTCATCCATTCCACGGTGCCTACGTCGGATACGTCTGCGGTTGCCGGTGAAGTCGCGGCTGAGGACATTATTGATCCTCAGACTGGTGATGTGATCATTGCTGCGGGCACGGATATAAATGAGAAACAGGCCCGCAAGATTGCGGAAGCCGGTGTTGAAGAAGTTGTGCTTCGCAAGACTCACCTTGTTCCGCATCGAGGCAAGTTGAATGTCGAGGTTGGCGATGAAGTCAGACCTGGAGACCGGCTGACCGAAGGTCCGCTTGATCCTCAGAAGGTGCTCGAACTGCAGGGTGTCCATGGAGTAATGGAGTATCTGGTCGGTGAGATCCAGAGCGTTTACAAGAGCCAGGGCGTTGATATCAACGACAAGCACGTTGAGATTATCGTCCGGCAGATGCTCAAGAGACGCAGGATCAACGAGGCCGGTGATACGAAGTTCCTGCCGGGACAGATTGTTGATAAGTTCGAGTTCGAGGATGAGAATGCTCGGGTAAGAGAACAGGACGGTACGGAAGCTACGGCGGATTGGGTGCTGCTGGGTATTACTGAAGCATCGCTTGCTACTGACAGCTTCCTGTCGGCTGCGTCGTTCCAGAAGACAACAAGAGTCCTGACAGATGCTGCCGTAAAGGGCAAGAGAGACAATCTGGTCGGCTTGAAGGAGAACGTCATCATCGGACGTTTGATTCCGGCTGGAACAGGTCTGCCTCGCTTCAGAGCGCTGAACGTGACAGATGAAGACGGTGAACCGATCGTCTCCACTAAAGAACTTCTCGAAGCCCGTGGAGAGGAAGAAGAGCTATTTGCTATTGCTTCTCCTGATGGTGAGGGTGAGTTGTCTGCAGCAGAAGCGCTGGCTCTGGATGAGACTAAGGCCGTTGGCCAGGATGAGGAAGAAGATGAATCGGAAGCTCTGATCGGGGCATTGGATGAAGAAAGCTCCGATGATATGGAGATCAGTACATCTG
>ERZ795046.3930-NODE-3930-length-11300-cov-5.220898_pt1 | contig 11300 bp, 14 predicted proteins | sample MGYA00375130_ERZ795046 | MGnify/ENA primary metagenome ERZ795046 (study PRJEB30175, sample SAMN05720202) | activated sludge metagenome | isolation source: anaerobic digester from wastewater treatment plant | place: Japan | collected 2015-05-15 ...
GTGTTCATTTCTTTTTTCAGACCGGCCACTTGGGTGCAGTACTGCATTCTCTAAAACTTCAGGTATGATAGAACGTCTCATCTGCCCTGATAAGGTGAAGAACAAAGAATATTATAAAATGTTTAACCCGGAAATTGACTGGCAGTGGATGATGGTTCTTGGGATCATACTCGGATCCTTTTTTTCATCGATACTTTCAGGAACATTTCACATATCCTTTGTTCCTTCAGTTTTTCAGGGTGCATTCGGAGATAATATCTTTCTTCGGTTTATTACCGCGCTCGCTGGTGGAATTCTCATGGGCCTTGGAGCCCGATGGTGCTGGGGATGCACAAGCGGGCATGGAATATCCGGAATTTCCCAGTTGTCACTTGCAAGTCTCATTGCAGTGATGGGTTTTTTCGTGGCAGGGATTGGAACTGCAATGCTTCTTTTCTCCAGGTGATTGATGATGAACCTTAAAGAATGTCACAAAAATGCCGGACTTCAGAAGGTACTTGGTCTTCTTATTGGCATCGGATTTGGTTTTTGTCTTCAGAAAGGGGGTGTTACCAGTTATGATACCATCATTGGACAACTTCTTTTAACTGATTTTACGGTAGTAAAAGTAATAGTCTCTGCAATACTGGTGGGTATGATCGGTATTCATATTATGAAATCGTTCACTCTCATAGAATTTCATACCTTTCCAGGTTCAATAGGATCCAGTGTTATTGGCGGGTTATTATTCGGTATTGGATTTGGCCTGCTGGGATATTGCCCCGGGACAGTTGCCGGTGCGATCGGACAGGGGCAGATGGATGCACTCCTTGGGGGAGCGGTGGGAATCCTTATCGGAACTGGTCTCTTTGCACATTTTTATCCTGTGATAAATGAAAAGATCCTGTCAATAGGAATTTTTCCTGCTGAAACAATCCCGGAGCTTTTCCATATACCACGATGGATAGGAGTGGTGATATTTATACTTTGTCTGTCAGGAGTTTTATTCATCCTTCAGATGCTAGGGTTGTAAGTATTTTAAAGATCAATAATTTTGCAAAAAAATGATTGTGACTCCACCAGAAAAACGCCAGATACGACCCTGCTCAGTGTGTGCCTTCTTTGTCCTTATTTCAGATGGCGATGCCGGAAGATGCAATCTGGGAAAGGATGAGAGAGAGGGTACAGAAAGGCGACGGTGGGAACTGGATGAATTCTCTGATCTTATCAGATGGCCCTGCATGTACAATCTGACGCCGGAAGAGATTGAAGTATCAGTTGATTCATGGGTAAAAAGTCTGGTGAATGAATCACTCAGGTTCAGGACATCTGTCCAGACCAGACGTTCTATGACATCAACCCGGAGAAAAGGAAACAGAAAGATCTAATCTCTTTCCTGTTCGATTTACGATGAAACGACTGAACTCGTGAATACCTATATTGAATGGTGTTAATCGTACTCACGCCAGGTATGATTACACTTGCTATTTGTGCAGCGGAAAAACCTCACCTCACTCTCATCTGCAGACCTGAGTTGTCGAAGCCACCAGAATGCTTCGCCATTCCCACAATTGGGACATTTTACCGCAATGGTTGGAAGGGTCCGGACTGATTCGGCATCATCAACAATTACAATCTCTTTCTCCCGTCTTTTATCAGTGATCTTCATTTTTGTCTCACCATGGCCTTCTTTTTCCCAGCCACATGAGGTACAGACGAAAGAGCCACCCTTATTTTTTAGTAATTTTCCGCACTTCTCACAAAACATACTTATAGGTCTGATAAAGAAACATTTAAAATATACATCACCGGTCTCTCATCTCATCTCTATAGACAACGAGTAAGAAACATTATCTGATTGTCATTCAGACAATATGGGAGATGTTTGAACTCCTTATTCCTGTTTCCTGCTTTTTTTTCCTCCTGGCCCTCATTCCAGGGAGACATCGAATCCTTGCAGGCATTATTGCATGGATAACTATCATTATCGTTTTTATTGGCGGGCTCCCCTCATGGGTCGAAGAGAGTAATATTCTGTATCCGGTAATGGCGGTCCTTTCTATCCCGTTCTTAATCATAACGATTCGGCTTCTTTTAAAGAAGGATAATGCAGTAATAAGCCTTACCAGAGCTGCTGGCGTTGCATTTATTATTTATGCGCCATTTGCATTCATCGAAGCGATAGGTAATTTTCTGATTGCAACCGTTATAAGCCATACCTATGGCATTTTACAACTTCTTGGATATCCCGTATATCTTGTGTTATGGAATACCTTTCAGAGTGGATTTTTCAGGGTTGAAATAATCCTGGCATGTACCGGTATTCAGGCGATAGCAATTATGCTCGGCGTAGCATCAGCAGTTCCTACTACCATCCGACAAAAATGTCTGGCATTTCTCCTCATCGTCCCGACAATATATATACTCAACCTCTTTCGGAATGCAGGCGTGATCATCACCTATACCAGTCAATTATTTGCATGGCTACCGGACATATCAGGAAACCCTGAATATGGATACTCAAGTTTTTTCTGGGCACACAACATCTTTGCCGAAGGAATTGCATTGATTTTTCTGGTGGTCCTGGCATACAGTCTTTTCAGACTTATCCCCTCACTGGGCGATTTTGCAAGGGCCCTTGTATCCTCATATGAAAACGAGTTTAGGAGTATCGTTTATAAAGATACACAATTCTCTGAAAAGCAGAAAGATGAGTACAAACTGCGATAATAAGGACCGATATCCAGATAAATCCTGAAAGACCCCCAAGAACAAGAACCAGTACCGTTTCAGGACGGCCAAAAAAACCGATACCCTCAAGCGGATCATCAATTTTTCCTTCTTTTCTTTCGGTAAATCCAATCTCCGCATACGTAACCGGTTTTATAAAGGTATTCATCATTGAACCGATAATGGCTACAGCCACTACCCCAAAATCCCAGACCGGTGAGATATTCAAAAGTCCTGATATGATGGGAATTCCAGACAAACCTACTCCGAGAAGGACGATAGTGTCAACATATTTGTCTGCAATCCAGTCAAAGACCGCCCCAAACGGTGTTTCATGCCCGGTCATCCGTGCCACAGAACCGTCGACAAGATCCAGGATTGCAGAGCAGAACAAAAAAAGACTACCGATGAAATATGAATGGAAAATATAGGAAAATGAGCAGAAACAACCGCATAGGATTGATAATATGGTAATACTGTTTGGAGATAATCCGCTCTTTTTACATATTTCTGCTATCGGCTCGAGATACCTGATAAACCTGTACCGAAATGCAGTTATATTCATTCTTTCTCATTCGTTGATAATGATATGAGATATTTCTGCCGATGATTGCAAATTCAGAACTGAGAAGATGATGCAGGTTGTGCTTACTACCCAGGAAATAATTCCACATATGCAGCAAATATTAGTCCTGTACAATCAAACAGTACTGCCACCTATGTCTGACCATTCAAATCGCCCGTATGTTACCCTTGTATCAGAAGTAACCATTGATGGAAAACTCACGGTAACACGGGGCGCTTCATCCAAGCTCCTGATGCAGTTTATGTCTCATGAGGCGGAGGTATTACTCCATCAGATACGGGCTGAATCAGATGCAATAATGGTCGGAGCAAATACCATCAGAATTGACGACTCATTTCTGACTGTCAGGCATGTTCCGGGAAAGAATCCTATACGGGTAATTCCTACATCAAAAGCAGATATCTCTCCAGACGCACATGTGCTCTCACCTGACGCGCCAACCATTATTGCCGTATCAGCCAGGGCAGAGAAGGATAAATGTGAAGCATTGGCAGAGAAAGGTGCTCATATTGAGGTTTGTGGAGATGATTTGGTTGATCTTCGTGTTCTTATGAAGCTCCTTTATGAGAAATATGCCATTCATACGCTGATGATTGAAGGAGGTTCAACCCTGAACGGCCACATGTTCCAGGAGAATCTTATTGATGAACTTGTCCTCATTCATCTCCCTTTTATTGCCGGTGGAGAAGACACCCCCTCTCTTGTTACCGGCCTTCATCCCCGGGAAGTGACTGATCTCTTAAAACTGGAACTGACTTCGCATTATCTGGCCGGAGATAACCTTATCACGAAGTGGCGTGTGATAAAAACCTGAAAAATTTAAATCATATGCAACGGGTCTCCCTTCATGAGTTCCCTCAGGACAGTAGTTGCATATTGACCAGGTAGAAGAGTGAATCTGATGAGTGGATCTGTATCAGCAATCTCATACGAGAGATCTGTTTTCATGATGACAGGACGGACTGATCCGGCAAAGGTGGTATCCAGTACCTTTGATACGGTTTCAAACATATCCGGGGTGATTCCCTGTTGTTCCAGAACAGACTGAATATTCTGATCATCTGTTCCTGGTCCAGGCGTAAATGACCCTCCAGGCAGTGCTAATGCCAGGGAGCATCTGCCTCTTTTTACCTGAACCCTTGCAGCATGTATTGTTGCGTATGTGATCATATCCGTTCTCCCGTCCGGCCAGAGAAGTCGATCTCCGATCTCTGGATCGAAAAGGTCACGTCCATCCCGGATTCGCATACTCACTGTGGTATTAAATATCCATGACTGAACGGCGCTCACATACATCGAACGGAGGGTCCGCGGGAGCTGGCGTATGGCACCCAGATAATCTTTCGGATGACTCACCAGATAATGAAGAACTGAACGCTCTAAGGATAACCGTGGTGGAAGGAGGTGAAGACAGTGTGCTGCATCTTCGGTCTCAAAGTAACATGCCCTCCCTTCCTGCTCATGTTCTTCCATATGTGAGCCGGGCTTTCCTATCATCACCCTGACAGCCTCCTGAAAATCTCCTTTTAATATCTCAAAGCCGATATGATGAGTGACAGGGCGGGTTACCCCAAACCGTTGGTATCCCACATAATTTGGAATACCTTGCGATACTCTCTTTCGAAATTCATCAAGTGATGCGTTCAGATCCCTCCCGGAACTATTCCTGATACGGATTGCAAAAGTGTTACTTTCCAGATCTCCAAGGGTGATCGGGTGCTGGGAAGTCCCAAGAGCAGTCAGGGTGATACCTGGTATAGTCAGTCTGGCAATATCTTCTCTGGTGCACTTATAAATTGAGATATACTGGGTTGTGACAGCTCGTTTATCCTTTGTTCCTGCAAATCCTATCCGCTGGTGACTTATCCCAAGTCCAGTCGCGATTGCTTTTATTGCCCGGTGTTGATCCCAGTTTTTCCTGGTCAGAGAGCAGATCAGGTACGGCCCGTCACTATATGTCCGGCTTGCATTCTCTATGACCTCAAAATCTTCAGGCAGGACTCTGAGCCGTCCACTAATGCCAGGAGAATCCGTGAGATAATACCAGAGTCCGAGATCCTTATCAATCATCCAGGGGCTTTCGATCATAAGAGGGAGAGCGAACCGGTAATTTTATCGAGATCTTCACTTTTTGCAGGACCAAGTCCGAGAGCAGTAATAGTCCCTGGCGGTATTTCAGTCATTCCTGCGTCTTGTATCAGGGCTGCAGCTATGCCTGCTGATTCAGCAAGGGTTTTTAATTCAAAAAGGGTTTTTTGATCAGAAACCTTAAGGACTACCTTTTTTTGTCCTTCATTAAGCCATGCTTTTTTTAATGCTGGTGAACTTTTTTCATATGCACCAATGGCGGCATGGCCAGCCTGAGCGCATTTTTTTCCACAACTCATCTTCACATCAGAGCGAATAATGATACATTGCTTATATCTGAATTCTGGTTCTGGTACCATCTGCCTGTAGAAATAGGAGTGGTGGATACAAAGGTCTGCTCTCCGGTGAATTGATTGCCGAACGTGAAGAGTACTATACCAGAAATGAACCGGACCTATGATGTCGTTGTTGTCGGGGGTGGGCCGACAGGTTCAACTGCTGCCCGAATCTGCGCAAAATCCGGTCTTAAAACATTGCTTATTGAAGAACAGGCAACTTTTGGGTACCCCGTGCAATGTGCAGGACTCCTCTCCCAAAGTGCATTTTCTGAGTGTGAAGTATCCATGTCATCAGTACTCAATACCGTCTCCGGTGCTGATATCCACGCAGGAGAAGCGACCTGTTCTTTTGATGCAGGAAAGACGATGGCATATGTTGTTGACCGGGGGGCCCTGGATCAGGAAATGGGTCTGGCAGCTGCAGATGCTGGTGCGGAGATACAACTAAAGTCGATCGCATATGACATTTCGCGCATATCACAAACCGTCAGCCTGAAAGGGATATCCGGATCTGAAGACGTGCGTTATTCAATGCTTATCGCTGCGGATGGTCCCCGGAGTGGTATCAGCAGAAAGCTGGGAATTCCCCGTGCCCGATACTACCTTTCCGGCCTTCAATGTGATGTGTTCCACTCAGTTTCTTTGGATCATGTTCAGATATACCCCAACGCAGCACCAGATTTTTTTGGATGGATGATACCGATACATCCTGACCGGACGCGTATCGGACTATGTGGTATTCATCAGGTGAAGGAACGGTTTTCAGAGTTCATAAGACCATTCAGCAAACAGATCCTTCATTTCGTGAGTGGGACTATCCCGCTCGGACCGCCGTCACGAACATATGATAACCGGATTCTCATTGCAGGAGATGCAGCAGCAATGGCAAAGCCTACGTCTGGCGGAGGGGTATATACCGGTGTTCGGTCGGCACGCCATGCTGCAGAGACTGCAATCCGATCGATAGAGACGGATGATTTCAGCCCAGCATCGATGGCCTTATACGAACAGGCATGGAAAGCAGATTTTGGTCATGAAATTTTACGTGGCCTTCGGTTTTTTCAGATAAGACAGAAGATATCAGAAAAAGAAATGGAGAAACTCATCCGCATCCTTGCACATCCTGATATAAAACAAATTATTACCAACAAAGGAGACATGGACCGCCCATCAGCACTGATAAAGGCTCTCCTCACAAATCCCCATATGATACCGGCATATTCGATTATTGGTAAAGGATTGCTATCCTCGATATATACATAAACAATCTTGATACATTTCCCGCACAACATAAGTGGTATGGCAGTACAAAAACCCTCCAGCAGATATGGAAGAGGGTTCATTGTGAATATCACCCATCTGAAGGTTAAATTTTCACAGCCAGCAGATCAGGCCTGGCATGGCGCTGCAGATTACCTGACTGAACTTACCGTGCCACCACAGATGAAAGGAACAGAGGTAGAACAATTGACCGATATGCTTCGCCAGAAGGTTATATGGCATCAGGCAGGAGGGCCGGTTGACAAAGAGATGTACCAGGATGTAAAGCGGCTCCTTGACAGGCTTATTGTCGCAATCGATACACAACTGGGTATTCCGAATGCAGACATTGGACAATATCATGCATGATTAAAAGCCGAGGAGACTTCTGACAGTACTGACAACTCCTCCCAAGGTATCACCGTTTTTAAACTGAACGTTTGCAAGTGCTTCAAAGAGTGCTGGTTTTTCATCCCCAAATTCCAATCCTTTGGAAAGTGTTGACAATGCATCCTCCCTCTGACCATAAAAGGAGTAAATCAGTCCTTTATAAAGATACCCGCGGGCATAACCTGGTTCAATTTCAAGAGCCTTGTTAATATATTTCATTGCTTCCAGATAATCTCCGAGTAATCCGGTAGTATATCCATACGAAGAGAGGACCTCAGGATCATTTGGTAAGAACTCCAATGCCCGTTTATATGCATCCCGTGCACTTTCAATCCGTTCTAACTTTATTGCAGAATCGCCTTTTTTCTTCCATCCTTCTCCATAATCAGGAGTTATTGCAAGGATTTGATCATAGAGATCAAGGGTATCCTGATACCGCTTGATTTTATACTTAATAACAGTGGTCCGCTCCCATATCCCGGTAAATCTGACATTACTTGCAAGTGCTATGTAATATGCATCCATTGGCTGCATATCTTTTGTAATCCGGGTATTTTTTGCCCCCTGGTAGTACCAGATTTCGTTCTTTGCAAGAGCATTAAAGCCCCCGTCAAATGAATAAAACGCCTCTTTCCAATTCCGGTTGTGATATTGCGCTTCTCCGGAAACAAACCATGACGGAACACAGGTCAGATCCATAGTTCTGGCAGTCTTGGCCATTGACAGTGCTCCGGAATAATCATCTTTCTGAAGGAGAACATACCCCTTATTTGCATAGAATTTCGGTTCATCAGGTTTTAATAAAATGGCACGATCAAATGCCGTCTGGGCATTGTCATACTGCTTCATGTTATAATACGTGACACCCATGTTATTCCATGCTGCGGCATACCCAGGGTCTAACGTCGTGGCTTTCTGAAATGCTTGAATAGCTTCTGAAAATTTGCCGGTTCGTGAGAGTGCCACACCCTGTACATTATATTGAACCGGATCATTGGGGTTTAATGCAACGACTTTTTGAAATGCTTCAACGGCCTTATCCGGCTGATTCAGATACCCCCATGAGCTCCCGATAATATGCCAGGCAAAACTGCATGTGGGATCGACCTTGAGACATTGTTCAGACGCGTTGATTGCTTCAGGATATTTCTCTTCATTATAAAAAATAAGGGCGCGATACTCTAACGCAGTAAGATTTTGAGGATCAAGAGAGAGAACATAATCATTCTCTTTTAATAGTTCATCCAGGGTGATGATATCAACAGACTGATTCTCTTCCGCTCCGCTCACCGGAACAAAAAAGAAGAGGATTATCAGGAGTATTGGGAGGATTTTTTCCATATATGCTCCTCCCGCCAGATTTGGGGGGATTTATGGTATATATGGAATCGGCATTAAAAAAAGATGTGCCTTATTGTGGTTATGCCTTTCTCCCTATACAGGAGTTCACGTCTTTTCCAAGGCATCCGATTGCATCAGACCGGCATCTCTGACAGTGAGACATCTGTCGGACATATGGTTTGCATCTCTCTTGCATGGCAAGTTTCTCCTCAAGCGTGGGGGGAGAGATATGGGCAAATTTGGCCTGGGCGATGAGAGGGATGATGTTATGAATAAAGACTCCCATCTCACTAATCTTTTTTGCAATATCCGGGATATGGTGATCATTAATACCGGGGATATAAACAGTATTTACCTTAACGAGCATCTTTTTCGCAACAGCCATTTTAATCCCCTCAAGCTGGCGTGAGATAAGTATCTCTCCCATCTCATGACTGGAATAATATCGCCGTCCTTTATAATCGATGTACTGATATATTTTTGCAGCAATATCAGGATCGATTGCATTCATAGTCACCGTAATATTCGTGACTCCGTATTTTTCCAAAAGATCAATTTTATCAGGAAGAAGAAGGCCGTTGGTACTCACACAGAGAATGAGATGCGGGAATTCCTCGTGTATAAGACGAAATGTTTCAAATGTCTCTTCATTGTCAAGCGGGTCACCCGGTCCTGCGATTCCGACCACCTTGATATAGTGATACTGACTGATGATCTCACGCACCTTTTCCAGAGCCTGTTCTGGTTTTAAAACCTCACTGGTAACGCCCGGGCGGCTTTCATTGACACAATCAAATTTACGGACACAATAATTACACTGGATATTACATTTTGGAGCAACCGGAAGATGGGCTCTTCCAAAGGTATGACTGGCCTTTTCACTATAGCAGGGATGTTCCTGTATCTTTCGGATCTGATCAGGATCCCATTTAACAATCTGGCCGTCTATTTCAGTCTCCCGGTATGATTCTTCAGCCATCAAATACACATTATCTCTTTATCTATTAATATCGGTCGATAATTGATCTGACGCATCTGTATGGATTTCAGGACTGAAATGACATAAACTCCCTTGTGATCCTGTATTTACACGTGTTTCATTCTTCCATCGTTTGAGAATCTGAATAATGAGATGTTCTTTTGAAATTTCCATCTCATGCGCAACAGAAACAAGGGTTTGCTCTATCTCGTTTGGAATGGTAAGGACTACCGGTTCGCCTGTATCTGATGATGCGCTCTTTCCAGGCATCATGGATCTCCAGGATTCATGATATAATGCCCATTCAAGGATCGGAATAAAGAAATAACAGACTGAACTCCATTCAGGACTAAGAAATGACATTCCAATTCCAAGGAGTGCGATACATGGAACAATTGAGCTTTTTATGAGAATAAACCGGTATAGAGGCCAGGACAGAGGAGAGATAAGCTGATAGTTTTGTACGTATATCCACTGAACCAGAAATAACAGGCCCAGGAAAAGCATGTTTATGTGAAATAAAATGACTGCTGATCCGTTGGTATGATTATCACCGGCAAGTGTGGAGGTGAAGGGAAGAAGACAGGCTATGAATAAGAGAATGAATGTTTGTCTGATAAACATTCCATCCAATTTTCTCACCAGAGTAAACAACCGGTGATGTGCTCCCCAGAAAGCTGCAAGAATAAAGAAAGCCACCGCAAAATGAATGATCTGGGGGAGCATCCGGATACATATCTCATTGATGGATCCTGGATCAGACTGATCAGGGAGTGCAAGTCCAAGCACCAGAATGGTCATGATGATTGCAAAAACGGCATCAAAAAATGACTCAAGCCGGTGTGGTGTCAACTGTGCAAACGGAAATGTAATCATCTTCTGTCTGGTGGGATGAGACATGCTATCAGTACTCATTATCGACTCAATGAATATATATGATGACAGAAAACGACTACATATGCCACAGGATATCCTCCCGGAGATTACTGATTCTGATTGGGAAATCTTTGTTGAGCGAAATGAAAAACCTGTTTTTGTTATGTTTTACAGTCCTTCATGTACTCATTGCATCAGAATCATGCCATCGGTAGAAGAACTTGCAAAAGATTTTGGATCTGAAGTAACATTTGTAAAATTAAATCTTCTACGGTTTGATTACATCGGGGAACGATACGGGGTCATGGCAACACCGACATTTTTCTTCTTCTGTGGAGGAAAACCAGTTCAGTCCCGTGTTGGTGCAGTGTTTCCTGCAATGCTGAAAAAAATGGTTGAAGAGATGGTCACTCATGGAGATGAATGTCGTCTTGCCTCTTCAGACTGGAAATATGAGATAACCGGATATGGATAAATTATTCGGTTCTCTGTTCCTCATGTGAAGTATCATGTGCCGGTTCTGTGGCACGAATGACCTCCTCAACAATTTCAGGAGTTCGTGCCAGATAGACAAGTTCAAGGATGCCATTCCGGAATGTTCTGATACATGAGGATTCAATTACCGGAGGGAGAGGGGCTGAACTCCGGTATCTGATTTTCCCATCAAATCCTATGATATGCAGGGTATTTTCTGCTATCGCAACATTAATGTGCTCATCATACAATCCCCTAA
>ERZ795046.3939-NODE-3939-length-11273-cov-3.434659_pt1 | contig 11273 bp, 6 predicted proteins | sample MGYA00375130_ERZ795046 | MGnify/ENA primary metagenome ERZ795046 (study PRJEB30175, sample SAMN05720202) | activated sludge metagenome | isolation source: anaerobic digester from wastewater treatment plant | place: Japan | collected 2015-05-15 ...
GATACGCTTCCCGATCACGTGCACCCAGATGTTCTTCCTGCTGAGCGCCAGGGCGTCGAGGATCTCGGGCAGGGGCAGCCCCTTCTCCCTGAGGGACCTGCCCTCCCGCCTGAGCATGTCCCGGTCGAAGGGGTGTCTCTGCCCCCTGAGCCCCAAGCGGACCCCCTCGAGCACCGCTCGGTTGAGCCTCTCGATCTCGTCGATGGCGGGCGCGAGTGCGGGGATCGAGGATTTGACCTCGTCGGCCCAGGCCTTGACGATCGCCTCGCGGTCCTTCTCGATCACCTTCACCAGCACGTCCGACAGGATGGGCCCGCTGCCATGCCCGTCCATCCTCGCGGGGTGAGCGGGCCCGAGGTCAGGGAAGAGCTGCATGAACGAGTCCATCATGGCCCAGGTGTCCCTGTACAACTCTATGTACCGGCCCACCGCCTTCTCGTTGGACGACCACGCCAGCGGCGGGAGATCGAAGATGGGGAAATAGGCGGCGTCCGAGGCTCGTCCCCCGGCCTGAGCCTCCCGCCCGTGGCCCTGACCTCGTAGGTGACGATGGCGAGGCTCCCGTAGTAGTCGTTCTCGACCGTGTCCACGTCGATGAGCCTCACGACCGTCCCTCTCACGCCCGTCTCCTCCTCGAGCTCCCGGAGGGCTGCGTCCTTGACCTCCTCCCCGGCCTCCGCGAACCCGATGGGAAGGCACCACATGCCCCTGTAGGGCTCGTTGTTCCTCCTGACGAGGAGGATCCGCCGGTCATCGTCCACCACGATGGCGCTCGCCACGGGCAGGGGGTTCTCGTAGAACACCGCGCCGCATGCCGGGCACCCGTCCCTCTCCCTCCCCTCGATGTCGCGCCTCACGAGAGAGGCGCCGCAATACGCGCAGTACGCCCTGCTTCTCCTCATGGCCCCCTCCTCACAGGCCTCCGGCACCTGAAGATGCCGTCGTCCTTGCTCACGACGACCTTTCCGTGAGATCTCGCGTGGTCGAACAGGTTCCTCACGAGCGCGTCCATCACCGCCTCGAGCGCCTCCGGCCTATGGTCCGCCACCTCCTTGAGGAGGAGGTGCTTCTTGGTGTCGAGGTAGTCGATGCAGGCCTCGAAGCGGTCCAGGGGAAACGCCAGCGCGTTGGCGAAGGGGATACACTCCACCTGATGGAAGTGGGGCTCGAGGAGTTGACGCCCCCCCTCAACGGAGAAGGCCTTGAAGAGTTTGTTGATCCTGAGATCGCCTGCCGGGGCTATCCCGTGTTCTTCCATCGACCGCACCACGTGGGAGATGATCTCGCCGAGAGAGGTCTCGCTGTGGGTCACGGCGATGAAGACCCCCGTGTCCTTGAGGATGCGCGAGATCTCGGGCACGAGGTGGGGGAAGAAGTAGAGCGAATAGCTCGCTATCGCAAGATCGAACCTGGCCGTCTCGAGGTCAGCCACGATGTCGGCGCTGCCCTGGATGAACGCCGCCTCGTACCCCATGCAGGTCACCGTGTCGACGAAGGCCTCTCGGTTGCGGTGATTCACCACGTCGACACCTATGACGCGGGCCTTCCTGTGGAGCCTCCCCCCGAGTGCCTCGGTGAAGAACCCGTAGCCGCACCCGAGGTCGATCACCTCCCTGGCACCGCCCAGATCGAGCCCCCTCAGCGCCTCCTCCCTCACGTCGGACCTGTTCAGAGCGTACTCGAGGATGATGTCCCTGCTCCTCTTGTGCCAGAGGAGCTCCTCGTAGGTCTTCCTGATCTCTTCTTCCGAGAAGAGCTGGTGCATGCCTTCCGTCCCTCCGACAACCCGCTCGATGCATGTCATACCATACGACAGCCTTGCATGGACTTCATCGGCAGGGCTATGATGAAACTATAAGGAGGTGGGCATGGCCGAACAAGACGTGTACAGGGAACTCGCTAAAAGGCTCATGATGGAGAACTCCGAGACGGTGCGCGAGATCTGGCGTATCGTGTGCTCCGAGGAAGAGGCGGCGATCATCGCCCGTATGCCCGCGACCGTGGACGAGCTCTGCGAGGCGTTCGGGAAGGGCAGGGAAGAGATGCAGGCCGTCATCGACGGTCTCTTCGCCAGGGGCGCCGTCTTCGACTACGTCAAGGACGGGGTCACGATGTACCGGGGGCCCCGCCACATCGTCCAGTTCCACGACGCCACGATCCTGTGGCCTGACGCCCCCCCTGAGCTGTTCGACCTCTGGCGCTCCTTCTCGGAGACCGACTATCCCGGCCTCCTGGAACTCGTCACCAGCCTCAAGCTGCCGTCCTTCATGCGGGTGATCCCCATCGGCGAGACCGTCGAGGCGCGCAACCAGGTGCTCGCTTTCGAGGACGCGGCGGCCATGCTGGGGTCCGCCCGGGAGATAGCGGTGACCACCTGCGTGTGCCGCAAGCTCATGGGGAGGTGCGACGCGCCCCTCGAGGTGTGCCTGCAGCTGGACCGCGGGGCGGAATACACCATCAAGCGGGGCACGGGCAGGCGCGTGGACGTCGGGGAGGCCCTCGAGATCCTCGCGCGCGCCCGGGACGCCGGCCTCGTCCACATGACCGAGAACACGGCCGGCAGGTCGAACGTCCTTTGCAACTGCTGCAGCTGCTGCTGCGAGATGCTCAGGTTCGCGACCGACACAAGGACGAAGGGCGTGGTGGCGCCGAGCAGATTCAGGCCCCGGGTGGACGCCGGGACGTGCTCGTCGTGCGGGGCATGCGCCGAGGTCTGCCCCGTGGGCGCCATGGGTGTGCCGGAAGGGGGGACGGCCGTCGTGGATGAGGCCGCGTGCATCGGCTGCGGCCTGTGCGCGAACTCGTGCCCTCTGGATGCCATTCAGCTCGTCGAGGTGAGGCCCAGGGAGTTCATACCCGGAGCGGACCGCGCCCAGTGACATGGCGCCGTGGACTGCTCCGGCAGGCAGCCTCGGGTCCCTCCCGGCGCGCAGTCAAGACGCTTGGGCCTAGGCAAACGAAGAGCCTTCTCCACGAGGGACTCTTGCACCGGCGTCCACCACGGTCGGGTCTCCCTCGGGGAGGTCGTCCGGAAGCGGGGGTTCCTGGGGATACAATCTCTTCGACGAGTTCATCGGTCTTGGTCTGGCCGTCGAGGTCGCGCGGAAGCAGGGGTCCCTCGGGATCCCTCGCGCCCTCAGACACGCGAGGGGGGCATCGCCGGCCTGCGTCCCCGCAGGCTCCGCTGCCGAGGGAGCACAAAGCGCCAGGGCGGGGAAGCGGGCCTCTCCAGGAGGCCGGCACCTGCGGGGCCTGCACGCCTCAGGCGCCCTCCGGCAGGGCTTCGACCCCTGCCGAGGGCATCATCCGCCCTTCGCATGCCCTGCGGATGCAAGGTTCACCGGTTTCCACCCCGCAGGAGGCCCCTCGCCGTCATAGTGTCACGACACGGGCTCAGTCCGGCTTCACCCCCTCGAGCACCCGCCTGAGCTGTTCCATGCTATACGGCTTCTTGATGAAACCGGTCGCCCCTAGGCCCTCGAACATCCTGCCCGCCTCCGCGACGTCGTAGCCGCTCGACAGGATGACCTTCACCCCCTCGTCCATGCGCCTGAGTGCGGCGAGGGTCTCTATGCCGTCCATGACCGGCATGGTGAGGTCGAGCACGACGCAGGCGATCTTGTCACGCTTCTCCTTGTAGATCTCGAGGGCCTGCATGCCGTCTGATGCCGTGAGCACCCGGTGGCCGAGCCGGGAGATCATGGAGGCGCAGGTTTCCCTCACCAGGTCCTCGTCGTCCACCACGAGCACGAGAAAGCCCTCCGAGGGGCCTGCCATGCCCTCACGGGCAGTATCCCCGTCCGTCGCCCCGCCCCTTTCCGACGCCCCCCCTCTGGGCTCCCCCTTTCCGGGGGCCACAGGCAGGTACACCCTGAAGGTGGTACCCTTGCCCGGCTCGGACTCCACCGTGATCGCGCCCTTGTGTGCCTTCACGATGCCGCTCACAGCGGCCATGCCGAGGCCCCTTCCCGTGAACTTGGTGGAAAAGAAGGGGTCGAACAAGAGCTCCAGGGTGTTCTCGTCCATGCCGCAGCCGGTGTCGCGGACCTCCAACACCACGTATTCCCCTGCAGCAGGCTTGTCAGGAAGGCGGCTCAGGCTCAGGTCGCCCTCGGAGCAGTACACGAGGTCCGTTGAAACGGTTATGGAGCCCGGTGCATCACCGATGGCCTCGGAGGCGTTCACGACGAGGTTCATGACGACCTGCCGGATCTGGTCCGGGTCGGCCTTGACGGGGGGGAGTCCCTCGGCGGCCCTCACCGTGAGGACTGCCCCCTTGGAGATGGACGCCCTGATGAGGTCCGTCATCCCCTGAATGAACCCGCTCAGTTCGATCTCCTCGAACTCCGACCTGCCCCTGCCCGAGTAGGCGAGCATCTGGTTCGTGAGGTCCGCGGCCCTCCTGGACGCCATCATGGCGTTGTCCAGGAAGGTCATCGCCCTGGACCCGGGGGGGACGTCTATCCGTGCCAGGTCGATATTCCCCAGGATGGCCATGAGGAGGTTGTTGAAGTCGTGTGCTATGCCGCCGGCCAGCACGCCGAGGCTCTCGAGCCTCTGCGCGTGGAGCATCCGCCTCTCCATCTCCATCTTCGCACCCTCGGCCTTCTTGCGGTCGGTCACGTCGCGCGCCGTGATGATCACGCTGCCCTGCCGGCTCTCACCCTCGAGCCTGCTGCCTATTGCCTCCAGGTAGATCCACGTCCCGTCCGCTTTCAATATGCGGAACTCGGTGGGGATGCCGTTGTTCGTCCCCTCGTAGACCCCTGTGAGATCGCGGGCCACGAGTTCCTTGTCTTCGGGATGGACGAGGTCGAGGGGGGATGCGCCCACGAGATGGCCCGGCGCGTAACCGAGCACGCGCGCCAGGGAAGGGGTCTCGTAGGTGATGCGGCCCTGGCTGTCGAGGATCACGATGATGTCCGCTATGTTCTGAAGGATCTGCCGGAACCGTTCCTCGTTCCGCCTGAGGGCCTCTTCGGCGAGCCTCCGGTCGGTCACGTCGTGAACGATGGAGAACAGGAGGGTTCGGCCCTCGACCGTGATGGGCCCGCTGAAGACCTCCACGTCCCGAACGACTCCGTCCGCAAGGCGGTGCTTGAAGTTGAAGTACCGCTTCCTGCTGGAGCGCGCCCGCTCCATCTCGGCGAAGATCTCCCTTGGGCTGAGCGTGTTTATGTCCGTGATCTTCATCGAGACGAGCTCGTTTTTGGAATACCCGTAGTACGAGCACGCAGCAGGGTTCGCGTCCACGATGGCGCCGCTCGCCGGGTCTACAAGGAGCATGACGGCGTGCGAGTTGTCGAACATGTTGCGGTAGCGCTCCTCGCTCTCCTTGAGCGCCAGCTCGGAGAGCCTGCGGGCCGTGATGTCCCCTATGCTCCCGAGCATGCGGTAGGGCCTCCCGGACTTGTCGGTCACGAACACGCCGTTGTCCTCGACGTATATGGTCTTGTCGTCTTTCCTGAGGATGCGGTACTCGGCCCTGAAGGGCTTGCGCGTGTTGAGCGCCCTCTCGAACGCCATGATCACTCCGGGCCTGTCCTCGGGGTGGATCATGCGCGTCCAGCCCGCCATGTCCACCGATGCGAACTCCTCCCTCGTGTACCCGGAGATCACCTCCACGGCGCCGTCCCAGGTGTGCCTGCCGGCGTCGAGGTCGACGTCGTAGACCAGCTTTCCGGTGAGCTCGGCCATGAGGCGGTATCGCTCCTCGCTCTCCTTGAGCCTGTCTTCGGCGAGCTTCCGCATGGTGATGTCGAGGGCGGTGAAGGTGTACCCTGTGCCGGGATCTCGGGGGTCAATGGGCGCAGAGCTGAGGATGATGTGGATGATGGACCCGTCCTTCCTCTTCCACCTCGTCTCGACGGTTCCCACCCCGGCCTTTTCCAGCTGGGCGTACTTCTCCCTGCCCACGCGCTCGAACTCGTCATCGTCCGGGTACAGGACGCGAGCAGAGACCCCGGTGAGTTCCTCCCTGCTGTACCCGGTCATCTCGCATACGCGGTCGTTCACCTCCTGTATCACCCTGTCGACCACCATCCCGATACCGACGGGCGCAGCCCTGAAGATGCTGTCGATCCTGGCCTGGCGCACCCTGATCTCGTCCTCGATCCGCTTTCGCCAGGTGATGTCCCTGAACTCCGTGACCCTCACCGTCTTCCCGTGGTAGGGGATCTGCTTCCCCTGGATCTCGAGCGGGTAGATCGTGCCGTCCTTGCGGATCCCCTCCACGTCGTAGGGCCTCTCGTAGCCCGAGACGATCTTCTCCATGACGTGCTCACGCCAGGAGGGGGCGATGAGCATGAGCCCGTTCATGCCTATGAGCTCCTCGCGGCTGTAACCCGTGATGACCTCGAGGCCCCTGTTGCAGTCGAGGATGAGGCCCCTGTCATGGATCCCGATGCCCCCGAAGGATGCCTCGTGCAGGGCCTTGAACCGCTCCTCGCTCTCTTTGAGCTCCTTCTCCGCGAGCTTGCGCTCGGTGATGTCGCTCAAGACACCGTCGTAGCCCACGATGTTCCCGGATGCGTCCCTGTGGATGACGGGTATGTTGCTCACCCACCTGACCGTGCCGTCCTTGCGCCTTATGCGGTGCTCGATGGGCTGGCAGCGCTCTCCGGTCGTCACCCTGTTGAAGTGTTCCCTCACGGCCTCCCTGTCATCCTCGAAGATCATGGTGTACCACAGGAACGGGTCTCGCTCGAAGTCCTCGGGAGTGTACCCGGTGACCGCCTCGCAGGCCGCGCCGTGCACCGTGCGCACCACGTTGCCGCCCTCGATGTGCACCGTGTAGATGTAATCCGTGACCGCGGAGGTGATGCGACGGTATCGCTCCTCGCTCTGTGCGATTTCCTTCTGGAGCCTGAGCTGGTCGGTCACGTCCCTGAGGAAGCTCACCACGATCCCTCCGGAGCGATGGCCGCGGACCATGGAGCCGTTGAGGACCACATCTCGCAGCTCGCCGTCCTTGCGCCTGAGCCTGCACCTGAATTCCCGTGCCGCGCCCTCGGTGCGCAGGAGTTCCAGGTAGCGCTCCCTCTCCTGTGGGTCCGCCCAGATGCCGAGGCCTGTAACCTCGCGGCCGACGAGTTCTTCCCTGGCGAAGAGGGTCAGGCTCACGAAGGCCTCGTTCACCTCGACGATCTTTCCCGTTGGCAGTTCGGACACCGCCATGGCGGTGGGGTTCGACGAGAAGAGGGCTGCGAGCACACGTGAGGTCAGGGGCCCGGACCTATGGCTTTTCGACGCAACACGGGGACCGTCCGTACCGGGCGCCCCCCGGCCCTTCCTTCTTGCATCCATATCCCTTCCTCTCCCCCTGGGGCACGTCGTACTCGGCGTCCCTGGAAGAAAAGAATAAGACGTTCTTTCTTCCTGTCAATGAGGCGCCGGGCGCGGTCACCCGTCGTCCGTGCACGGACGCTCCGGCCGCACCCGAGCCCGCAGGTCACCCCTGCATCCGCCCTTCGTGGAGACAGCTTAGGCCCTCGATCGTTGACCGCCTTGCTCGTGGGCCACCCCGCATGCTGCAACGACTCCCGTCATCGGGCATCGAGAACAAGCGCTTTGGCCTCGGGTCGCCCATCGCCTTCGGCCATCGACGGGATGAGCCGCGGGAACAAGAGTCCGGTCTTCCAAGGCCGCACCCCCGTCCCCCCTGGCCTGCGGTCCCCGTGAAGATCCGCGAGAGAAAAGGGCGGTTCACCTCCCGCATCTCCCCTCATCCGCCTGCCGCCCGGGCGGCCTTTCGTTCCTCTTCCCCTTTCTCCATCCCTTTGCAGGCGGGCCTCCTGAGCCTGAACACCGTCGTGGTCCCGGTCCTCGAGCCCTCCTCCACGTCGTCCATCCTGTCCAGGTGAAGGATGGTGACGAGCGCCGGCAGGAGGGTCATGACCGATGCGGTGACGAACACGATGGCGATCGAGTTCAACGTGGCGAAGTTCCTCACCGCGGTCACGTCCGAGATCAGGCACACGAGAAAACCGGCCAGCGTGGTCCCGTTCGCCGTGCACACCGCCTTGCCCACGTGCCCCATGGTCATGCGTATGGCGGTGTCCTTGGGCGTGCCCTGCTCGTGGAGCCTGCTGTAGTAGTGCAGGAAATGGATCGACCCGTCGATCCCGAGCCCCACGATGAGTGACCCACAGAGCACGGTGCCGATGTCGAGGGGCATGCCCACGAGCCCCATGAACCCGAGGATGAACACGAGCGGCACGAGGACCGTCAGCATGGACGCCAGCCCGCGCCTCAGCGAGCGATGGGCCAGGGAGACCATGACGAGCACCGCGCAGATGGCCAGGACCAAGCTCTGGACCTGGCTTGAGATGAGGAGGTGGTGTACGAGTCTCACCGTCGCGGGCATCCCCGCCTGGTCGATCTTCGCCCTCACCGAGCCTGCTATCGCCCCGGAGATGCCCGGTACAGACTCCACCTGCCTCGAGAACATCACCGGACGGGGGCTGAAGAGGCCCCAGAGGACGCCCTCCGTCCTCTTCACGAAGTTCTCGTTCCCGCGGATCCCCTCGGGTATCAGGCTGGTCAGCGCCTTGGCGAGCGCCACCGCCTTCTGGATCCTCAGGCTCGAGTCGAGGCGTCTCGACATACCCTCGACCGTGGTCTTCGCGTCTTCCGCACCCATGGCGCCGGACGCGACGATCATGCCCTCGATGTCGTCGGCCGCTTCGCGGGTAAGGCCCGCGCCCACGAGTCCGCCGACCCTCTCCATGATCCCGGCGACCAGGGCCTCCGGCAGGATCTCCACGGTCTCTGTCTTGAGGAAGGCCTCGACGTCCCTCCTCACGGCCTCGACATCCACGAGCCCTTCGATACCGTGCAGGGCCTTCGTGAGGGCCTCCTCCACCATGAGCGGGTCAACGACGGTCTTCTTGTCGTAATACCTGGCGAGCCACGCGACCTGCTCGGCCGCATCCCTGATCATGACCTTCTCCAGCGCGCCTCGCCCCTCTTCGGTGAGCCTGGACGGGTCCACCGTGACGATCTCCTCGGACAAGCGGCCTTGCAGGATGGCATCCAGGCGGTCGGCCACGAAGCGCATGTCCTCGGTGGACGACTCGTTCACGATGGAGTTCACCAGGGCCTTGTCCCTGCCCTCGGTGACGAAGGTTTTGAGGACGTCGTGACCCTCGAGCATGAACCACAGGTTCGCTATCCCCTCCCTCGTCTCGGGGATGGCGTACACACCGTTCAGCAGCCAGTTCTCCTGCGCTATGAGGGCGTTGATGGAGGTGAAACCCGAGGCGCCATTCTCGGTACGCATGCAGTTTTCCAGGTATTGCATGCGGTTCATGACGGCGGGGTCTTGGATGTCGGCGCGCACGTAGAGGTTGAACGGGTACATGCCGCTGAAGTGCTCCTGCAGGATGTCACATCCCCTCCTCGGCGGACTGTCCTTGGGGAGCTGGCCGATGAAGTCGACGTTCGTGCTTATCCTCGGCACGCCGAACGCCATGCCGACGCTCGCCAGGCCGACCACCACCAGGATGGCCTTCGCGTGCCTCTGCACGAAGGCCCCCAGGCTGTCGGTCGCCCGCGTGAAGGTCGTCTGCCTGGGGCCTTCATCGTCAGCGCCCTGCTGGGGGTTGACCTTGAAGATCGCAATGAACACGGCCATGAGCACGATGGAGAGGATCCACGCCGCGGCCAGGCCGAAGGCGAGCTCGAGCCCGAAGTTCTTGAAGACCTCTATGCGCGTGGTGGCGAAGGTGAGGAGACTCACGATGGTGGTGAACGCGCTCATGGTCACGGGCAGCGATATCTCCGCCGTGGAGGTGCGCACGTCGCCGCGCTTCATGTGGTGGTTGTAGTAGTGTACCGCGTAGTCGGTCCCGAGCGCGATCAGCAGGACGACGACCGCAGGGCTCAGGATGTTCACGGGGAAGGAGAAGATCGCCTGGAGGCCGAAGGTCCACACGATGGCGAACGCGACGATGGTCATGGGGAGCACGACGCCCGACACCCTCCTCAGGCCCAGGAAGATCACGGTCATGACCACGATCACGCCGAGCGGCAACAGCTTCTTCAGGTCCTCGACCATGTAGTAATTCAGGTAGTAGTTCACCGATGGGTCGCCGCCGTAATAGCGCACGTGCCCGCCGGCGATGGTGTCGATGGTCCGGTAGATCTTCTCCGCCACCTTGACCTCGTCCAGGTCGCTCTTGATGTTGGTCATGACGCAGGTGAACCGTTCGTCCGCGGATACCACGGTGTTCACGTAGGTCTCCTTGGACATCACGTAATCCCTCAGCCCCAGCGCCTCCCCGCCGTCTTTCGGCACGCTCCTGACGAGGTCGGACACCTCGATGCCGTCTTGCGTCTTCTTGATGTCGATGATGTTGGTCACGCTGGTGACGTTGAAGAGCTCGTCCATCTTCTCGAGCTCCTTCGTGATGCGGTCCACGACCGCCAGGTTCTCGGGCTTGAACACCCCGTCCTTGAACTCGATCACGGCGAACAGCATCACGTTCGACGAGAAATCCTCGTCCGCCTGGCGCAACAGCTTCGCGACCTCGTTGTGCTTCGGCAGCCAGGTGTCATGGTCGTTGTTCACGGTGATCCTGGTCGCTATCATGAAGACCATGACGCAGGTGACCGCCACCGTCACGGCGAGGACCGCGACCCTCTGCCTGACGATGAATTCGCTCATCCTTCCGAGAAGCCTGTTCATTGGTGAACCCCCCGCTTCATTCCATAGTATGCCGCATCTCCGCCCACGCACGCAGGCGATCGTTCAGACACACCCGGGTACCGAGCCCATCGGGATACACCGTAGTCCCCCCACCTTCGGCCGAGCCAGACGGCATGCAGGCGTCAATGTATTATAGCAAGCATCAATGTGAAATGAAATCTCATTTCTTGACCGTGGACGGAAACGTTGTCGCCGCCGAGGTCCTTTCGGGCTGCCTGAACATGTGAAAATTGCCGGGGGAAAAGCAGGTTCAAGCCCTGCCGGGAACTGGACGGCGCATGCGCCACTGCATGAACCCATCGAGCGCGTCCACCATGAAAACAAGGTGGTGGGCGGGCAACGACGACACGGGCCGCGTCAGGGCGTGAGACCTTCAAGCGCGATTTCCCGCACGTTCGCGATGCGCATGAGGAACGACCCCCTGGAGGAGGTCCCGCCGAGATCGAGGCTCGTCACGCACACCCGCGCGAGCGCTATGGTCCTCTCCTCGCCGTCGACCTTTTCCGTGTACGCGTGGAGGTCGTGGGTGGCGTAGGGGATGCCCGAGACGTGCCCGCTGTAGAGC
>ERZ795046.3947-NODE-3947-length-11260-cov-4.015975_pt1 | contig 11260 bp, 9 predicted proteins | sample MGYA00375130_ERZ795046 | MGnify/ENA primary metagenome ERZ795046 (study PRJEB30175, sample SAMN05720202) | activated sludge metagenome | isolation source: anaerobic digester from wastewater treatment plant | place: Japan | collected 2015-05-15 ...
GGTGCCAGGCTCTATGGTGAAAGCTGCAGAGTTTGCAGTCAATAACATCCTTGAATTTTTGAATGGAAATAAAATTATGGGTATATTTAATAGAGAAGACTATGTATGATAAAACACCTAAGTGATTTCACTTAGGTGTTTATTTTATCTTTGTGCTTTGTCAAATGGAATTCCTTCTGCTTTTGGTGCTCGAGAATTCTTTGATGTTAAAGCCAATACTATAATTGTTGCAACATATGGCATCATTTTATAGTAGTCAGTTGGTATATTTAAATTAGCTAAGAATGGTATCAATGGTATGGAATAAGCTAATGTTCTCAAGAATGCGAAGAATAAAGCAGCAAACATAATTTTAATTGGCTGCCACTGGCCAAATATCATTACAGCTAATGCTAAAAATCCGAATCCTGCTACCCCATTATGGCCGTTTATATTTCCATCAGTTATTCCCACTGAGTAAAAATATCCTCCTAAGCCTCCTAATATACCGGAGATAGTAACGCCAATATATCTCATTTTAGATACATTTATACCTACTGAATCTGCTGCATGTGGATGTTCTCCACAGGCTCTTAGCCTAAGCCCAAATTTAGTCTTATATAAAACTAGTGTTGATATGATCAAAATTAAGAATCCTATAAGCACTGTTAAATAAGTGTTTTTGAAAAACAAATCTCCAATTACTGGTATTCCACTCAAAACAGGGACTTCTCTGATAAAATATCTTACGTTTGTAGTTATTCCATCGCTGTTAAAAAACATCTTCGAAATCAACAGTATCAACGCTGGCATCATCATATTCATTGCTGTACCTACTATTACTTGATTTGCTTTCATTGTTACTGCAGCAAATGAAAGTAATTGGGCAAATATAGCTCCCGCAACAGCAGCTACGATCATACAAATTAAAAGTATCATATTTGGAGATAATCCCGAGCCTTGTATGGTATAAGCAAATAGTGCTCCTGCAAAAGCTCCTGTTAACATTGTACCTTCAAGCCCTATATTTATTACACCACTTCTTTCAGTAAACATCCCGCCTAATGCAACCAGTAAAAGTGGTATAGATACAGGAAGCATATTTTGAACTAGATAATAAATTGTATTCATTTTTCTGCCTCCTTATTATTAATATCAGCTTCAATATTCCCTACAGATTGAGTATTAGAAACGATTTTTTCTTTTTTGTTTCTTCTTGTAATAAATCTTCCTAATGCAGAACTCATTATTGCAGCAAATGCTGAGAAGTAAATGATTACTGAAATTACTAAGTCAATTATCTCAGGTTTATATCCAACTAAGCTTGCAAGTGTTCCTCCTCTTTGGATATATGATATAAATAGTGCAGAGAATATAGTCCCTATAGGATGTGAATTGCCAAGTAGTGCTACTGCAATTCCATTAAAACCATTTACAGCAATTACATTTATTGGTTCATAAGTCATACTGCTGCCTATTATTTCTGATGGTGCTAAGATAGCAAAAGCTCCCCCTAATCCTGACAAAGCTCCTGCTATAACCATTGTTAAAATGATATTTCTTTTTCCATTCATGCCAGCATATTCTGCTGCATATTTATTATATCCAGTTGCTTTTAGTTCATAACCAAATGTAGTTTTTTGTAAAATTATATACAACACTATTGCAATTAAGATCGCAAATATTACTCCAAAATTAACATTTGAACCTGCAATGCCTAATGACCTGATTTGAACATGTTGAGGAATATACTTTGTCCTTGTCATCGATGGTATATACATAGCCTCGTTGCTTCTAATAAGCATATCAACTAAGTACATTCCAATGTAGTTAGTCATAATTGAAGTAATTACTTCATTTACATTTAACAACGACTTGAATATCCCAGGAATAAATCCCCACAGCATACCGCCAATCATCCCTGCAAGTATAGCGACTATCCAATGTATACTTGGAGGTAGATTAAACATAAAAGCAACATATAAAGCAAAAAACATCCCCATAGTGTATTGCCCTGATGCTCCGATGTTAAATAAGCCCATTTTAAATGCAAAAGCTACAGATAAACCTGTCATTAAAATTGGAGTTGCAAAATATAAAACATCCCCAAATCTACCTAAACCACCTAAAAGGACATATCTAAATCCAGCCACTGCGTTATTCGGATTCGCTAAAAGCATTACGATAAATCCAAACAGTAACCCAATTACAATAGCCATCAAAGCAGAAGTAAATGATGAAAATCCTTTAATTTCACTAAATTTTTTCTTTTCATTTGTTTTTGAATTCATACCATTTTTATCCTGCATTGTATATCTCCTTTACATTGTCTCTTTTTGCACCTGACATGTATAAACCCAATTCCTCATCAGTTGTTTCTTTAGGATCTAACTGTCCTACTATCTCGCCTTCATACATTACAAGTATTCTGTCGCTAACATTTAGTACTTCATCTAATTCTAATGAAACTAATAGTACAGCCTTCCCGCTGTCTCTGCCTTCTACCAACATTTTGTGAATGTACTCAATAGCTCCAACATCTAGACCTCTAGTAGGTTGAACTGCAACTAATAATTCATGATCTTTATCCATTTCTCTAGCAATAATCGCTTTTTGCTGATTTCCTCCAGACATGCTCCTTACAACCGTAATTGGCCCCTGTCCACTTCTAATGTCAAATTTGTCAATTAATCTTAAAGCGTATTTTCTAACTTCATCAAATTTTATAAATCCTTTATTTTGAAATTGAGGCTGCCAATATCTTTGCAGTACTAGATTTTCTTCTAGAGTATAATCCAATACAAGCCCGTATTTTTGCCTATCTTCTGGTATGTGGCTAATGCCTGCTATTGATCTTTGTCTTATTGAAGCTTTTGATATGTCTTTACCGCATAAATTGATTTGTCCTGATGTCATTTTTTCAAGTCCTGTTAATGCTTGAACTAGTTCTGTTTGTCCATTCCCATCAATCCCTGCGATACACACAATTTCTCCTCTTCTTACATCAAAGGATACATCTCTTACCGCATTGTTTTTGTGAATCTTTGAAGGAACTGTCATATTTCTAATAGAAAGTACAACCTCTCCCGGTTGGCTTTCTTTCTTATCGACTTTAAGTGAAACTTCTCTACCTACCATCATTCTCGATAGTTCTTCTTTAGTAGTATCTTTTATCTCAACTGTTCCCATGCACTTACCTTTTCTTAGTACTGTGCATCTATCTGCTACTGCCATTATTTCATTCAATTTATGTGATATAAATAATATCGACTTTCCTTCATTTGCTAAATCTTTCATTATTTGCAATAATTCAGCTATTTCTTGAGGCGTCAACACAGCTGTCGGTTCATCAAATATCAGTATCTCATTATCGCGATAAAGCATCTTTAATATCTCTACTCTTTGCTGCATGCCAACAGATATGTCTTCTATGACAGCATCTGGATCAACTTTAAGTCCGTATCTTTGGCTTAAATCGACTACTTTTTCTCTTGCTTGATCCATATCTAGAAATCCATTTTTTGTAGGTTCTACCCCAAGTATTATGTTTTCAAGAACTGTAAAAACTTCAACTAATCTAAAATGCTGATGAACCATTCCTATTCCTAAATCGTTTGCATCATTTGGATTGTTAATCTTTACTACTTCTCCATTTTTCCTGATTTCACCTTTCTCAGGTTGATAAAGACCAAATAGAACACTCATCAAAGTTGATTTCCCAGCCCCATTTTCACCCAATAGTGCGTGTATCTCTCCTTTTTTAAGTCTTAGGGTGATATTATCATTAGCGACTATCCCAGGGAATTCTTTAGTGATATTGAGCATTTCTATTATATAGTTTTCATTTTCCACATCATTCACCCTTTGCGCAATTCATATTTTTTCTAACAACAAATAGTGCCAAATTACTTAGACGATAATCTTTAACTTATCGGGGCACTCTCAAATATTAAGTTATTTTTATCTTTTCTATTAGAAAAAACAGGGGAAAACTTTCGCCTTCCCCTTTTTCCTTACAATTGAAGCATAAACATGTAATCAAACAATTAACTATTATCTTGTTGTTACGACTACTTTTACCAAGCCTAGACCTTGAGTTAATTCTTCTGCAGTCGCATAGCCTGTTGGAACTGCTACATCAATTGTACGAATAATTTCAATTTCATTATTCTTTAATTTTGCAAATATTGCATCATATTGTTCTTTTGTAAATTTCTCAAATCTGTCAAATGCATCTGCTTTTTCATCTCCAATTACAGTTGTTGGAAGACCAACACCGTCATTTGCAGCATTGAATACTGTTGTCTTACCTGCATAATTTTCCCAGCTATCAGTTTTGTAGATTGCTTCAAGTACGCTTTGTACTGATGCAGCTAAACCTTTTGTAGCTGATGTGATAACTGTTTCACTATCATATCTTTGGTCAACGTCAACACCTATAACTTTTCCGCCTGCTTCTTGTGCTGCAGACATTACACTCTTACCTACAGAACCGCCACAAGCAAATATTACTTCTACACCTTCTTGATACATTGTCTTAGCAGTTGCTTTGTTAGTATCATTTTCTTCGAAATTCCCAGTGTAGTGATAAGTAACTTTAACTGAACCATCTGGTAGGCCTAATTCATTAGCAGCATATTCTGCTCCTTGTAGGAATCCATACCCAAAAGCTTGAACTGCAGGTACTGCCATTCCACCCATGAATCCTAATTTTGTCATTCCATCCATAACTGCTGCATAACCTGCTAAGAAACCTGATTGCTCTTCAGCATACATTATACTTGCAACATTTGGACCGGTTTTAAAGTCTGTGTAATCTGCATTATGTGGTGCACCATCAAGCAGTACAAATTTTACATCTGGATATTTATCTTGTGCTTGATATACAGGAACTTCAAACAAGAATCCTGGAGTTACTATGACTTTAGCCCCACCTTGAACTGCAAGATCAATTGCTGCTAAATAGCCAGCGTCAGATGCTTCCTCAGGTTTAATATAAGTATGTGAAATATTGTTTTCTTCAGCAAAAGCTTTTACACCTTCCCAAGCACCTTGGTTAAATGACTTGTCATCAATATTTCCTTTATCAGTAATTAGCGCAATTTCAGCACCTTCACTTCCACCTGAACTACATCCAGCTAAGCTAGCAATTAACAATATCATTGACATTGCAATTACTAAAAATTTCTTCATTGGTCTATTCCCCCTTAATATTTAGATAGTGACGTCTTAGCTTTATTATATCTAAATACCAAAGCGTTTTCAAGATTTATTTAGCAAGCCTTTTTGTATATATTTAACATAAATTTAAAGAAATTTTTGTTAATCTTTGATATCTTATCATTGTTTTTATTGATAATTTATATTTTTAATTGATTTTCAAAATCATTTGGAAAGTATTTCTATTATTTCATCTTTTTTTAACACTTTCCCCTTAGACACTACTTTTTCGTCAACAACTAATGCTGGAGTTGTCATAACCCCATATTTAGCAATCTCCTTAAAATCAGTCACTTTAATGACTTTTGCATCTAAACCTATTTCTTTTAAAGCTTGTTTTGTGTTCTCTTCTAGTTCATTGCATTTTTTACATCCTGAACCCAATATTTTAATTTCCATAATTTCCTCCTATATAAATAAATATGATATAAAATTAAATGTGTATCCAATTATGATTATTCCTGTCGTAACTAATATTACAAAAATACCAAGTAATTTCTTTTTTACAACTTTTGAAAGCATGATCATCGATGGCAGAGAAAGCGCTGTTACCGCCATCATAAATGACAATGCAGTCCCCAGTCCTACTCCTTTAGCAACCAATGCTTCTGCAATAGGTAAAGTCCCGAATATATCGGCATACATCGGAATTCCAACGATTGTAGCAATCAAAACCGAATACCATTTGTCCTTCCCTAAAATTGAATTGATTATATTTTCAGGAATGTAGTTATGGATCAGTGATCCTATAAAAACACCTATTAGCACATATTTCCACACTCTTTTAACAATATCTTTCACTTGTTGTTTTGAAAAATCAATTCTGTCTTTCACCTTAAGTTCATCAACATCTGAATCTAGCTGATTTGAGGAGTATACGAATTCTTCAACATACTCTTCCATGTGAAGTTTATCTATTGTGCTGCCTCCTATGACGGCTAGTATAACCCCCACGATTACATATGCTATAGCAATTTTCCAATTGAAAATGCTAGCAAGTAAGATGACTGAGGCCAGATCTACTAATGGAGATGATATTAAAAATGAAAATGTAACTCCTAGTGGCAATCCAGCACTCGTAAACCCTATGAACAGTGGAATTGATGAGCAAGAACAAAACGGAGTCACTGTACCTAATAGAGCAGCGAGAGTATTTGCTCCTATTCCATGGAATCTACCCAAAATCTTTTTAGTCCTCTCAGGCGGAAAATAGCTTTGAACATAGGATATTAAGAATATAAGTACAGACAATAAAATAAATATTTTGATAGAATCATAAATAAAAAAATGAATACTAGCTCCAAGCCTTGAATTAATGTCCAGATTGCAAATGTTTACCACAAACTTTTCAACTAAATTTGAAAGCCATTCCATCTTAAAAATTTGATTATTTATCCAATTAAACAACTTATCCCCCCTATATATAGAAGTTTATCTATATATAATATAGTTTATTGATATCATATTGTCAAACAAAAAATAATTAGAAAAAGACCCCAAAAAAGGGATCTTCTTTAATATACTTCTCTAATATACTCTTTTATCGTTGGAGTGATAGCTCCTCCGCCAATACCTTCAACTAAGGTTAACATCCTATCGATAAGCTCCGAAAAATATGTTTGCGGGTACTTTTCTTTTATCTTAATCAGTTCTTCTTTATATTTATCGTCAATCTTATACTCAGATTTTTCAATGCTCTTTTCATCATCACCTAAGAAAAGTAATGCATCAACATATGCATTGTAAATATCTAGGACTTCATCTAAAGCATTTGAATAAGGAAATACCAGTCTGAAATTTTCTATCTCGTTTAGTCTTATCGCTATTTCCTCTTTGTCAACTATTAGTATTTTGCTATTAGAAATCGGTTTGTTATCATATTGGCTTTTTATCCTGATATAATTTAACATCTCATTTGTCAACATATCATTAAATGTTTTCATGAAATAATCGTAATTTGGCTTTAACTCTATTTTATTATCAGTCAGTGTTATCATATATCCTTTTTTTATTTCTTCAGCAATAAATTGATTAAGCTTTTCATTGCCAGTTAAATTTAACACATAATCTAGATTATCGAGGTCTTTAAATGAATCTTTTTTTAAAAAATTACTCAATTTATTTGCATCATCAATATGCATATAGCTCGATAGTATTTTATTTTCATCATTCAGGTTAGAGCTAAGCATAGTCATATACTCATATAGCAAATTAGAAAACTCATTTTTTGTAAGTTCTTTAGAACTCGTCTTTAACTCATCAATAGTCAACATGCTATAATCAAATGTAGTGTATTTTTGATCTGCATAAGTCTTAACTTCTTCACTCACATTCTCCTTTTTAACTACATAAGCTGAATTTTTCCCATCCCACTTATACCAAAGAATTATTTTAGAGTCCTCATCTTGTTCTCCTTCTGGATCATACGTATAGATGCTAAAATTTAATACCCCATCTTTATCAATATCTACTATATCAACATCTTTATTGACAGAAAATAGATTTACTTTTTTGGGATTTACAGCACTAACAAGCTTACCATCTTCTAGTAGATACACATACACAGCAGTTGTTTCTTCGTTAGCTAAATTAGATAATATTATTCCCTCTTTATCTTCACTAATTTTCCCAATTTTTAATTTTATGTTTTCTTTGTCGTACTTTATTTCTTCTCCATCTAATAGGTAATAGCCTTCTTTGTCATACGAATATACCAATAATTTACCCACGTTTTCTTTTGAGTTTTCTTCATTAACATACATGACTATCTCATCTATGCCATCCCCATCAAGATCCCCAATGTCATAGTTTTCAAGATTGACATCAAAGTTTTGATTTAGTAAGTTGAGGTATTTTTCTATTATTTTCTTTGTTTCATCCCTACTTAAGCTTTCTTTTGTAAGTGGCATATCTAATTCTTTTGGAAGCATGTTGCTTAATATATATTTATCACTGTTTTCAGAATTTAATGTTTGACACCCTGTTAAAATTGTTGATACAAAAACAATTAAACAAGTTAATAATATTATTTTTTTCATTTCCTATCTCCTTTCATTATTATTATACCTAAATAAATATAAAATGTGTAACAATTAAGTTACAAATTTTATACTTGAAATATAAAAAAACATGAGTTATATTATATATGAACATATGAATAAATGTTCATATATAAGCGGAGGTGTAAATAATGATAGATTCAAAAGATAATATTCCTTTATGTGAATCAAATTGCATCCATGAGGATGTTGTTAATAAAGTTAAAGAAAATTTGCCTGATGATGAAATCTTAAGTGAAGCAGCAAATTTTTTTAAAGTTTTCGGTGATAAGACGAGAATAAAAATACTATCAGCTCTTCTTGACTCTGAAATGTGTGTCTGTGATATTGCATGTTTACTAGATATGAGTCAATCTGCTATTTCACATCAGTTGAGAGTTCTGAAAAGCAGCAACCTCGTGAAAAACAGGAAAGAAGGTAAAGTTGTTTATTATTCTCTGGAGGACGAACATGTGAAAGCTATTTTAGATCAAGGTATTATCCATATTAGACATAAAAATAGAGGTGAATGACAATGGAAAGCAAAATATTTATCTTAGAAGGCTTAGATTGTGCCAATTGTGCACAAAAAATTGAAGATAAAATCAATAAAATCTACGGGGTAAAAAAAGCAACTTTAAATTTTGTCAACAAAAAGCTGTTGATAGAATTTAGCGATGCGATCAATGAAGAATTGATCAACCAGATAAAGAGTACGATTACGTCTATAGAGCCTGATGTCAATATAATAGAGTTTAATGAAAATATGAGTGATAATGGAAAAGTTAAATTTGATGAAAATAATTCCTCTTTAAAAAGATTATTTCTAAGTGTTCTGATTTTTAGCTTAGGTATTATATCGCCTGTTAATGAATATATAAAATATTTACTGTTTATTGCAAGTTACTTGTTAGCAGGCATTAGAGTCTTGAAAGCTTCATTGCATAATATTAAAAACAAAGATTTATTTGATGAAAATTTCTTGATGTCAATTGCAACATTAGGAGCTATAGCAATTGGTCAATATGAAGAAGCTATCGCAGTCATGATATTTTATGAAATTGGAGAATACTTCCAATCCAAAGCAGTTAGACAGTCCCGAAAGTCTATTGCAGAATTGATGGATATCAGACCAGATTACGCAAATTTAATTGAAAACGAAGATTTTATAAAAGTAAATCCTAAAGATGTTCAAATTGGCGACTATATATTGATAAGACCTGGTGAAAAAGTTCCATTAGATAGCGTAATAGTAAACGGTGAATCATCAATGGACACAAAAGCTCTAACTGGAGAATCAATTCCTAAAGATGTAAAAATAGGTGATAGGATATATGGAGGTTATATAAATCTTCAAGGTCTGTTAAGAGCAAAAGTCGAGAAGGTATATAAAGAATCTTCAGTATCAAAGATATTAAAACTAGTTGAAGAATCAAGTGAAAAAAAAGCACCTACAGAGAATTTTATCACTGTATTTTCTAAATACTATACTCCTGCTGTAGTGTTTCTTGCTATAGCACTGGCAATCTTGCCTCCATTGATTATTGAGGGAGCGGTGTTTCAAGATTGGATTTACAGGGCATTGGTCTTCTTAGTTGTATCATGTCCTTGTGCATTGGTAATATCAGTACCTCTTAGTTTTTTTGCTGGCATAGGTAGAGCTTCCAAAAATGGAATTCTGGTAAAAGGAGGAAATTATTTAGAAGCGTTAAATTTCGTTGATACTATTGTATTTGATAAAACAGGGACACTTACAGAAGGCACTTTCAAAGTCGCTTCATGTTCGACGGTTGGGAATTACTCAATAGATGAAATACTATATTTTGCAGCTCATGCAGAATACAATTCAAATCACCCAATAGCAAAGTCGATTATTGAATACTATAATAAAGATATAAATTTATCATCTATCACAGAATTTAAAGAATATGCCGGAAATGGAATTGAGGCTATTATAAACGAAAGAAAAATATTATTAGGTAAAGTTGATTTTCTAAGGTCAAAAGGAATAATAATAGATGAAAAGTATCAAAATGACAACAGTATATATATAGCTATTGATGGCAAGTTTGAAGGATATATTGTCATAGAAGATAAATTAAAAGATGATGCAAAATACACAATTGATATGTTGAAAAATAACAACATTAAAAATATAATAATGCTTACCGGCGATAATGAAAAAGAAGCCATTAAAATAGCTAAATACCTTGGGATTAATTCATATTATGCTGAATTGTTACCTGAAGACAAGGTTGAAATTGTCGAGAAATTGATGAGTGAAAAATCCAACAAAAAATCTAAATTAGTTTTTATTGGTGATGGTATAAATGATGCCCCAGTTTTAGCAATATCAGACATAGGAATTGCAATGGGTGGATTAGGCTCTGATGCAGCTATAGAAGCATCAGATATTGTACTAATGACTGATGAATTAAAAAAAATAATTGAATTATTTCAAATATCGCGAAAGACGAAAAAAATAGTCTATGAGAATATTTATTTAGCCCTCTTTATAAAATTCTTAGTCTTAATATTAGGTGCTTTAGGCATTGCCACAATGTGGCATGCAGTATTTGCTGATGTAGGAGTTACTATTTTAGCAGTCATTAACTCAATGAGATTATTACAAAATAAATGATGCCTAGGCATCATTTATTTTGTAAATACTAGCTCTTCTTCATCTTCTTTTGACTTGACATTAGAAAAATCGAAACCATAAATTTTTTCTTTAGCAACAGATAGCATTAACTTTATCCTGTTCTCTTGATTTACTATTGTCGCACTTGGATCATAATCTATGGGAACTATATTTGCATCTGGGTACATTTTCTTTATATTTGCTATGACTCCTTTGCCAACTATGTGATTAGGCAAACATCCAAAAGGTTGGGCAACTACAATATTTTCATAACCCAAATTAATCAGTTCTACCATCTCAGCAGGAAGAAGCCACCCTTCTCCCATTTTACAGCCTAGTCCCACAATGCCATCTACAAGTTCTTTCGTATGCATAAACGATG
>ERZ795046.3958-NODE-3958-length-11231-cov-14.270311_pt1 | contig 11231 bp, 7 predicted proteins | sample MGYA00375130_ERZ795046 | MGnify/ENA primary metagenome ERZ795046 (study PRJEB30175, sample SAMN05720202) | activated sludge metagenome | isolation source: anaerobic digester from wastewater treatment plant | place: Japan | collected 2015-05-15 ...
ATTTATATGGGGCTTGGTCCTTTCAAACTTCTGCTTAGCCATATTTACTTATCTTCCTCCTACAGTTATTTACTTAGGTTATCTATGGAGCCCACAACCGGGATCGAACCGGTGACCTTATCCTTACCAAGGATACGCTCTACCTACTGAGCTATGTGGGCTCTAATTGGAGCGGGAAACGGGACTCGAACCCGCGACACCCAGCTTGGAAGGCTGGCGCTCTACCAACTGAGCTATTCCCGCTCTGGTGGGGAGGGAGAGATTCGAACTCCCGAAGGCGGGCGCCAACTGATTTACAGTCAGTCCCCTTTAGCCACTTGGGTACCTCCCCAGTGGAGCCGACGATCCGACTTGAACGGACAACCAGCTGATTACAAATCAGCCGCTCTGCCGGTTGAGCTACGTCGGCTCAATGAACTGATACTAATTATACATTAAGAATCTGCTAAATGCAATAGGCTTATGAAAAAAATCTTCCATGGCAAAGTCATCTATAGAATAAGATTCATATCTCCCTCTTTCTCTCTATGGATAGAATCTTCTCTCCAATATTCCTGGTTTTACACCTTCAACTTCTTCTATCTTAGCTGTTAATCTTTCTCTTAACTCTTCTATTATACCCTTATACTCTCTCCTGCCTGCAAGATTCACAAGTTCATATGGGTCAGAGTAGAGGTCGTATAACTGATAATCAGTATATGTATCACTATTTGAATCCAGCCATCCGTCTTTATCCTCTGCAATTACAGAGTATTTCCACCTCTCAGTCCTTATAGCACGGGCTACACAGGATTCACTTATCTGTATAAAAATTTCGTTCTTCCAATCCTTAATCTTTCTATCCAGTAATGGCATAGCACTTCCTCCCTGCATAGTATCTGGAACAGGAATATTTACAGCATCCAGAATGGTTGGAGCAAAATTTATTAAACTTACAGGCTCAGGGATAACAAGAGATTTGTTAAATCCGGGACCGTGGAATATTAAAGGTACTCTTATAGAAGATTCGTGACAACTTCTCTTGTACTCGGTATTTCTAGTCCTGAAATGACAACCATGGTCTGAGAGAAACACTACTATAGTATCTTCAAACATCCCTTTTTCTTTAAGGGTATCTACTATACTGCCAAAATCCTCATCTAACCTGGCAATACATCCATAATAATCCGGGAGCTGTTCCTGCCAGTCTCCTGGAAAAGTTCTGAGATCATACGGAACAAATGGGTTAGAGAACTTTTCTCTATAACCATCCGGGGCAACAAATCTATTCAGGTCATTCTGATGATGAGGCTCAAGATACGAGACGACAAGAAAAAAAGGATTACTGTGAGACTGATTAATAAATTTTATAACCCTCTCTGTTAAGGCATCTACCCTATATCCAGATATATGTATAAGATTTCCATCTCTATCGTAGAGATTTGTATCATATGGATGAGATGTAAACTCTAAAAGATTTGCAGCCTCCCAGTAGTCTTCGAATCCTCCCCTGTATTCTGGAGGAACATATCCAGGACCAAGCTCGTCAGGAGAAAGATGCCACTTTCCTATATATCCAACTTCATAACCCGCCTTCTTAAAACAATGGGCTAAAGTATTATCTCCTGCTTTAAGCCCAAAACCATTTCGCCATACCTTATGTGTAGTAGCATATTGACCGGTAAAGATACAAGCTCTGGCTGGTGCACACACTGGTTGATTGGTAAAGGCAAGATCAAACTTAGTTCCCTCTCTAGCTAAAGCATCAAGATTTGGGGTGAGGTTCATAGGACTTCCATACACACCTACTGTATCCCACCTCTGTTGGTCGGTAAAAAATACCAGAACATTCGGTTTCTTCTCTCCCATATATCCTCCCTGACTTATATCCTGTCCCAGAATCTCAAATATTTCTCCTGAGTTCCTGTGGATTTAAGAAAATCCAACAACTTAGAATGAATATCTGTAGCGACATCCGGATACTTATCTATAAGATTTATTCTCTCCTGAGGGTCTTCCTTTATATTGTACAGTTCAGACCTGATCTCTCCTAGTGGATGCTGTTCTCTTGGTATACCATCAACTATACTTGTAACAGCCGACCCTCTAATCTCTTCTGGATTTCCAGCATATATAAGTCTCCACTCGTCTGTAGTTACTGTTATTCTCTGCCCTGCTACCGGTCCATAGATAATGCTGGGCGATGTAACAGCAAACTCTCTTATGGATTTAACATCTCCCTTTATTACCGGTAGAAAACTCTTACCATGCATGGTCCCGGTATCTTCTATCCTGAGCAGGTCCAGAATTGTAGGCATTATATCTGGTGGCTGTACAAAAGTACTGCATCTCCAGCTCTTATCAGTATCGGGTAGTCTAACTATCAGAGGTATATGAGCTACCTCTTCGTATAGTGGAGCCAGTCCATGATAGTTTTTCTCATCTATTATAATACTCTTACCGGTTAGGTTATGCTCCCCGTGATAAAAACCATGGTCAGTTGTAAATATAATAGCGGTATTATCAAACAGTTCAAGATCTTCTATCTTGGCTAAGAGTCTTCCCACCCATCTGTCTACCAGTGTAACCTCTCCAGCATAGAGAGCCCTCATATGTTTGAGCTCTTTTTCAGTAAGATAATCAGCTGGACCATACCTTGGATAGATTATCTCCTCTCCTTCATATCCTGGATCATACATATCCACATACCATCTTGGTGGGTCCCAGGGCTCATGAGGGTCAAAGGTATCCACATAGAGGAAGAATCTATCCTGCTTATAATTTCTCTCAAGCCACCTTATAGCAGTATCCATCGTCTGAGCAACAAAATAATCAGACTCATGCCTTCTCCAGTACGTATTCTTCAGATAATGCACCACCGCATCGTACGGATTTCTCAGTTTTTTAGGGTCACAGGGAAATTTTATATCTACAGGATCGGTAGAATGCCTATCATTCTCCTGACCTCTTATCCACTCCCACCCATAAAAACCTCTCTGGAAGTTATAGCCATCCTTCAAAATATGTGGGGTATCAGCTATAAGCATCGTTACATAACCTGATTTACTGAGAACTTCAGCCAGTACCACTTCATTTTGTGGTAGTGGTGCCCAATCCCTGTAGGTAAAAGTGAATTTCCCTGTGAAAAGGTCCAATCTATTAGGTACCGTTGGGAAAGACCCTGCATAAGCATTATCAAAGATAACAGCATCTTTAGCAAACTTATCAATATTCTCCGTATGGATCCAACTATTTCCATAACATCCTAAAAAATCTCTTCTAAGAGTATCAGAAACAACCAGAATAACATTCATCTAAAATTCCTCCTCTTACAGACATTATGAAGGGGATAAGAGACAATGAAATCTTCTTATCCCCAATTACATTTTTACTTCCCCTTCAAGAAGAACTGCTCTGGATGATATCTGGCAAGATATACCCAATCCCATGCCAATAAACCACCTTCTGGAACATTCACTAAATTATTCTTGACTATTACAGGCCATGGCTGAAGTCCTACCGTACCAATTCCCCAGAGATTTTCTACAAAGAGTTTTAACATTTCCTTCCCAGCACTTATAGCTTCTTTCTCATCTAATGTCGTCTGAACTGTCTCCCAGAGTTTAAGAGCTCTTTTAACTTCAGCTGGAGGCTCTTCTCCTGATTTACCCCAGGAAGTATACCACAATGCCCACTGGGGACCAGTAGTAAATTCCCAAGAAACTGGAAGAAAATGCCAGGGGTTTAGAATCCATACCGGGTCTGAACATTGACCTGTATGCCATATGGTGGCATCAATTTCTCCAGCCTGTCTCCTTGTTTGTAATAAACTTCTCTCGAGTTGCCTCGAAGTAGTCTTTACCCCTACCTTACTCCAGTAGTTCTCTACCAGCTCAACTATAGAGATCTTGGCTGGACCTCCTTCTCCTGGCCAGTAATCAATTGTGATCTGAAGGGGTTTCCCATCAGGTCTTAGTCTAAAACCATCTTTATCTTTCTTATCCAGCCCCATCTCATCAAGTAATCTATTCGCCTCTTTAGGGTCATATTCTGTGTAGAGTTTCGCCAATCTTTCATCCCAGAATCTTCCACCTCTCGGCAGGATAACTGTCTGCAGTGGCTCAGCCATTCCATAAAATACCATCTGGTTTATCTCTTCTCTATTTATAGCCAACGACAAGGCTTTTCTAAATCTAAGGTCATTAAATATCTTACGAATAACTGGATCTTTGTGATTCAAGTTCAGGAATATTTCTGCCATAGATGGCCAGGCTGTCTGGTAATTAATTACCCTATAACCACCCTTCTTTTCGTTCTCTTTATAAAGAGTATAGTTATCTAAAGTAGTATTCCATTGCGCCAGATCCACCTCTCCACTTACAACCTTGGTGGTATAAACCTCAACGTTTGTAACCAGTGTCAACCTGACTCTGTCTATATAGGGCAATTGATTACCTGAGGTATCTACCTTCCAATAATAAGGGTTTCTTTCAAGTATGGTCGTCTCAGGCGTCCTGCTTACTATCTTATATGCCCTTATCACGGGTGCTTCAGGGTTTTGTATGCCATCCAGATATCCCACTACAGATTTAGATTGAAATAGTCTTATCCAGGAGTCAAACCCTTCTTTTTTAGCTAACTCATTAGCCTGTGGATTATACTTAATATGGAACTGCCTGAGATAATGCTTCGGTAAGAAGAAGCTACCCTCTGTCCCCCAGGCTGCTAATTGTATCAGGGCAGCTGGATAAGATATAGCAAACTGAAGGCGAACACTATAAGGACCTAGCTTCTCTAATTTCATCAACTTTCCACCAGGTGCCCATACCTTTGGCTTTGCAGGTGTAAGCTCGTCATTTAAAACTACATCCTTCCACCAGAATTCTATATCATCAGCAGTAAAAGGTTGACCATCTGACCATTTTATGCCCTTCCTTAGCTCTAATATAAGCGTTTTGCCATCTTTAGAGAATATCCAGGACTTAGCCAGATTAGGTAAAATTGTTGCGCCATCTTGCGGATCAAATGTCAGAATAGACTCTTTACCTCCAATGTTTACCTCGTCTTCAAAATTTTGAGGATTTGTATGAATTATCCCAACTGTCCCACCATACTGACCAATCTCTTTAGTTGGCTCTATAACCAGAGGTTCACCTGGAAGTCTTCTATTAACCGGAGGTAACTTCCCCTGCTTTACAAGTTCAGCTAACATAGGTGCTTCACCAAATTTAGCAATCTTTTTACCAGTAACTTTAGTATACTCAGCAGGGCTATTATACTGTTTTGGATAGCTAACCACCTCGGCAAAAATAGAAGAAACTGAGCTTAAAACTAAACTCATACAGATTAAGATTAACAACAGCACTCTTACTAACTTCATTTCAATCAACCCTCCTATTATTAAATTAATATCATTCTTTATATCCAAATCTCTCTGACAACCCCATCGCTACCCTTTTAACTATCTCTCCAAGCTCTTCCTTTCTCTCCACTGTTATTCTGAATGTCGGTCCTGCTATCCCTATCACAGCTACTAACCCTTTAAATGAACCAAATACAGGAGAAGCTATACGTCTTACCCCTGATCTCACCTCCTCGTCATCAAAGGCATAGCCCCTTGAGCGAATCTCATCTAGCTGTGCCTTTAGGACTTCCACATCAGTTATCGTCTTCTCTGTAAAAGAAGGAAGTCCAACCCTAGCCAAGTAGTCCTTAAAAAAATCCTCACCCATATAGGCTAGGAAAACCTTCCCTACCGCTGTGCAGTGTAGTGTCTTATATCTGCTTCCAATACGTGCTACAAGCCTTATTGGCTCAGGGCTCTCTATCTTATCTATATAAAGAATCTCTCCTCCATCCAGTATTGCTAACTCTACCGTTTCTCCGGTAAGGTCCACCAGTTCTGTCAAAAATGGTCTGGCTTCTCTTATCAGATCCAGATTTGTATACACACTGTACCCCAAAGACAACAGTCTAAAGCCAAGTCTATATCTACCGTCAGATGAATTTCTTATAAAATTGTGGGATTCGAGCAGATTTAATATTCTAGCCAGAGAAGGTTTAGGAATTCCGGTTTTCTCTAATAAATCCCCAAAAGTCAAACCTTCTTTCTCTTTTTCCAGTAACTCCAGTATCTTTAGACCTCTCTCTAAGCCAGGAACTAAACTTTTTTCCATTTAACCTCTCTTAAGTATCATATATGATATCTAAGTCTCATATATTTTACAACAGAAGGAACTGGCAGTCAAGAACCATGTTTATATTTGATCCTGGCTCCTATTACCCAACATATGGTAGGTCATAGAGAGCCATAATATAAGGGTAATCCTCGTCATATTGAGTAAGGGGTTTGGCATTAGCTACACGTCCAATTGGACGACAGTTATTACCTGTAACTCCTGTAATAGCATCTCCTATATCTTCTCGAATTAAATCCGCTTTTTCCATTAACATCTTAACAATATCAGTATAGCTTCCAGCGACATCAGCAGTTTCACCAATATCCTTCTCTAGATTGTATAACTCACATACAGGTTGTCTATTTCTTGAGATATGAAGCTTCCATGGTTCTGACCTTACCGCCTCTAAATTATCCATATAGTAATAATAGAATGCATCATAAGGGCTATGTGCACCAGGTATACCTATCATCAGGTCAAGGATATCCTTACCATCAATAATTCTATCTTCTGGAATTTTCACCCCAGCTAACCTTGCAAAGGTAGGCAAAAAATCCATAGCAGTCGCTAATTCAGGACAGGTTATCCCGGCTGGTATAACACCAGGACAATACATTATACAGGGAACTCTTTGACCACCTTCCCACGTTGTACTCTTGGTACCTCGTAATGGTGCGTTACTTCCACCTTCTGATCTATCTCTTGACCCATTGTCAGAAGTGAAGATAACAAGCGTATTCTCTTCCAAACCCAACCTTCTGAGTTCATAGAGTAAAACTCCAACACTCCAATCAATACACTCCACAGCTGCTCCATAAGGTCCATTTATCGATGATTTCAAGAAACGCCAGGGTACATAGATTGGCAGATGGACATACATATGAGCCAGATATAAAAAGAATGGCTCATCCTTATGTTCACGGATAAAACGAACACTCTCCTCAACATACCTCTCAGTTAACGAAGCCTGGTCAGGCTGTTCCTGTATAACCTCTTCATCCCGTAAAAGTGGTAGTGGAGGATACTGAAATGCTCCAACCTGGCATCCCATATCGTTGCTGTAAGGTAAGCCATAATAACTATCGAAACCATGTCTGGTAGGTAGAAACTCTGGTTGATCTCCGCAATGCCATTTTCCTACAATTTTAGTAGCATAATCTGCCTGTTTGAGTACTCTAGCAATAGTTATCTCTTCAGGGTTTAATCCTACTGGCTGTCCTGGGAAAAGGACCAGCAATCCCTCGAAACTTCCAAAACCAACTCTCCTTGGATAGCATCCTGTTAACATTGCACCTCGAGATGGGGAGCATACCGGAGATGCCATATAAAAATCGGTAAATCTGACGCCATTCTTTGCCATTTTATCCAGGAATGGAGTCCTGTTATATTTGGAACCATAACAACCCAGATCTCCATAACCCAAATCATCACAGTTAATCAAAATAATGTTGGGATGGTCTAGTGGTGAACGAGCCATAAAATCTCCTCCTTCAAGTCTCAAAAAGTTGAATTATAATTTATTCCTATATCATCTTCCCTGTAACCCCATCATCCTTCTTTTCAAACATCGGTACAGGGTCTTGGACAAAGCCTCTACCCGGGACAGGAATAGGTCCCTGAAGTATAGGGTCATTAATCTCTCTCTGCCATCTGTAAAGTCTGGATCTTAATTCATCAAGTATATCTCTATATTCTGGTTTTGAGGATAGATTATTTATTTCCAGCGGATCAACGGATAAATCGTATAACTCTTCCTTTTCTCTGGTTCTCATTATATGAGAATTGCCCAGAGACTTTCTGGAAAGGCTTTCCTCTATATCCAGGGGAAGGGGGAGATATGGCCATACACCTTCTATATAGTTTCTTATATATTTAAATCTGTCTGTTCTTATACATCTAATAGGGTCATATATGTCGTGCCAGTCTTTCTGAGCAAATATTTCACTGCGAGGTTTATAATCCTCTCCATAAAGAAGGGGCTTAAAACTTATACCCTGTATCGATTCGGGGATATCCATCTCCAGAATATCCAGGATTGTAGGTAAGAGGTCAACATTACTCAGAAGTTGGTCATAAACTTTTCCACCAGTTAGGTCCCCTCCAACCCATCTCAGTATCAGGGTTGTCTTTATTCCAGGATCGTATAGTGTCGACTTGGCTCTTGGAAAAGCTATACCATGATCTGTAGTAAATATAAAAATTGTGTTATCTTCTATTTTACTCCTCTTAAGCGTCTCCAATATCTTACCTGTATAATAGTCTGTTTCTAAGATGGAACCATAGAACATAGCCAGGTCTTCTCTTACCTCAGGTGTATCGGGAAGATAATCCGGAACATTTACAATTTTGGGGTCTATTTTTTGATAGAACTCCCATGGTCTATGAACCTCAAAAAAACCCACACAGGCAAAAAACGGTTCTTTAATATCTCCTTCTAAAAAGGATACCACCTTAGGGGTAATCTTCCTTGCCAGATGCGGAGGTTCGTCCCATCCTGCGACATAGTCATAACCCAATGTCACAGGGTCTCTCCTCTCATGCTGGAAGCCAAAAAGATATGTTGAGTAGCCTGCCTCTTTCAGATACTGAGGTAATGTCTTTTCATTGAGAGATAACTCCCATCCTCTATTTACAAGTCCCATAAATCCGGTGGTTCCAGGATATCTCCCCGTCATTATACTCCCCCTGCTCGGACTGCACAGGGGAGCGGTAGCAAAATAGTTTCTGAATAAAAGACCTTCCTCAGCTATAGAGTCTATATTTGAAGTTTCTACTGAGATGTTCTCATAACAACTAAGATGTTGACCCAGATCATGGCATACGACCATCAATATATTGGGTCTCATAAACCCTTCCTTCTCTTTTCTATGATATCACTGGCAAAGTCTTTTAATCTTCTCTCTAATTCTCCAGCTACTTCTGGTTCTCTATCAATTATATTATTCTTCTCGCCAGGGTCGACCCTTAAATTATAGAGTTCTGATTGTCTGGAGTCTTCTAAAAAAAGATGAAAACTATAATTTAAGTCCCTTATTGTCCAGGACTGTTTGAAATGACCAATAAAAGCATAGTCTCTAACTTTATCCACCTCTCCTGCCATCAAAGGAGCTAAACTGTGTCCCTCCATTATTATATTCTTAGAGAGAGAAACCATATCCTGTGGAAACGTGCCGGTAGAGAGTGGAGCCAGATAGTTAAGTACTAATGTATCCTTTTTGATCTGCAGAAAATCCAGGATGGTAGGCATCAGATCGGTAGTTTGAACTATACTATCTATAAACTTACCCATTGATAACATAGGATGTTTTATAATCAGAGGTATGCTAACAAGCTCGCTATAGTTCCACGGTCTAGCCTTTCTCACTATTCCATGTTCACCAAAAGGTTCTCCGTGATCTGATGTATATATTATTATGGATTCTTCATACAGTCCTAATGATTTCAACGCCTCTAAAAATACCCCTATCCACTTGTCCACAAAAGTTACCTCACCATGATAAAGGGATTTAGTATGGTTGAGTTCTTCCTGAGTCATATATCCTTCTATCAGACCAGGGACAGGGTCTATTAACTCCTGACCTTTATACCCAGGATCGTACATACTCCTATAAGGTTCCGGAGGGTCCCACGGCTCATGAGGATCAAAGGCATCTATCCAGAGAAACAGTTTATCCTTTTGCTTTTCAGTTATATATTCAAGCCATCTTATAGCCTCTTTAAATACCCTGGCTATACAGTAATCTTCCTCACCCTTATACCATGAGGTATTCTTTAAATATTGCTCAAATCTAGGTCTCCATAGATCATCCGTTTCATCACCCTTTAATCTATGATATTTATTTATATCTACAGGGATATCATCAACTATCCAGGAGTCATATTCCTGCCCCCTTACCCATACAACTGTATCGAATCCTCTCCCACAGTTATAAACAGGTTTGTGCATATGATATGTATCTGAAACAAGGCAGGATGTGAAACCTCTATCCCAGAGAACTTCAGCTAAAAGTAGATCTGAAGGTTCGAATGGTTGCCATCCTCTAACCGGAAAGGTGTATCTCCCTGTCCACCAGGTAGTTCTTGTAGGAAGGGTGGGCAGTCCTTCACTAAAAGCGTTTGTGAATACAGCTCCATCTTTACCCAGAGAATCTATATTTGGGGTCTTTATATTACTGCCATATACACCTATGGCATCTTTTCTCATACTATCTGTAACAATAACAAATATATTCATCCAGAACCTCCAAATTAAATTGTAATCTCTTGGAAACTTTAAAACCTTTTATGAGCTTAATACACCCCATCCCTAAAAACAAAATCTCTTAATGCTAATCCCTTTCTCTCAATTTTACCTATACAACTCAGTAGTAAACTTAAACCTGTCTCCCCTTATTATGCTCTTTCTTACCTCTATCGGTTTATCATCAATTAAATATGTAACTCTCTCTATTAAAAAAGCTGGATCACCTACTTTACTCTCTAAGACCTTCGCCTCCTCTCTTTTTAATATTACCGGCTCCAGCGTCTCCTTCACTTTTAAAATTTTTAAATTGTATTTGTCCTCCAGGATATCGTATATAGGGACACTCTCTATATCTTCTTCCAGAAGTTTTGGACATACCCTTACTGGTATAAAGATACTTTCCATTATTACAGGCTCATTCTCCAGATATCTTACCCTTACTATTCTATTCAGGTCATCACCCTCTGCAATTTTTAAAACTTCCTGTATACCTCTTGTCGGCTTTGTAATCTCTTTAATCATTACTCTTGTTCTGAAATCTTCATCCCTTTCTCTCATCTCTCTGCCTATACTATAAAACTTTAAGAGACTCTGCTCAAACTTGGGTTTAACAACAAATGTGCCTCTACCTGCTTCCGTTACTATAAGACCCTCAGATTCAAGTTCAGCAAGAGCCTTCCTTACCGTACCCCTACTTACCGAATACTTCGTACTGAGCTCCTCTTCAGTGGGTAATCTCCCTCCCTCCAGTTCCCCACTCTTTATAAGGTCAAGCAGAATCTCCTTTAGCTGATAATATAGAGGTATTGGACTTCGCCTATCAAGTTTAT
>ERZ795046.3970-NODE-3970-length-11214-cov-5.814231_pt1 | contig 11214 bp, 9 predicted proteins | sample MGYA00375130_ERZ795046 | MGnify/ENA primary metagenome ERZ795046 (study PRJEB30175, sample SAMN05720202) | activated sludge metagenome | isolation source: anaerobic digester from wastewater treatment plant | place: Japan | collected 2015-05-15 ...
TCAACTTCTTAAAGAAGAACTGGAAAAGATTAAAACAGCAATTACAAAGTAACCGGCACTCATTTAATGATTACCGATTACTGAATACCGAATACCGAATACCGAATACTGAATACTGAATACTGAATACTGAATACTGAATACTGAATACCGATTTCCGTATACCGGTTTCCTCTATTCTTTCACTCTATTACCCTGTACCTGTCGCCGGTGCTCTTTACAATTATTCTCAGCCATTCTTCAGGATAACCGGGCTGACTAACCTTTGGATTGACTCTGGAATAGCCTTGAGGTACCGGTTGTTTTACCTTTATGTTTCCATCCATGTATTTAGTAAACAGAAACTTGTACAGTTCTTTCCACTCCCTTACTGTATAATTTCCGGAAAATACTGAATATTCAGTCAACAGATTTACTGCGGCAACAGGATCGGTCTTATAAAGGTCTGCTGCTTCTATATCAATTTTCTGTGTTTCATTCATGAATTTTTCTTCCAGCTCTTTTTGTTTTGCCTGGAAATCATCAATCATCTGACTCGTACGCGTGTACATGAAATTGCTTACCTGGTTAAATACCCAGAATGCTGCATTTTCGCTGAAAGTCATCATGTCGCCGTTACCAACAGCATATCCTTCAGGAACCTTTGTAATGCCGCAATACATGGGAGTATAAACAGTAAAATATGTATCATCCACACCAAACCAGAGAATGCCACCGATAGGGTCAGGCAGCCATGAGCGGCACTGAGCTACAAACGAAAAACCTGTTTGTTGCGTCGATATGGCCCTTTCATTAAAATAGGTAACACCGTCAACCTGCCACTCAAGTGGACGCCATCTGACTGTACATCCATAAGGACCAGCCCCCACGTCCTTGCTCATGTCCATTGGTGTACCCTGATAGTAGTCCCTCATCATACTTATTACATCCTTCAGCTCAAGTTTTTTGTCGGGTTTAATCCAAAGAGGCATCCGGTTTTTCAGATTCTTACCCATAGCATAGTCAAGGTATTTGCCCATTTCGCTGTTAACTTTGTTAAAACCCGACCAAACACGTGCTTCACAGAACCTTGCTCCGCTGAAGTCGATCGGAGCATATACATCACTGAATGAGAAATCCTTGTCAGCGCCTTTGTACCATCCGTAGCTGCGTGCTACATCAATAACATCATATGCATATACAGTTTCTACTTCCGGATTAAATATCTTTTTCAATTCCTTGGATGTTATAGATTTCTTTCCATCAGCCAGCGGAAAGGTTGTTATTCTCGGATGATTTGCATGACCCGAAATATACCCGTCAGGAATGCGCCTTGCAACCCATACTGCACCCTTCTTTCCCGGACCTCTGCCAATAAGCTCCATTATCCAGGCTTCATTCGCATCACCAATGGAAAACGACTCACCCGAACTTGCATATCCATATTGGTCAAGTAGCGTAGCAAAAGTATAAATGGCTTCCCTCGCATTTTTCGCCCTTTGAAGCGTGAGGTAAATCAGGCTCCCGTAGTCAATGATTCCTGTAGTATCAACCAGCTCAGGACGACCTCCAAATGTGGTTTCTCCGATAACCAGTTGATGCTGATTCATATTGCCAACGACCGAATATGTGTGTGCAACCTGAGGTATTCTCCCCATAAATTTTCCAGTATCCCATTCATAAATGTCCACCATCGACCCGGCAGGCCAGTTACGCGCAGGCCAGAAATACAACTCACCATACAATACATGCGAATCGGCTGAATAGGTTATTATCACCGAACCATCTCTGGTAGCACCTTTGCTTATTATGAAATTTGTACAACCGCTTGAAACGCCTGTATTTTCAAAAATTAAAAATGTTGTTAACAAAAAAATAAACAGGAACTTATTCATTCTCATATTCTTTGAATTTAAAATTTATAACACATTGATTTATAGGTAATTAGTAATAAAATGAAATACAATATGTTAAAAAATCCAGTGACAAAGATAAAAGGTTGAAAAAGATTTAAAAATGAGTTCAGATTTTTTTAAGTAATCCGGCTACGGCTAAAATCATGTCGCGACTGGCAATTTTACGGCTATATCCGCCTCCACTTATAGTCTTTAAAATTTCTTCATTTCTGAATTTCATTCCGCTTTCTGTTAATATTCTGGCACTCAGATGAAATTCCTTTGCTCCGGTAATTTTCGCTATTTCTTCAATATTGCTTTCGTTTATACCGCCCCCAGGCATTATAATTATTTTTTCTGCTGCCCGTTCCAAAAGTTTTCTTATCAAACCAGCTCCTTCATATGCTGTAGATTTCTGACCCGATGTTAGTAGCCTGTCAGCTCCTGCATCTATAATATCCTTCAAAGCCTGTAACGGATCTGAACACACATCAAAAGCCCTATGAAATGTGACACTCATTGGTTTAGCAAATTCAACCAGAAGAGCACTTCTCTCAACATCTATTGAGCCATCTGCATCCAGCAAGCCAAATACCACTCCATGCACACCACATTCACCACAAATCTCAATATCTTTCCGCATAATTTCAAATTCATTGTCGGTGTAGAGAAAATCTCCACCCCTTGGCCTTATGAGGACATGAACCGGTATGGAAGAATTGTCAATCACAGATCTTATTAGCCCATAACCCGGCGTTAAACCCCCTTCTGCCAGTGCGCAGCAAATCTCTAAACGGTCAGCACCTGCTTCCTGTGCAATAACCGCCGATTCAACAGAATCAACACAAATTTCAAGCTTAAAATCCATACATTATGAATGAATGAGTTGTAAAAGTACAGTAATTTTCATTATTATTGTGCCACAAAACTATCCTTACATTATTTAAAAGCACAAATTCCTTCCCCCCTGGGGGAAGGTTAGGATGGGGGTCTGATAGGTAACAAAGAAGGTAAGGAAAAGTTTTGTTTGGCAAAACAAAGGTCAGAATGAAGGTCATTTTAACAGAAAAAATTCCTTCCCCCCTGGGGGAAGGTTAGGATGGGGGTCTGATAGGTTACCAGGAAGGTTAGGAAGGGGGTCTGATAGGTAACAAGGAAGGTTAGGATGAGGGTCAAACAGGAACAAGGAAGGTAAGGTAAGGTTTTGTTTGGCAAAACAAAGGTCAGAGTGAAGGTCATCTTAACAGAAAAAATTCCTTCCCCCCTGGGGGAAGGTCAGGATGGGGATCTAATAGGTAACAAGGAAGGCTAAGAGGGAGGTTGGTTAACAAAATAAACATAATGTACAATAATTCAAGTAAATAAAATTCTTATGAAACCCACATTATTAGTTCTTGCAGCAGGAATGGGAAGCCGTTACGGAGGCGACAAACAACTCGATATTGTTGGACCATCAGGTGAAACAATTATTGATTATTCTATCTATGATGCTATAAAAACCGGCTTCGGAAAAATTGTTTTTGTTATCCGTAGAGATATTGAAGAACAGGTAAATGAAAGGTTTATTAAAAAACTGAAAGGCAAAATAGAAGTTGATTATGTCTTTCAGGACCTTGAGGCAGTACCTGAAGGCTTTAAAGTTTCGCCCGAGAGGAAAAAGCCCTGGGGCACAAGCCATGCCATCCTGGTAACAGAATCAAAAATTAAGGAACCATTCGGAGTAATTAATTCAGATGATTTTTACGGACGTGGATCTTTGAAAATATTATACGATTTTCTTACAACCGATAAAGATCCAAATAGCTATTGTATTGTAGGTTACAAGCTCGGAAACACATTATCGGACCATGGGCATGTTAACCGTGGCATATGCCGGGTCGACAGTAATAACTTGCTGGTGAATATTGTGGAAACAAAACAGATAGAAAAGACGTCATCAGGAGCTGTTGCACCAGGAAAAGACGGCTCGAAATTGTTTTTTACAGGCGATGAAATTGTCTCAATGAACTTATGGGGTTTTAAGCCATCCTGTTACAGGTTTCTAAGAGAAGAATTTACAAATTTCATGAAAGAACATGGCGCCGATCCCAAGGCAGAGCTCGATATACCTACATCGGTTGATAAATACGTCAAAAGCGGACAAATTACAATTAAAGTATTGATGACAAACGATAGGTGGTTCGGTGTAACCTACCGCGAAGATAAACCATTTGTCGTGGAAAATATTAACAAAATGATCAAAGAAGGTCTGTACCCAGCTTCATTATATTAATTATACAGCCTTTACACCTTTACCCCGTTAACCCGTAAACCAGTTAACCCGTAAACCAGTTAACCCGTTAACCAGTTAACCCGTTAACCAGCTAACCAGTTAACCCGTTAACCAGCTAACCAGTTAACCCGTAAACCAGTTAACCCGTTAACCAGCTAACCCTGAACTCTCTACCAAAAAAATTCACGCTCTAGCACGGAAGAGTTTCTGCAATTGTCGGTAACTGTCAGGTTAAGTGTATGTTTTGCGCCTTTTGAAATTCTTTCTTCGTCAAACCGGTAAAATATCAGTTCCCGCTTGGGATCATATTCAAATAGTGCCCATTCTCCATCAATTAGTCCGGTGTAATTCTTAATTCCTGACAGGTTATCTGTAATTCTTATGCGCATCTCTTTAATTGGTGTCAGGTCTGCATTCTGAGTGAAATTGACCGGAATAATAACCGGAGGTATTGTATCGATAGCTACTGCATAGCTGCCAAACTGATTAACACTTGCTGAAATGTAACCATTTGAGAATGTTCCACCAGCAGGGATGAGATTTTTCTTTTCGTCAATTCTGACGATCAATAATTTAGATGGGTCATTGCCGGGGATTGAGTCAGGACGTATTGAAAGAGTAAATTCTGTGTGAACGGGAATAAATATGTTATGCACTTGGTGAACAGGGGAGAGGAATCTATTATTTCTATTTTCTACAGAATATTTGAAATACAAAGTGTCATAAAGAGCTCCTTTAGGTATGTTAACTATAATCCCTTCCGATTTGAAAGTATTACTTTTGCCGTATGGCATCACTATATAATCATTATTGGACACATCTTCAACAGAAAAATTCTCAGTTTCAGATACAAGTTCCGAATTGACAGTGAAGTTCAGTTCAGAACTATTTCCATATCCATCTTTTACAGTTATTTTTATTTTGTGAATTTGTCCGTCATTGAAATCATACAGCCCATTGTTCATATAATTTTTGTACATACTTAGTTTATCATTGGGAAGAACGAAGGTTTTGTGGATCCATATATTATTACGTATAGCTGCTTCGTAATCAATATGGGCATTGATATAGCGTGTTTCACTGAAGCTGAACTCACTCATTTCGCAGGTAAACCACGGAATGCTGTCGATAGTGAGTTCTATATAATTTACTCCGAATTTGTTAGATGTGTTGTCCATCAAGTCGCGGCAGCTTATTCCAAAACCTGCAGTTCCTTTTATTCTGATTACAGTGTTTTCAGGCAGTTTGTAAATACCGTTTCTGCCGTTTGTGTTTAATATCAGTTTTTTTCTGGAACCATTTATCAGTGTGGATTTCGAAGCAGGATAAATTACAAGTTTCTCTATCAGAGGTTTAAGATTATCTTCCACACCGAAATTGAAAATCAAGGGATTTACTGGCTTTTCGCCTGCTGTTTTCCTGACCTCAAAATGCAGGTGAGGTCCTGCTGAACTTCCCGTATTGCCAGAATATCCTACCAGGTCCCCCTGCTTGAATGTAAATCTGTCTTTGGGAGGGTATAGGCGTACGGAATAACTTTTATTCTGATACTGATGTTTTTTTACATATTCATCTATTTCAGGGGTGAAGGAGTCGAGATGCGCATAAACTGTTGAATACCCTGAAGGATGCCTCAGGTATATTGCCTTGCCAAATCCCGTAGGGGATACAACTATTTGATAAGCATATCCCTCGGCTGCAGCAACAACTTTTAGCCCTGTCATCCCTCTGGTCTTAATATCAATGCCTGAATGAAAGTGATCGGTTCTTAGTTCGCAGAAATTTGCTGAAAGAAAGACAGGTATTTCAACAGGAGCCCTGAAAAGTTCCTGGGAATTGACTTTAATAATTGTAAAAAAGGACATTATAAGCCAGAAGTCTATTTTAAGCCACTTGCTCATCGTGAAATTTTATTCAGAGGCGCAAAACTAAAGGAATAATGCTCTTTTGCAAACTAATTATGTTAATTTTTTGAAAATATCATTAACAATATTAACTTTGTAAAAAGATTTTTTATGACCAGTCAGGGCTATGAGGAATTAAAAAATCTTAATAATAAGATAGATGTTTTAATTCAGAGGTATCATACCCTGAAAGAGGAAAATGAAAATCTGAAGACCCTGAATGAAAGCCTGGAGAAGTTGCTCCGGGAGCGTGAGAATGAGTTAAAAGAACTTGAAAAAAAATATGAAATAATAAAATTAACTGGAGCTTTACTTGGAGAAAGTGAGTACGGATCAGAAGCGAAGAAAAAGATAACGGAACTGGTGCGGGAAATAGATAAATGTATTGCTCTTTTGGATAAATGATAATATTACAATGGATGATAATAAACTTTCAATCAGGGTTAATGTGGCAGACAGATATTATCCATTGAAAATTGAAAGGGAAGATGAGGAGAAAATCAGAAAGGCTGCCAGGATGATTAATGAGAAGGTCCTGCAATATAAGCAAAGGTATTCTGATAAAGATGTACAGGATTTTCTGGCGATGGCAGCCCTGCAGTTTGTGATAAAGCTTATTGAAGAAGAAGAAAAACACAATAATGATTTTCTCCCCGAAGCGCTGAATGAACTGGCAAATAAAATTGATACAGTTCTGGAGAAAAAGAGTAATGACGTTCTTTAAAATAAAAATATTTATCTAATACCCGCATTGTTTCTTCAATAATTTTTGGAAACTCAACACTAATCACTTTGGGGTAAGGCTCAGTTTATGCAGGACAGGCCTCATCCCGACCAGGTCGGGATCCCGATAAATATCGGGACAGTGGAAGTTCGAGATAAGCTGGCAGCCCCATCCATACAGAAATGGGGTTTTATAAAAATTTGAGGAAACTTTGCGGGTTTTTATTTATTAACTTAAAATATTATAGTTATGACGGCAATTGCAACAAATATTTTTAACGGGCTTACTATAGTTATAGCCTCGTTTTGCCTTGTGGCAGGATTTGGAATATCTTATCTGCTGTGGCATACGCTTTTAAAGAAAAGAAAAGAAAAAATCATTGCAGAGGCAGAATCAGAAGCAGAAGTAATCAAGAAGGAAAAAATATTGCAGGCAAAGGAGCTCTTCCTTCAGATGAAATCTGAGCATGAAAAGGTTATTACAGAGAAGAATAATAAAATAATTCAGGCTGAAAACAGACTCAAACAGAAGGAACTTGCTCTTAATCAAAAGATTGAAGAAGTTCAGCGTAAAAAGAATGAGGTAGATGCAATAAGAGATAATCTCACTGCACAGCTTGAGCTGATTGAGAAAAAATCAGAAGAACTTGACAAGCTTCACCGGCAGCAAATTGAGAAACTTGAGATTATATCGGGTTTGTCGGCTGAAGAGGCCAAGAATCAGCTGATCGAGTCATTGAAGGAAGAAGCGCGGACCGAGGCAATGTCATATATCAATGAGATTATTGATGAGGCTAAAATGACAGCCAATAAGGAGGCAAAGAGGATTGTCATCCAGACCATTCAAAGGGTTGCAACGGAACATGCTGTTGAAAATGCAGTCACTGTATTTCATATCGATTCCGATGAAATGAAAGGAAGGATAATAGGGAGGGAAGGCCGTAATATCAGGGCACTTGAGGCTGCTACAGGTGTGGAGATAATTGTTGATGATACGCCTGAGGCAATCGTACTATCGGCTTTTGACCCTGTACGCCGTGAAATAGCACGTCTTGCACTCCATCAGCTCGTAACCGATGGTAGAATCCATCCTGCAAGGATTGAGGAAATAGTGGAAAAGACCCGTAAGCAGGTAGAGGATGAAATACTTGAGGTAGGAAAGAGAACAGCTATCGACCTTGGTATACATGGCCTTCATCCTGAACTTATCAGGCTTATTGGCAAAATGAAATACAGGTCATCATATGGTCAGAATCTGCTGATGCATTCAAGGGAAGTTGCCAACCTCAGTGCCATCATGGCAGCTGAACTTGGTCTTAATCCAAAGCTTGCCAAAAGAGCCGGACTGCTGCACGACATAGGAAAAGTACCTGATGACGAACCGGAACTGCCACATGCCATCCTTGGTATGCGCCTTGCAGAGAAATACAAAGAAAAACCTGAAGTATGCAATGCTATTGGAGCACATCATGAAGAGGTAGAAATGACAACACTGATTGCCCCCATAGTACAGGTGTGTGATGCAATTTCAGGTGCACGACCAGGCGCACGGAGGGAAGTGATAGAATCATATATCAAACGACTGAAAGAGCTTGAATCTCTTGCCCTTCAGTATCCTGGTGTTACCAAAACATATGCAATACAGGCAGGCAGAGAGCTGAGAGTAATAGTCGGTGCAGATAAAACGACCGATAAGGATGTTGAGAATCTTTCGTACGAGATTGCTCGTAAAATACAATCCGACATGACATATCCTGGACAAATTAAAATTACAGTTATCAGAGAAACAAGGGCGGTTAATTATGCTAAGTAATCATAAATAACTTCAAATCAGTCTTATACATTCATTTATTTTTATTTGTTGAGATGTTTTGACTGCTGATAGGAGAATATTTATTTGTTGACTGAATTATTTAAAAGTCTAAATTTGGGTAGCTTTTTAAGAATTATTTTTAATGAACAAAATAAAAATTATCAATCTTGTAGGAGCCAGGCCTCAGATTATTAAAGCTTCAGCAATCAGCAGGGCAATTAAAAACAAGTTTTCATCAAAGATCAAGGAAGTTATTGTTCACACTGGCCAGCATTACGACCGTGAGCTTTCTCAGGTTTTTTTCGAAGAGCTCGAAATTCCTAAACCCGATTATAACCTGGGGGTTGGCTCTGCCCGCCACGGTAAGCAAACTGCACTGATGTTGACCGGAATTGAGGAAGTGTTGCTTACTGAACGACCTGATTGTCTGGTTATATATGGTGATACAAACTCAACACTTGCAGGGGCTCTTGCTGCAGTAAAACAGCATTTTCCTGTTGTCCATGTGGAGGCCGGCCTCCGCTCATTCAATAAATTAATGCCCGAAGAGATAAACCGCATAATGAGTGACCATGCTTCCACACTCCTTTTTGCACCCACAAATGCAGCTTTTAAGAATCTTATAGCTGAAGGATTCAGACCGGAAAACAGCCCGCCATATAATATTAACAATCCTAAAATTTACCTTACAGGCGATATAATGTACGATAATTCCCTCTTCTTTTCTTCACTTGCAGAAAAGAAAAAGTCGCATTTGCTTCAAAAGCTTAACATTGAGAGGGATGGATTTATTCTTGTAACAATACACAGGGACATCAATACAGATGACATTCTGAGGCTTAATACAATTCTTGCAACACTTCTATCACTTGCTGAGGAGACTAAGATACCCTTTGTTATGCCTCTTCATCCCCGGACGACACTTTCTCTTAAAAACAATCTCGAAGAATTAAATACCGCGCTTTACAAAAGTAAATACATTCGTTTGATTCCTCCTGTGTCATATCTTGAAATGACCTTTCTGGAAATGACATCCAGATTGATTATAACGGATTCCGGAGGTGTTCAGAAGGAGTCTCATTTTTTCAGGAAGCCATGTATTGTACTTAGAAAAGAAACTGAATGGGTGGAGCTTGTAAAAAACGGAACGGTTATGCTTGCTGATGCTGATCCGGCACTTATTACTGCAGCATTTAATTTTTATCTCAATAAGGCTCCCAGACTTGAGTTTCCTGCTTTTTACGGGGATGGTAAAACAGCAGAATTTATTCTGAAAGAAATAATGATGCTTTTTGAAACTCAAGGGGCCATATAATTAAATTCTTAGTTCTGGAATGTATAAAAAACTAAGAGGAAAAAAAGTCCTTGTTACCGGTGGTGCTGGATTTATTGGATCCAACTTAATTGATTCATTACTTGCTGAAGGTAATTATGTTGTTTGTCTCGACAATTTTTCTACCGGTAAACGGAAGAATATTGAAAAATTTCTCATTAACAAAAATTTCAGGTTAATAGAGGGAGATATCAGGGATTTATCAGTTTGCAGGGAGGCTCTTCGTGGCATTGAGATTGTATTTCATCAGGCAGCACTGGGTTCTGTGCCGAGGTCAATTGCTGACCCTGTTTCAGCAACTGATGTTAACGTGGGCGGGTTTGTAAAAATGCTTTATGCATCAGTTGAAGCAGGAGTAAAAAGGTTTATTTATGCTGCAAGCTCATCGACATATGGTGACAATCATGATCTTCCGAAGGTTGAGGAAAGAATAGGTAATCCGCTTTCACCGTATGCAGTAACTAAATTTGCAGATGAATTGTTTGCAAAAGTTTTTTCTACTGTTTACGGCATTGATGTAATTGGATTGAGGTATTTTAATGTTTTCGGTCCGAAGCAGGATCCGGAGGGGGCTTATGCAGCGGTAATTCCAAAGTTTATTCTTCAGTTGATGCGTCATGAAAGGCCGGTGATAAATGGCGATGGAACAATTTCACGTGATTTCACCTATGTGGAGAATATCGTTCAGGTGAATCATCTGGCAGCAGTAGTGGAGGATAGGGAGGCATTGAATCAGGTGTATAATGTAGCATGCGGTGAAAGCAATACAATTAACAGATTGTATGAGATTATCCGTGAAGAACTTAGTAGATACGATAGGGAGGTTTTAAATATCGAGCCGGTCTACGGACCTGAAAGAAAAGGAGATATAAGGCATTCGCTTGCTTCAGTTGAGAAAGTGAGGAGACTGCTTGGATATAATCCAACCCACTACATAAAAGAAGGAATGAAAGAAACGATCGGTTGGTTTACTAAAAATTCATAATCTGAATTAATATCTTCTGATGAACTTATAAGTCAGCCAGGGATATTCTGTTGCCTGTCTTTTTTATTTCAATATCATTTTTCGAGATACTCATTTAATAATTCCAAAAAGTCTTTTTGTTCTTGATGTTTTAGTATGTGTTGCAAAAGCAACGGCAATGTAGTCTCTTAAAACAATAAAATTCATTTTGATATAGAAATATTAGAAAAAATCAACATATGGTTGAAAAATTAAATGCAGATAGTCTCATTAAAATTGATTATGTAACATTGTTTCTGTAAAATTAAAAAAGCCACGGCTGAAAAAAATA
>ERZ795046.3985-NODE-3985-length-11178-cov-3.478198_pt1 | contig 11178 bp, 9 predicted proteins | sample MGYA00375130_ERZ795046 | MGnify/ENA primary metagenome ERZ795046 (study PRJEB30175, sample SAMN05720202) | activated sludge metagenome | isolation source: anaerobic digester from wastewater treatment plant | place: Japan | collected 2015-05-15 ...
CAGGTGAGGGGGGACATTACCCGTTACTATTGCCTGGGCAAGGCCTTCTACTATTGCAGTTTTTCCTACTCCTGCTTCTCCTATGAGGACAGGGTTATTTTTGGTTCTTCTTGATAATATCTGGATAACTCTTTCGATTTCATCTTTTCTTCCAATTACTGGGTCGAGTTCTCCTTTTGCTGCGATTTGGGTAATATTTCTGCCGAATGCATTTAATGCTGATAGTTGTTGTGTTCCTCCTTGCGATGTGGGATGAGAAGTTTCTGTATCTTTTGAGTAGTTGTCCTCTGGTGGTAAATAGTTTGGATCGAGGGCCTTTATAACTTCTTTTCTGACCATTTCAGGGTCTATTTTAAGGTTTTTTAGTATTCTTGCGGCGACGTTATCCTCTTCGCGTAATATTCCAAGCAAAAGATGTTCGGTTCCTATGAAATTATAATTTAAAGACTTTGCTTCGCGTGCGGCTAATACGAGGATTTTTTTTAGGCTTTCTGTAAATGGTAGTTCTCCGTTAACTTTTGTTGATGGTCCTGTTCCTGAATTCTTTTCAACCTCCATACGCAATGCGTCGAGATTAAGTCCAAGTGATTGCAGAACGGCTACTGCAACCCCCTGTCCAAGGCGGAGTATTCCAAGAAGTAGGTGTTCAGGACCTACATAGTCGTGATTAAATCTTGCTGCTTCTTTTTGAGCCAGGAGGAGGACCTGTCGTGCTCTTGGAGTAAGCATTCCCATTCCATTCTCATCATTGTTTTCATTTTTTTCTTTATCTTCACTCATTTATATAAATCCTCTTTTAAATTAAAAGTTAGTATTTACAAAGAGATTGAAATATAGTTCATTTTTTTTCCTTTTCAAAATTCATTAAAAGGGTCTTTTAATGCGTATAAGAGATCTCTTTGAGTCCATGTCTTTATTGTTTCTAAGTTGAACGCATCTTTTACGGAATAATCACCTGATTTTATTCTTCTCAGAGATTTCATTGCCGCACCACAACCGATTTGTTGACCAATGTCGTGGCAAATTGATCTTACATAAGTGCCCTTTGAACATTTTATAGAGAAATATATGAAGGGAATTTCAATTTTTTTTATATTTATCCAATTTATTCTTATCAACCTTTTTTTGCGTTCGACTGTGATTCCCTTTCTTGCAAGCTCATATAGTTTTTTTCCTTCTTTTTTGCATGCTGAAAACATTGGTGGTATTTGTGTTATTTCTCCGATAAAATTCTGAAAAATAGTATGAATTTCATCTGTAGAGATATGAGGAACTTTTTTTTCAATAATAATTTTTCCGTCGAGGTCATACGTATTCGTTTCTATTCCAAGTTGCATTACTACATCATAAATTTTTTCTTTTTCTGACAGAATTGAACTGAGTTTTGTTGCATGGCCTATTAAGAATAGTAACAATCCTGTAGCGGAAGGATCTAATGTACCACAATGTCCAACTTTTCTTATATTAAATTTTTTTTTGATTACTGCAACCACATCATGGCTTGTCATAGCTGAAGGTTTATCAACAAGTAGTAGACCGCTAAATTCAAAAGGAGAAATGTTTTCTTTTTTCATTTATCTTTAGTCGAAAGGGCTTAGCTGTAATTCCTTTTTTACTTGTGAGAGGAGAATTTGTTCTGCTTCTGAAGCAGATTTTGTCCTTATAAAAGTTCCTGCTGCTAACTCGTGTCCTCCACCACCAAGAGCTCTTGCTATTTTTCCAACAGATATTTTATTGTTAGTAGAGCGCAATGAGACTCTGTATCCATCGCTGTTTTCATAGATGAAAGCTACTACATAGCTACCTTCTACGCATTTTATAATGTCGATTAATCCTTCGCTTTCTCCTGGGGGTACATTATATTTAGAAAATAATTTTTCATCCAGTATAGCATAGATAAATTTTCCAGAGCATTCAGACTTGAGCCTTTTTTCTATAATTTCTCCTTCGAGTTTGAGTAAAGGCAATGGTTTTGAGAAGAAAAGAAGCCTCATTGTTCGGACGTAATCTACTCCATAATCAACGAGGTCGGCAGTTAAACGTAAAAGGTCCGCATTGGTATTGTCAAATCTTAAGCCTCCGGTATCGGATAGAATACCGATGAGGATATATTCTGCAGTTTTTGGGGAAATTTTAAGATTTGCGAATTTCGCAAAATCATATATCACCTCGGCGGTTGAAGATGCATTAGCTTTGACGAGGTTAAGATTTCCGAAAAGTTTGTTATCGGGATGGTGGTCTATATTTATCGTGAAGATGCCAAGTTTATCGATTTTAATATCAGGTGGTAGGTTAGCGCGCAATGGATTTGAGGAATCCAGACAAATCATGGTAGAATATTCTGATAAATCAGGAAGATTACCGGTGATTATATTTTCTTCAATGAGTTTTTCATATTTTAGAGGAATTCTATGAGGGATATAGAAATCGGCCTTTTTTCCGTTATCTTTGAGAAGTTTTAAAAATGCCATTGAAGAACCTATTGCATCTCCATCTGGATTACAATGGGTTATTATCAAGAATCTATTGGACAGATATATATGTTCTGATATTTCTCTTGTATTATCAACAGTCACATTCAAAACCTCATTTTTGTGATTTTAGACTTTCTTGCATTAGTTTATAAGTTAACTTTGCTGTGGAATAATCTGGATAATGGAGTTTTGGAATAGGTGCTAATTCAACGATATCGAATGCGACAATTTCGCAGGATGCAGCTATTTTCTCTATTATTTTTATTGTTTCATCCCATAATAAGCCTCCTGGTTCCGGTGTCCCGGTTGCAGGAATCACAGATGGGTCAAGTCCATCGACATCAAAACTGATATATGCTTTACGGGGAAAATTATCAGGAATAATTTTTTCAGGAATTCCTGAATTGTGAATTACCGAAGCATCTATAGACTTTATCTCGTTTTCTTTTCGGTAGTTATCTTCTTCTTTGCAGTATGCCCTTGTTCCTATCTGTAAGATATCAAGGGAAAAGTCCTCATGAATTCGCCTCATTACGCAGGCGTGACTATATTTGTTTCCGTAATATTCATTACGCAAATCAGCGTGTGAATCAAAATGGATTATAAAGAAATTTTTTCCATATTTTGAGTAGAGAGCTTTTGCCATTCCATAACTTACAGTGTGTTCTCCCCCCAAAAGGACGGGTATTGCATTCGTAGAGATTGATTCTGAAATTTGATTTGCTATTTTGTCCAGGACTTCTTCAGGTTTTCCTTTGCATTTTAGAGCTTTTTTTGTGTGAATTCCCAATTTAGCGGGTTCTTTTTCTTCTCCATAGATTTCCAGATATTGGGATGCAGCAATTATTGCTTGAGGACCTTTTGAGGTGCCTTTGCCATATGAGATATTATTTTCATATGGAGCTGAAATTATATGGAATAATGCCTTTTCTGGTGGTGGTGGTGGGTAATCTTTCTCCAGAAAATTTGTATATTTTGTTTTTTTATCTTTCACGTTTGCTTTTTGATATTTCCAATTATAGTTTTAACTTAGAAAATCGGAATTTCCAGGAGAAATAAAAATAACCCGCCAATAGAAATTTGCAAAAGGTATAATGCAAAAAGTTAAAATCTTAAAAAAACATATAGTAAGATATGAATATCTGGCATTTTTATTCGCTATTTTTTTTAGCGTTTCAATTTTTGCTCTCTTGAATACGGCTATACATAAGCGTGCTTTTTATATGAAAAATTGTGCGAAATTCGCATGGACTACAAGAGTTATTCCCGCTGCTCGAGGTGCAATTGCAGATAAAAATGGAGTTTTACTTGCATGGACCGAAAGACATTATAATCTATATCTGCAAAAAGGAGCCAATCCAGAAAGAATTATTCCTGAACTTCAAAAGAAAATCAGCCCAAAAATAAAAATAGAGAAGGACATGCTTTTAAAGAAAAATCTAACAGCGGAAGAAATATTAAAGATAGCAAAGTTAGATAACGAACTCAATTCAGCCATAGTTATAAAAACACATTTTGAAAGAAGTGTTGTTGAATATCCAGAACTCAAGTTGATTGTTGGCGTTGTTCCTGAAGCTAAAAAAGGTAGTGGACTTGAGGCATATTATGATAATGAGTTACGTGGAAAGGACGGTATCTTTTCTGTTATGCTGGATAGGGAAAAAAGGCCTATCTGGAAAACGATTATTTGGCGACAGGAATACATACCTGGAAAAAACGTAAAAATTAATTTAGGTTTTGAAGATTTGAGAAATGGAATGATACCAGAAGAGATAAAGAATGAAAAATTTTTCTGAAATATCATTGTTGAAGTTTATATTTGTGATACTTGGACTTATTGGCTGCCTTACGATTTACAGTGCATATTCAGATGCTGGAGGGGAACTGTCTCCTTTTGCAACAAAGCAGTTTTTATGGCTTATTTTTGCTATCATTTTTATGCAATTTTTTTCTATTTTGCGATTTTCGCAACTCTGTTTTTTTAATCCTTTATTTAGTATTATTTCATTAGTTCTTCTGTTGTTAGTTCTTCTTTTTGGTGAAAATATAAATGGTATGCGAGGATGGTTTAAATTTGGAGAGTTTATGTTTCAGCCATCCGAATTTGTGAAGCCTTTTTTTATACTTGCTCTTACAAATACGATAGGAAGGAAGAGGGAATTGATTCTATCATTGTGTTTGAGTTTTGCTTTTGTATCGCTGCTTATTCTTGAACCTGATTATGGTGGGGCTTTGATTTATTTATTTATAGTTTTTGTTTTTTTTTATTTAAGAACTGATAGGATTTACAAGTTCTTTTTTTCTATTTTAGGCTTTTCTGTGATCTTCATTTTCTTGATATTAAAAAAAACTTATATTGTAAAAAGATTTTTAGCTTTTGTTGATCCTTTTATTGATCCCTATGGAGCGGGTTGGCACAGCTTACAGTTTAAATATACAATAGCAAGAGGGGGACTCTTTGGTTCGGGATGGGGGAATTGTCTATGGGCTAACAGTTACTTGCCACTCCCTCATTCTGATTCATCATTTGCAACGCTTGCTGAAGCTTCGGGTTTGTTAGGGACAATGCCATTAATGTTTTTTTTCTCTATTCTTCCTTATATAGCCATTCATTTTGCAAATAAGCAACGAAATTTAGAAAATGCTATTTTTATCTTACTTGCGTTTTCTGCGATTTCGTTTCAGGCTTTTGTTCATATAATGGTTAATTTAGGTCTCTTTCCTGCTACAGGTTTAACTTTACCGTTAATAAGTTATGGAGGTAGTTCTCTTATTTCGACTTTTATCTCTATTGGTATGATATCGAGTGCGGCAAAGGATTAAGTTCTTGTCAGGATTGTATAAATAGCTAAAATTACTGGTACAGTTATAAGTGAAAATATATGAGTTAAAAATACTGAAGCGGCAACAAAGTCTTTATCTCCTCCATAGATTTCAGTTAAAAGGATACTTGCAACTGCTACAGGCATAACAGCCACGACACACAAAGTGTTTTTATAAAGTATATCTATTGGGAGATGGTAAATTGCGAAAATCGCAAAGAGAGGTATAACTATTAGTCTCATTGTTATTACTGTCCAGAGCGATAATTTATTTAGTTCGTGCAGGGGCATTAAAGCAAGTCTTGCTCCACATACAATCATTGCAATTGGAATGGTTGCAGAGCCAACTGTTTTTATTGAAAATAGGAGGGATGAAAAAATTTTATTCGAAGTGATGAAACTTTTTAAGTTAAATGAAAAGATTTCTGAGATAATGATAAGTGACAAAGCAAAATAGAGTGAAATAAGAGGGGGAGCAAAAAACTTATTTAACTGGGATTTATCAAAAAACTTTCCGCGCAATGAGCCGAGTCCGAGAGTCCACAGTGCAGTTTCTGCTCCAATCGAAGAATAAATAACTATTGCAGTTCCTTTTTCTCCGTATAAGCAATATGCAATTGGTAGCGGCAAAAAAGAATAATTGTTGATGGTGCATTGCAGGAGAAATGCTTTTCTTTCTTCTTCACTGGAGAACAGTGGAATTTGCAAAATGATTTTTCCGAAGATAAAGCCGAGAAGCATTATTCCAAAACAAATCACAGGAAGATACCATAGAGAAGATAATTCTTTGAAATCAAAAGAAGAAATTAACGAAGATAATATGAGGCAAGGATATATGAAGTTAATATGAATTGCAGATAATTCACGAAGGGTATTTTCTCCGATTAATCTTTTTTTTGCTGAAAAATACCCCGGCAACATCATCATAAAAACTGAAATTATAATAATGAATAATTCTAATAACATATTTTCCTTATCCTTTTATTACGCCGAGAGGAAATAATTTTACGATAGGTTTTACTAAATCAAGTTCGGATGAAATTACCTCTTCAATATTTTTATATGCTTGAGGAGCTTCTTCAAGATCATAAAATTCTCCAAGATTTTTTCTGTTAAATCTATTACTTTTTCTTTTGAAACCATCAAATACAATTCCTTTCATTGCTCTTTCACATTCTTCCTTATTCAAAGTTTTACATGCTTGTAAGCGACCTAATTTTCTACCTGCTCCATGTGATGAACTCATAAATGATTCCGCATTGCCAAGTCCTTCAACAATATAAGAAGCTGTTCCCATGCTTCCTGGGATTATTCCGTATTCATTTTTTCTCGCAGAAGTAGCGCCTTTCCTGTGAATCCATAATTTTTCCTCAAAATGCAATTCAAAGGAGGCGTAGTTATGATGGATATTGATTTCTGATAAAAATTCAGTATTTTTTACATAATAGACAAATTCATTTTTAAAAACATCAATTATTCTTCTTCGATTTTCACGTGCGTATTCGAGGGCAAAATTCATATCTTCAATATAATTTTGTCCTTCTTTTGAATCAGAATGGAGGAATGCTAACTGTCTATCAGGCAATTTTTCATTATATTTTTTATCTATTTCAATTGCCAGTTTGTGATAATATTCAGCAATTCGGTATCCAAGATTTCTTGATCCACTATGAATCATAAGCCATATAAACCCGTCATTTCCATGTTGAATTTCTATAAAGTGATTTCCTCCTCCGAGAGTTCCTAAATTGCATTTAGCCAGATCCCAGCTGGAATTATCAAGCCCGGCAGGACGCCTTAATATATTCTCGAATCCGTCCCATTTTTGAGGGGATTTATGAGCGTTTCCCTCTCCTATTGGTACTGAACGTTTCAATGTATTGAGGATTTTCTGAATAGTTTCTTTGTTGATTTCAGATGAGGGGAGATTAGTTTTTACAGCACAAACTCCGCAGCCAATATCTACTCCAACGGCATTTGGTATCAATGCATTTTTACAGGCAATTACTCCTCCAATTGGAATTCCATAACCGACGTGACAATCCGGCATTAACGCAATATGTTTTACAACTACGGGGTGATTTGCGAGATTCGCAACTTGTTTTAAAGCATCAGCTTCGGGTTCTCTACACCAACTTTTTACAGGAATTTTTCCTAAATTTTTATTAACCCATTCCATAATCTAAACATTAAAACGGATTTCAATAATGTCTCCTTCTTGAATTATATAATCTCTATCGACGAGTTTTACAACTCCTTTTGATCGGGCTTCCTGGAGATTGTGTAAATCTTTGAAGTCGGAATAATTTACTACATCTGCTTTTATGAATCCTTTTGCGAGGTCGGTATGGATTTTCCCCGCGCATGAAACGATATCCGAACCTTTTTTAATCAGCCATGAGCGTACTTCTTGCTTGCCAGCAGTATAGAAGAAACTATATCCTGCTTTATCGAGAAGTTTTCTGATTAGTTCATTTACATTTGGCTCTTTTTCATTTAAGGGTAAAGTTGGTTTCCAGCTTAGTGGTGCAATCATATTCATAATTTTTTCCTCATCAGAACTAATTGAAAGATCGCATAAAGGCTTTTCTTTTTCAAGATGTGCCAGAGATTTTCTAATTAATTCTTTTTCTTTTGGGTCATCAGTTCTTTCAAATCTTGTTTCGAGCTTTTCAATATCTTCGATAAGCAAATCAAGAATGGAGTCTGCGAAAATCGCAATAGCATCTGATTTTTCAAAGGATTCTTTTACAAATTCAGCGAAATACGGAGTGAATTTTTTAGGAGAGAACTTTTTCTCCAGGTCTAGCAAAATAGGGTCATTGTATTTAACTTTACCTTCTGGTAAATTAAGGTGATAAAAAGAAAATTTCATATTTTTTTCCTTATTCTTTTAAATTGAAAATTTGAAAATACGAGCAAGGTGTAAAATCCATCAAAATACTAAAAATACAAGTAATTTTTAATTGAAATATTTACCTCAGATAAAAGTAAAAAATAAGGGCATTTTTATTATTTCAGGATGATAAAACATTTATGGAATTTAGAATTATTTTTTTGACAAAATAAAATAATTAAATAGTTTATTACGTTTTAATAAATTCATAAACTTTATTGGCATATCTAATTGCTAAGCTAAAAAAATTCTATTTTACCAGTGTATTAAATAATTTTATATCAGGGGATAGTATGAAGAAGTATATCATATGTATTGTAACTTTATTTTTTGGGCTATTATTGTTTCGAAGTAATGCAGATACAGAAAAAGGGCAATCTGAAAATAACTTAAAGACAGAAACAAATAAAGAATCTTTAATTGAGAGTATAAAAAATATAATGAAATCTTCAGAATTGCCGAAGATAGAAGACAATAGTATTAATGATGCTCCATATATCAAGGTTATACCTGGTACTGAATCTCGCAATACGATTATCTATAGATTTAGAAATATAAAGTCAAAAACTGCGATAGATGCGATTGAAGGACTTTCCTCAATTTCTGGAACGGTAGAAGAGATATCAGAGCAAAACATTATAGTGATTAATGACTCTGATAAGAAGACAGAAGAAATAAAAGAGGCTTTGATGGCTATTGATACTCCTCTTCCCCAAATATTAGTTGAAGCAAAGGTTATTGAGATCTACATTGATGACGGTATGGAGAGGGACCTTCAATTTGAGTATCAGAAAACAGATCCTGGCGATGGATTGGATCAGTCGGCTGGCTTTACACTTAACGCTCCTGGTCAAAATACCCTTTCAAATCAAGGAGGAATAATGGATTTATATCCGTATTCAAGCGGATTTCAAGGGAGAACGGTAAAAGACATTAATATTTTTCTGAGGTGGTTAAAAAAAGCAAGAGATGCAAAGACTCTATCATCGCCGAATTTAATAGTTGATCTCGGTGCTACTGCGAGTATAGTGACAGGGGAGGATGTTCCAATAATTCAAACGCAAGTTAATGGTGGCACAGTGACAACCTCAACGCTCTTCAAAAGGATTGGAGTAAAACTCAATGTAACACCAGTTCTAATAAATAAAAATAATGTTCGATTGAAAATAAATCCTGAAGTTAGTTCAATAATCAGATATGAAACCTTCACCCAGAATAATTTAACTGTCAATAATCCGGTGGTATCAATAAGAAATATAGAAACTGAATTAGTTGCTGAAGACAATTCAGCAGTATTAATCGGCGGACTTTACTCCAGTGAAAAAATAAAGTCTTCTCGTAAAGTACCGTTTATTGGAGAAATTCCTCTTATTGGAGAGTTATTTACTTCTGTTGATGAATCAGATGTGAAGAAACAACTTGTATTTTTTATGAAGATTAAGATCCTGGAACCAGGTTCAAAATTTTTAATGAACGATATTGAAAGGTCGGCGGAGGAGATTAATAAAATCGGAGAGGAAATCAGAGATTCAGAAAAAATATTTCCACCTCAAAAGTTAAAGGATAAAGGGCAAGAGTGAGGACAAAAAAAATAGTAAAAATAATCCTGTATTTAGTTTTGGTATTGGCTTTTGTTTTTGCTTCGGGATATTTCCTTTTATCAAAGAAGAAAAAAAATAAAGATAAATCTGTTGATAGTTATTTTACAGTAAAGAGAGGAGACTTACCTATTGGCGTTTTTTTGTCAGGAACTATTAATGCTAAAAAAAAACATAAGCTATCTCTTGAAGCAAATATAAAAACCACTCTTACATGGATTGTTCCTGAGACAAGCTCAGTAAAGGCTGGAGATATTGTTGCAAAATTCGAAACAGATGATTTAGATCAGAAAATTGAGGAATTAGAGCTTTCTCTTCAAAACCTTTTGAAGGAAAAAGAAATAGCACTGGAAGAAATTAGAATCCAGAAAAGTGTAAATGAAGCTCAGATAAAAATAGCGAAGGATAACTTGAGTGAAGCGCAGGAAGCTTTCCTGAAGTATCGCAAATTAGAAGGGCCTAAACAACAAGACACACAAACTGTAAAAGTAGAAGAGGCTGAAAAATTACTTGAAGAGGCTAAAAAAAATTATGAGGACGCTCTTGCAACATTTAAGGAAACTGTTTTTATGTCTGAAGACGAAAAAAAGAAGGAATTGGATAAGCTGAATTCCCTTGAAAAAAAAGTTCAAACTGAACAAATAAACTATAATAATGCTATTTTAGATCGCAAAATACTTGAGAGATTTACATATCCTAATACTCTTTCCCAGCTTTTAAATAAGGTTGAACAGGAAAAATTAAATCTTGAAAAAACTATTGTAACGGCTAATTCACAGCTTCTTCAGAAAGAAAATCAACTCGCAAAAATAGAAGCTCAAATTAAAAAAGTTCAATACGACCTTGAGAAACATAAAAGTTATCGCCCTATGATGGAATTAGTTTCTCCAGTTGATGGAGAAGTAATCTATTCAGATCCAGATAGGCGTTGGGGACCTCAGGAAATCAAAGTTGGGATGGAGATAAGACCAAGAGATATTATTGTTACTATCCCTGAAATGAGTGCTCTCGTGGCTGACTTTGATTTACCAGAGCAATACAGGGCAAAGGTGAAAGTTGGTGATAAAGTTATTATTCAACCGGATTCTATTCCTGGTTTAAAAATAGAAGGTATTCTTTCTTCAATAGCACCTACACCGATAAATCAGATCCTCTGGGATAGAAATTCTCCCAAAATATTTCCTTCTAAGATTGAGTTTAATGAGAATCACAATAAACTTGTAAGTGGAATGAGCGTAAAAGTTGAAATTATAACCGATATACTGAAGGATATTCTTTTTATTCCGATTGAAGCTGTTTTTGATGAAGGGGGGAAATTTTTTGTATATCTTAAGACAGATTCATCTCCTGAAGTAAGGGAAATAAAGATAGGCTCTTCTAATGAATTT
>ERZ795046.3995-NODE-3995-length-11159-cov-366.426423_pt1 | contig 11159 bp, 9 predicted proteins | sample MGYA00375130_ERZ795046 | MGnify/ENA primary metagenome ERZ795046 (study PRJEB30175, sample SAMN05720202) | activated sludge metagenome | isolation source: anaerobic digester from wastewater treatment plant | place: Japan | collected 2015-05-15 ...
ATGGTGGATACGTCGCCGTAGGTGTAACGAATTCGTTCGGTGCTGAGTGGGATGCATATGCATTTAAGATAGAGCAGGATGGCACGTTGCGATGGCAAAGATATTTCGGTGGAACCGGTTCGGATGAGGTACACGATGTTTGTCAAATGGATGGCGACTGTTACATAATAACAGGTGTAACTTATTCGTTCGGAAGAGGAGGAGATGTTTATTTATTGAAGCTTGATGAAAGCGGAAGTCTAAAATGGTCAAAGACTTACGGTGGGGACACATTGGACGAAGCAAATTCGATCGAACGTACATCCGATGGTGGATACATCATCACTGGGAGAACAGATTCGTTCGGTGATGGTTGTGATGATGTGTATGTCTTAAAGATAGAAGAAGATTGAAATGTAGGTTCGATGTAATAATCGCAATAAGTTGATAAGTAAGAAATCATTATGATACGGTATAAGCAAAAATACTATACACACTTAGAAACATATTTAGAAACAAAGGCATTCCGAATAAGAAGCTGCAAATGGTTTTTCAATATCTGAAGTATGGAACTTTTCCAAGAAAGTTGAAAAGTATGACAGTGATCGTGATATAATATACTTGTATAGGCAGTAAACCGTATGGTTTACAACTAAAAAATTCCAACATCTTGAAGGGAGGTTGAGGGTATGAAAAAGCATTTGTGGGTTATTTTGTCTACGGTTATAGTTCTTGCGGTACTGTTTTCGTGTGTAAAGCCGGAAGAAACTGCATCTGTATCCATAACTCTTGACGGAGATCTTTCTGATTGGGGAAGCTTATTGTACGAAGATTCGAATAACGATTGTGTGTGGGGTAACAACGAGCTGTACAAAGCTGGTATCACTTTTGATAGTACGAACTTGTACATTGCTGGAGTGTACAAGAGAACCGACAACGATTTCTTGTGCCTAGTGGATTTGTCAACTTTGGTTGGAGCAACTAACACTATGAACTGGAACTGGCATAAACATTATACTTTCTCGAAAGGCGACATAGACATAATATTTGACTCATGGGATTCTGGATTCGGAGCATTCAAAGTAACATCGGATACAGTCACAGAGATTACAGAAGAAGCGTCAGTAGTTGTAATAAAAGCTGACGATGGTACTATAACAGTTGAAGCGAAGATTCCTCTTTCTACAATTGGGGCTACAAACACGGAATTGTTGAAAGTAAACGCAGCATTCGCTTTAACTGGTGGTTATAGGGATGATATTGGGAAACAGTTCGTTGGAGATTTCTATCCGGAACAGGGTTATACACTTCCAAGTGATGGCGGAATAACAGGTCCAGCAACAATAACTAGTTTCATTAAATTCCCGAAGTAATTCTGTGCGTTTTTGAAAGTATGGAGTTATAAATTTTTATCTGTGATTCTCGGATCGAGAAAGGGGGCTTTTGCCCCCTTTTTAAAAGCCAAAAGACCTAAAAATCCTTTTTAGTCAATCAAGCTTTCTTGCCAATCTGATTTAATCGTTCCCAAACTATACAATTTAATTTGTCCGTTGAAAGGAGGCACAGATCTGATGAAATTTAAGAATAGATTTGCTAATAAGTCATCGAAGTTTCTGATCATATTTTTCGTTGTTTTTATCTTCGTTACACTCACTGGCTGCATGAAGCTTCTTAATCTTCAGGTACCTGATGGTGTATACGTCGTTGGTGATTGGAATGAATGGATGCCGACAAATAACGACAGGATGAATTACGATTCTCAAGTGGATGCATATACTTTCACGCTCCCATCTGCTTCCATAACATACGCTAAAACAAGTTCTGGGGATGATTTATTTGTTGGAAGCTACAAAGTACTTTACAAAGAATCTGGCGTTACAAAGGTTTCTTCAAACATATACGTATGGAAAGATAATTTGGACACAAGTGAGAGCAGTCAAACGATAACAATATACGCAACACCGACTGTTATGGTAGACGGCAAGGCTAAAGGTGTTGGCGATAGTGAGAAGTGCACTGGTGATTGGTACATCGCAGGGACGTTTAATGACTGGGCGTTAGAGACGATGATGTACGATGCAACGAATAACATTTACTACCTTGAAAAATCTGTGACATTGACGGATCCTACTGTACAATACAAGATGGCTAGGAAAACAGACTGGAAACCGTACGAATTACAGTTCGATGGTCAGACGTACAATGCTGGATATGGTGTACAAGCTACATTTGTCTCACCAAAGATTGATGCTGTTACGTTAGTATTTCAATATGATCCTAAATTTTCCGTTTTGACTTGTAAACTCAAAGAAGAGGAATGAGAGAGTCGATACTTAACGTAAGGAAGCAGTTGGACAAACATTATTCATCATTTTTGAGAGTGAGGTGGTAATGTGAAACGAGTCAATAGAGATTTCTTGAAATTCATTTTGTTGTCTGTCTTGATATGTTCTGCAAGTTTGTTTTCCTTTTCAACGAATTACTCGGCAAAATTCACATATTCAACTGACTTTTCGCAACAGCAACCAAACACGAGCCTTTCAACGGAATTCTACATCAATGGCTCTTCGTTCGGTTCAAATTATGATCTTTCATTTGCTTTAACAGGCACATCTATAAACTCTTCAAAACTTGCTTTTAAGTTCGATCCGTTCGGATTGGTGGTCTACAAAAATCAAATATATGGTACGTCTGGTGACCAAATTGTACTTTATCGAATAAGTGATGGACAAAATGGTGTATCTATTCATTACACTCCACTGAGCGTTTACATGTTCAATTCAATCGACTTGATGTACGCACAGTATAGTCTAAGTAATGGAAATGTATTGATAGGTAAGAGAGGTTCGAATTTCGATGGTGCGATCGATTTGTCCAACACGTTCGGTAATTTCAGATTGGCAACGGAATTCGTCTGGCAGAACGTGAATAAATTCGATTTTACCGACACTGTTTATCTATTCTTGCTATCGGATGTAAATTCGAATTGGGGGATCAGGTATGTCTTAACACCATCTGTCACCAACTCTTTGGCATTTAGTCCACAAACACTGGGAAATAACGATATAATCAATGCGTGGTACAAGATACCTGGAAAGGTCAGTGTTAATTCTTATGTCAACACAAAATTCAATTTTGATAATGTTGGAGATAATCTATACGACAATACGGAAGTTGGAGTCGATTTGAACTATTCGAATGTCTCTTTGAGTTTGAAAAAGACTGGGCTTTCAGATGTTTCTGGAATTATGCCAGATGAATGGGGTAAGTTTGCTATAGGTACAAGCTATAGTTTTACGATGTTGGGCTTTAATGGAAAATTTGCATATTCGTTCGGCAAACCTGCACACAACACGATAGCTACGCTTGGCGAGGTTTTCTATGTTGAACTGGGTAAATCATTCGGAAATACATCAGTTTTTGGAAAGTATCAAAAGATTATCGGTTATTACGAGGAAAGGGATGCACTGTACGGCGAAATCAAGCTCGCAGGTTTTAACAATGGGCAGGTAACGTTAAGCCTTGGAAATACGGATTTCTATAACGTCAACACTTTTAAGCCAATTCTCAACATTGAATTCAACCTTTGGTGGTAATTGATATTATTCTCCAAGAATATGACAAAAATGGAAACTATGAAGATTATGGAAAGTGTAATGGGAGGTGTAAATAATGGGTAGAAGTAAGTCTTTGATTGTCTTGTGCTTTTTGCTTATCTCGATCTTTGCTTTTTCAGCTGTCAGTTACAAGGATGGCAAGGTAGTATTTACATTTAAGACAGATATAAAGGCAACATCCGTATTCCTCGCGGGCAATTTTAACAACTGGAGTACAAGTGCAATGCCAATGCAACTTGTTGATGGAGTGTGGCAGATTGCGATTACATTGGAACCAGGAAGTTATCAATACAAGTTTGTGATAAACGGTACAACGTGGAAAGAAGATCCTGAAGCGCCTTCGTACGTAGACGACGGTTTTGGTGGAAAGAATGGTGCATTTGTCCTCACAAAAGACGGAAAAGTGGAGCCAGTTGGTGGGCAAGTACCATCCACAAGTCAGATGCTGAAAGATTATGAACCAAATAGTGCGCGTAAAGACACAATATATGTTGACCAAGATGGATATGTTGTGATTAGGCTCTATACTGACGCTAAACGTGTTTTCATAGCAGGTACTTTCAACAACTGGAATGAAAAGGACACCGAGGCATATTTTGTCGAAGACGGCATTTGGGAAGCAGTCTTGGAACTGAATCCGGGAATATATGAGTACAAATTCATTGTAGATGGAAACTGGGTCATAGATCCAAATGCTTTTGCGTATGTAGACGATGGCTTTGGTGGAAAGAATGGTGCATTTGAAGTATACGAAGAGAATGGTGGGCTCAAGGTACGAGCACCAATATCCAAAGGTGCTGTCCAGTTACAAGCAAAAAACGTTGAAACACAGAAGGCCGAGAGTGTAGTTGAGCCAAAGAAGGAAATAGCCAAAGTCGAAGGAACAAGGGCGGGTGTTTCAATTGTTGACGGAAAGGTGATTTTCGCCGTCAAAAATGATAAGGCACAAGAAGCATACGTTGCAGGTACATTCAACAGTTGGAACGCAACTGGATTAAAGATGCAACTTGTTGATGGCTATTGGACTGCATCATTGCAGCTATCTCCTGGCACATATGAGTACAAATATGTCTTTGTTATTGGTGGTAATCAAGTTTGGCAAGAAGATCCAAACGCTCCTTCTTACAAACCAGATGGTTACGGTGGAAAGAATGGAGTATTCAAAGTCGTTAGTAAAGATAATCAACTGAGTATAGAAGGAATACAAGAACAAGGTGGTGGTCTTGCTGCCAAGGGAACTTATAACTTTGAGTACAAATTCAAAACAGACCAAACCAAATACCTCTTGGGTAGCAGTATTTCAAACAAACTATCATTAACTTTCGCACCTAACGATGATCTTTCCTTAAAAGTTGCATACAATGGTGCTAATATTTCAGAAGCCCAAGCAAGATTTGTCTCAGATAATTTAGCGATTATAATGCAATACGAACTTCCAATGCACTACACACTGCCTTGGTTCTTACCATTTGATGATCAAGAGAAGAAACAGACCGGGATTACCTTAAGCTATAAACTTGCTGGTATCAACTTAGTAGGTGGTATTGGCTATTCTACAACTAAATTTCCGTGGATTGTTGGTACACAATTACAGACGTTTGGAGTGTATTTCGGCGAGAACTATTTTGCAAACGCGTATTCTGTTTTGGGCTCTCTTTCTTTGAATGCACCTTTCAACTTGTTCAATATCGGTGCAACTGCATTGTATAACTTTGACAATACGTACATCGTTTCTGCTTTATTGACTACAAAATTGTTCGAAATTTACCATAGATTTGATGGAAACATATTCTATGCTTATGCAAAAACTCTCCTTGGTAACAATTCTATAATCTTGGATGGCAGCTACGATTTTGATGATGGTGATATTAAAGCAAGTCTTACGTATGATACAACAAAAGACTATGCAATTTCAGCAAACATTACTTCCTCTAATAAAATTGGTTTCGGAATCAATTTCAAAAAATACATTACAAATGGTTATCTGAAATTGTCGTTAGATTCGAGTAATGTGAGTGATATGATCAAAAACACGTACATATCGATTTCTGGTGAGGTCAATTTCTAACTCCAAAATGATTTATTAGACAATAACCATAACAAAATATACGAAAACATATTGAGAACTCAACAAAGGTGGAGAAATCACAATTCTCCACCTTTTCGTTTGAAATTCACCAATACTTTATTGATTAGAAACACATATTAGCATAAAATATAGTTGCCTTTTCATATTATAATTTGTATACTATTTTTCCAGTTTATTTTTGGGGGGACCAAAGTATGAGAAAAATCTTCCTATCTTTTTTTCTCTCCATTTTGTTGTTTTTGTTTATATCATTATATCTCAATTACTTGAGCAAGCCACGTGGAATTGCGATTTCGAACTGGAGTACTGACCTTCCTTTTTATCAAAGAGTTGAGAAACCAAGCAGAACATTCCTTCAAGCTTCATTTGAATTACCAGAGTATTTGTTGAATAACGATGAGGAAATTGCGCTCGTTTTTCAAAAAGTTATTGGAAACGAGCTGAGAGTCTTTCTGAATGACGAACTCATTCACATTGCTGGTAGTGATTCAGGAAACATATGGCCATCACCTATTGTCGTGAGGTTGCCTAAAAACATCTTGTCAAAACAAAATTCCATAAGATTAGAACTTTTTGCTGTGATCAACTACGGTATTTCGTATTTACCATACGTTACAACGCTATCAGATGCTCAAAGAATTTCTTGGTTGCAAGGTATGTTTCGCAGTGACTTGAATCTATTTGCGATGGGGATTGCAACGATAATCGCATATATTATGTTTTTTATCTTTGGTATTACAAATATTCCACAAAGAAAGGAATATCTCTATCTCGGATTTTCTTCGTTGTTTACGATTATAGGGCTTTTTCAATTTGTTTCAAGAGAAACAACAGGAACTGTTTTCTTATACATGTTGTCTGAGAAAGTGAGCATTGCACTACCTGCTTTAAGTGCAGTTTTAATCTACTTATCGATAAATGAAAGATATGGAAAGAAAGTCACAAAAAATTTTTTGAACGTTTTGCTGTATACCTCAATCATAATGTTAGTAGCTATTATCTTGCCATTTAGCAATAAAATCATTAGTGCGATATCGGATATTTCAAGTCTATACTCACTCTTTCTAGTAGGTATCACGATGTGGTTTGTTTTTAGATACAAGGTTATCGAACTTGTTTTCCCAATATTTTTCCTTTTCGTGACCGCAATACAATCTGGTACAGTTCTTTTACTCAGACTTCCTGATGAACTGTTGTTACCTTATGGCAGGGTAATTTTCCTGATATTTGTTAGTATGGAGGCCGTTAGACATTTCAAAGATTTGTCAAAGAGAAAGGATTATCTTGAAAAGGAAAATTACATTGACCAACTTACTGGAGCGTACAATAGAAAGATAATAGAAAATTTGGATAAAGAAGATGGTATGCTTGTATTGCTTGACTTAGACGGATTCAAAAAGGTGAACGACGTATATGGCCACAGAAAGGGCGATGAGATACTAAAGCGATTTTCTGCACTTGTAATGAAGAATATCCGTTCAGATGATTACTTTATCAGATTGGGTGGAGATGAATTCTGTATAATTACAAAGAGTAGCGATACAAGAAATCTGATTGGCAGGCTTTACAATCTTGCAAAAAATGAGCTCAATTTAGGGTTTTCATATGGTGTTGTTGACCTTTCAGAATACAAAGATTTCGATAAAGCCTACATGAAAGCGGATGAAGATTTGTATAAGCACAAATGGTTAAAGAAAAATCAACCATATTGACAGGAGGTGGAAGTATGTTAAGAAGAATTTCTATAACTATTTTTGTACTGATGGTGTTTTGCTTAGGATTTTCTGAACCCGTTGCACAACCAGTCACTCAAAATGTCAATGTCAATGTTTTCGTTCATTCAGTAGACCAAAACTTTCCTGAATCTTTATATAAGTCGGTTGGTACAAAGACTTTTAACGTGCAATACATCAAACTTTTCGTAGATGGTGAAAAGAAAGGATACATAGTCAAAGCTTGGTACTTCCAGCCAGGAAATTCTACGATGAGTTATTTAATCAGAATTGTCGATGAGAAAACAAAGAGAGAATTTTCATATAGTTTTCCTGGGATGAGAAATACCACGTATATTAATTTAAATCCAGTACTTGTCATCTGTCCAGTAGATTTCAAAATATATGTAAATAATCAACCACTTCCAGATGAGGCAATACCATCAAAAGGTAAAGAAGATGCTGGATTAATAGGTTTACCATCTGATGTTGGAGGCGCTATGTTGAGGATATTGGTAAGGGCAGATTCTGGCTACAGAGAAGTTTCTGAGGGCACGGCAGTTTCAAAAAATGATGAGATTTCTATACAAATCGTTGCAGGTACATTTCCAACTGGTGGATACCGAATAGAATTGGATGAACCAGATATACTCTATCCTTTGTCAGGAAAACGTGGTAAAATTACTATTACTGGGACATTCTACAAACCAGGTAAAGGTGATTATGTTACTCAAGCGTTTACAACACCTTCAAAAACTATCCAGATTGGGAAATTGCCAACAGGTGAGTACGATATAGCTGTGAATATACAAGGTCTCGGTGAGTTTATCAGAACACTTATGGTGAAATGATTAAATAATTAATCAGTATCACAATCGATTCAATAGGTAAATTATAGAAAGAATAGAAAGAGGTGTTTGAAATGACAAATAGGAATATTGAGTTATCTGATGAAGTGAGGACCGCACTTGAAAGTGGCAAGCCGATAGTAGCATTGGAAAGTACGGTTATAGCCCATGGCTTACCATATCCTCACAATATCGAGACTGCAAAAATGATGGAGGATATAGCAAGGAAAAATGATGTTGTCCCAGCAACAATCGGTGTTGTGAAAGGTAAAATCATAGTTGGAATGAGTGAAGAACAGATCAACGAAATGCTGGAAGACGAACCTTTGAAGATTGGTACAAGGGAGATACCATATGCAGTAGCTCTGAAAAAGAGTGCCGCAACGACGGTAAGTGCAACGATGAGAATTGCAAAGCTTGCTGGTATCGATGTTTTTGCGACCGGTGGTATCGGTGGTGTACACATGGGAGATTGGGATGTCTCTCAGGATATTACAGAGATGGCAAAAAGCGATGTAATTGTCGTAAGTGCAGGTTGCAAGTCAATATTGGACGTGAGGAAGACGATAGAATTTTTAGAGACGTTCCAAGTAACTGTCTTGGGATACAAGACGAACAAATTCCCCATATTCTACGAAGGGCTTTCCGATTACCAGATTGACCATGCAGTTGATTCACCAAAAGAAGTAGCTGACATATTCAAGGCAAAGAAGTCACTCAATATAGAAGGCGCTATATTGGTAGCAAATCCAATACAGCAAGAGCATGTAATCGCAGAATCGGAGGTCCAAGGTTACATTGATCAAGCATTGAATGAATGTTTTGAGAAAGGCATTTCAGGTAAGAATGTGACCCCCTATTTGTTGTCAAGAGTTGCACAACTCAGCAACGGTAAGACGTTGAAAGCGAATATCGAACTACTGAAGAATAACGCAGAATTAGCATGCCAGATAGCAAGAGAACTGATAAGATAAAACAATCTCTTGAACAAAAGTTAATCCTTACAAGAACAGAAAAATTCTATCTGCAGGTGCTTGAAGCACCTGCTTATTTGCTTAGAGAACGATACTCGGATGTTCGAGAGATCAACGATGAGATATATCCTAGCCCTGAAGATTTGCACACCTCACTTGAAAAGTTAGTACCATTCTTGTACCTATCAGACGATGATGAGAAAATAGCTGAATACGTAATCTACAATATCGATAGTAGAGGAAAACTTAGGATATCCGAAGAGGAATTATGTGAGAAGTTTGGAATTCCTTTCGATAAAGCTAGTTATATTATAAAATTGGTCTTTGATGAATTTCACGATGAGATAGATCGTTATTCATCTAATGATGATGGCATGTACATCTTTCCAGATGCTACAATTGATGTGGATCACGTCGAAGTAAGAGTAATAGAGGTATCAGACCCATTTGTCGCAAAAGCACTCCAGATGCGTGAAGAAACACTTTACAAAATTTGCAGCTTTGTGAGAGAGGTAAATGAGTATTTCTTGAGAGGTTATAGAAAGTATCCACAAATAGTAACTATGACGCACGTAGCAAATATGTTAAACTTGAACACAGCTACAATAAGTAGAGCCGTTAAAAACAAGTTTGTTAATACACCTCGAGGCGTCTTACCGTTGAGAATGTTCTTCGGCAAAGGGCCAAATAAGGAGCTCATAATGAATGAGATTAGAGAATTGTTAAAAGTAGATAGTAATCTTACAGATCGTCAAGTTATGCTCTTGTTGAAATCGGTTGGTATCAACATATCTCGCAGAACGGTGAATAAATACAGAAATATGATAGATTATCATAGATAAAGGAAATAAGAGAATAACGAAAGGGGATCTACAATGAAGATTCTCGTCATGAGTGACACGCATGGTTCTTTGAAGGCACTTTTGGATATTCAAGAACAATTTGATCTTGGGCAATTCGATGCAATCTTTCATCTCGGAGATGTTCTCTACCATGGCCCAAGAAATCCACTACCTGAAGGATATGATCCAAAAGGTGTTGTCGAAGTACTTAAGAACTATAGAATAAAGTACATAAGGGGAAATTGTGACGCAGATGTCGATTTGAAAGTGTTAGGGCTTGCCGAGATGCCGAGAATCTCTATTGAGTACTTCGGTGATTTTTCATTTTTACTTATACACGGTGAACAATTTGAAGAGAATAGTTTGGAACAGTTTCTGAATGCAAAGGATGTACATTTCTTGCTCCATGGTCATACGCATATTCCAAAGATAGAAGAAATTGGTGGAAAAGTTGTCCTCAATCCTGGAAGCACGTCACTTCCAAAGAACGGTACACCAAGGAGTATCTTGATCTTTGAAATTGATGGTAATAACATTTCAGCAACTTTTTACGACTTGACTCTCAAACAAGTGTACATGGAGGCAAAATGGATATTGAAAGATACAAAACTATTGAGGGAACGATAGAAAATAAAATAAATATCGAAAGGTCCATATTCATAACCACGTTGAGAGGCATCGAGGATGAATACGAGGCCAAGAATTTTATTTCTGAGATAAACAAGAAATATGCGGATGCCACTCATAATTGCCCTGCTTATAGAGTAATGGGAAAGAATGAAATTGTCGAGTTTTCTTCAGACGCTGGTGAGCCTTCTGGCACTGCGGGCGTACCTATGCTCAATATGCTTAGAAGATCAGAACTGTTGAATGTTGCTGTTGTTGTTACTAGATATTTTGGTGGTGTAAAACTTGGAATTAGAGGCTTGATAGATGCGTATAGCACAAGTGTTGAAAAAGTAATTGAAAGAGCGAAATTATCAAAAAGCATACTGGCGAAAAGAAAAGCATACAAGCAAAAATTGAAGATTGATTTCATTTCGTACGGTAAAAAAATGCAGCAACTCAGCTATATGAACGTTACTATACTTGATATTT
>ERZ795046.4000-NODE-4000-length-11151-cov-7.434661_pt1 | contig 11151 bp, 11 predicted proteins | sample MGYA00375130_ERZ795046 | MGnify/ENA primary metagenome ERZ795046 (study PRJEB30175, sample SAMN05720202) | activated sludge metagenome | isolation source: anaerobic digester from wastewater treatment plant | place: Japan | collected 2015-05-15 ...
CTTTCACGTTTATCATTTTCAAGGTCAAAAAAGAACTCAAATGGCCTGATTCTGTCAAAGTATCCCAATTTTTTAAAAAGAGTTTTGGAAAAAGATTCATCAACATTGACAGGAAAATAATAAGACCGTGTTTCAAAACAACGAATATACTTGTATTTTTCTGTCCTGATGCTCCTCATCGGGTCATATCCAGCATGATATGTAAGTTCTGGATAAATACATTCCCTTACACTGGTTTTCTGCCCTTTCAAAACAGGCATCAAACTGACCCCATCGATATTATCAGGAATCTCCATTCCGAGATAATCAAGAACTGTTGGCAGTAAATCTATGTTCCAGGAAAGGCAATTAATGGTTTTCCCTTCTGGTATTCCTGGTCCTTTCATAATCAGGAAAATTTCAATCCCTGGGTCAAAAAGTGTTGCCTTTGCGCCAGGCAGTGCAATTCCATGGTCTGTGGTGAAAATAATAAGTGTATTATCCATCAGTTTTGTTTTCTCAAGGGTGGAAATGATTTTTCCAATGGCATCATCAACCCTTTGAACAAGTATATTAAGACCTGCTATGTCCTTTTTCACTTCAATGCTATCTGGAAGAAACTCAGGAAGTTTCAGTTGTTCATCTACATGTTCAACTATCGGGTATCTCTGATGGGTTTCTGAAACGCCCATTGAGATAAAAAATGGTTCCTGTGGCTTATTCTCGAGAATATTACACAACACTTCTCCAAGGTGAATACATGATGTGATTTCTGATGTGAAAAAATCCTGATACCCCAGTTCAGCGTGCTTTCCCCATTCTGCTTCATGCTGGATACCAAGCAGGATTGTACGATAACCATTGTTGCGAAGAATTTCAGGAAGATATGGAATACCTTTTTTTAATCTAAAACCCCTGTGGGCAAGACCCATCATACCATTTCTGTGTGGCACAAGAGATGAAAACATTCCTGCCCTGCTGGGACTGCATTGTGGAGCACAACAGAAGTAATTGGTAAAAGTTGTTGAGTTTTGTGTAAGTTTATTGATGTTCGGTGTTTTTACAGCAGCACCATAACATTCTAAATACCTTCCAGTATCATGGGTAATGATATGAAGAATATTGGGTTTCATTTTTTGCCCCATTTTTCAAAAAATACGATTTCTTCAAGGGGTAATCTGTCTGAAGTTTCCATAAATTGATCTCGATGTGCAGGATAACCAAGCGGAGTCAATGCCACAACATTGACATCATCTGGAATTTCAAGGAATTTTTTTGTTCCTGTATTATCAAATAACCCAATCCAGCAGGTGCCAAGACCTTCTGCTCTCGCAGCAAGGGTCAAATGGTCAACAGCAATTGCCACATCAACAAGGACGCTACAATCACCCATCCAGCCACCCCTGTTATAATGAATATTTCTTCCGCATGCAACAATCACAACAGGTGCCTCTGCAATAAAAAACTGATTGTGGCATAATTGTGCCAGTTTGTTTTTTCTTTCACTGTCTTTAACAACAATAAACTTCCATGGTTGTCTATTACTTCCACTTGGAGCAATTCTTGCTGCATCAAGAACACGTCTTAATACCTCCTCATCAATTTCTTTGCCTGTGTATTTTCTAATACTTCTTCTTGTTTTTATTACCTGACAAAACTCCATGTTTCCCTCCTGTTTTCAAATTACTTCTATCCAGATTGGGCCTGTATATGCAACTTCTCTATTCTTCTGAGTAATTTTGAGATAATACCAGTATTTTTTTCTTTCAATATTGCTATCCTTCCATTGAAACATTGTGTCCATGCTTTCAGGTTTTTCCACATGAACAACTGTTCCATTTCTTACAACTTCAATTTTTTTTATGATGTCACAGCCATGAATATCAGCCGTAATCACAATGTTACCATCTGTCCCCATTTCTCCCATTTTATACCCGGAAATTGAAAAATCAACAAGGATCCTATCGCTTGTTGTTGCATATGTTCGCCTGTTTCTCAATGCATCAATAAGGTTTTTTCTATCAAGGGTTTTCATAAAAGCAGCCATAATCCCACACTTGTATTTTATTGCATATGATGTAAAATGCGGTGTTTTACCCTGGCCATCTGGGTCCTCAGGTGAGAAAAACACGTTTCCACTATGACAATCACCACCGCCTGTAAAACCAATGATAGCACCTTCGTTCAAAAGTTTGTTGGCAAGATGGTCAAAATGTCCCCACATTGAATAAATTTCAAGAAATCTCTCAACATCAGGATTATGAAATTTCCAGAAATCTCCGGTATGTCCTGTATGTGGTCCAGCAACAACTGATGGGTTACCTTCAAATGTCTTATAGACAACTTCAATATCCTGTGCTGGTTTATACATTCCCCGAAAAAGTTTAAGCCTGTTTTCCGAAGTATAGATGTTTCTGTGTCCCTGATTTCCTGCCCATTCATATCCAACAATTGTGCAAAATCGGCCGGGTTTGTTGAAACTGTTGGTAACATCCTGCATCCATTCCCACTGGTTATCAGTGAAATAGCAGGCATGATCTGCTGCTGCAGCAAAATCAAGACAGCCCGTATTTTTTGCATTTTCATACAGGTTCTCAAACGCGCCTATACCGTCACTCATTTCAGTATGACCGTGTATCTCACCCCAGAAAATCTGGTCTCTATTATCGCTTGCGTCCATAATTTCAACAGGATTGCTGATAGCAAGAAGCTTTCCTGTATCCTGGTCAAATGCCTTTGCCCTGTAAATACCTGGTACGAGATTGTGAAAATCAATGCAAAATCTGTGTCTGTGTGTAAGATGTTCTGAAATGTTTTTTATCTCTTTTTTCTGTGATCCTTCAAGAAGTATGTTTATTTTTACCTTCCAGTTCTTATCTTCTACAATGTTCCTGTATCTATCGGTAATAATCCCGACAAGGTCTATTGTTTCTTTCTCTCTTATCCTGCCAGGAAAAAATAAGAACAACCGTTCAGGTTTTCCTGCAACAAATCGAACACACTGTCCATTGTTTTCTGACACAGGCACAAAGATTTTCTTCTTATCAAGGGCAACAGCAGGAGATAATGAAGGCATATTTGAATACCAGTATCTTCTTTCCATTGTATGGCTTGTTACAGGACATATAAATGTAGTATCAGTGTGGTATTCAATTTCAATTTTTCCGTTTGCTCTTATTCCATCGGGCAGAAAGTAGATAATGTCTGCATCCCTGTGGGATTCATCAGAAGGACCCTTAATGCCTTTGAAAATCAATTCTGCGTCAGACTGAACAACTCTGAGAAATCCGTCGTGACGGCTGTTTTCTGTTTGTGGCTGGGTAAATACCCTTGAAATAGAAAACCTGATATAACTTTTTTCTGGCAGTCCGTTTTTTCCTGCCTGGTAAATAAGTTTGAATGTGACAGGTCTTCCCACCTCAACGGTTGAAGGACTTATAAAACTTCTACCAGTATCTTCCCTTGTAATACCGAAAAGTTTTTTTTCAACACTTTCAATGCTGCCAGACAATTTCTTATTTGTCTGGACTGTGATCACAAAATAGGAATTGATTGCCTGCTCAGGATTGACTCCATAAACTTTTATCTGTCCAAAACCGCGTGACATAGCAAGTTCCACCTCAGTGATACCATAATCAATCCATCTGTACTTGTCTTTTTTTGAAATATTCCTGGGTTCAAATTTATAATGGTCAATATAAACAATTGGCTTTTTCGCTTCAGTCAAAAGCCACAATCTTTTCTTTCCAGTAATGGGTGGACAAAAATACACTATGTCACAAAATTCTTTCCCTGGATAAAAACTTGCATCTTTCAGTGGAAAAATCCTGTCAACTCTAATTTCCTTTTCCATGCGTCTCCCTTATTTTTTCTGCAATAATCCTTGTTGTTTCAGATGGGTGAAGATCCGTAACATCCAGCCATTGCGCGTCTTTTTCTTTTCTGAACCATGTCAGTTGTCTTCTTGCGTAGTTTCTCGTTTTTCTTTTAACAAGTTCAACCGTGTCGTCCCAGGTCATTTTACCTTCAACAAAATCGCACAACTCCAAATATCCAATCGGCGCCTTTTCCTTCAAAAAATCTTTTAGCCCTGTATCAATAAGATTTTTCACTTCTTCCAGCCAACCAGATTCAAGCATGGCTTCTGTTCTTAAATCAAGCCGGCTATAAAGAATTTCTCTTTTCATATTCAGTATCCAGTAAAACACATGTGCTTTTTCTATAAAATCTGCGGGTTTTGCCTGCAATTGCCACTGACTCATTGGAATCCCTGTTATCAACCACACTTCAATCGCCCTGGTAATTCTTACCCTGTCATTTGGATGTACCTTTTCAGCGATAGAAGGGTCAACAGTTTTCAATTGCTCGTATAACTGGTCTGTTTCCTGTGAAATCAACTGGTTTCTGACAACATTCTGAAGGGATTTCTTTTCATGGGGAAAATCAAAAATTCCTTTAAGTATCGCCCTGATATACAGACCACTGCCACCAGTAATGATTGCGCATTTTTCCCTTGACCATATCTCAGGCACAAGTTTTTCAAGGTACTTTCTGAAATCAAATACGCTGAAATTATCTTTCAGTGATAGAAAACTGTAAAGATGGTGCGGTGTCTGTTTCAGGGCAGACACTGGTGGCTTTGCTGTTCCAACATCAATTTCCCTGTACAACTGTCTGGAATCAGCATTAATAATTTCAGATGGAATAATATTGCTCAATTCCAGAGCAACCTGAGATTTCCCAGTACCAGTAGGACCTGCAATAATTACAACAAGATTTTCAGGGTTTTTTTTCATTCTCCAGAAGTTGCCTCCCGTATTCAAAACCGGCAATGACTGCAGGGTCATCGCTTCTCATGGTTCTGCTTTTGAGTCTGTCCTGATTGTAAAAATCCCTGGTATCCATCATTTTAAGAAATCTATCTTTGAAATCACAGAAGTTAGAACCATAAATATGATATGCATCAGTAATGTCAACATAAGGACCAACAAGAATTTCTTTCCCTGTTCTTTTTGAAATTTCATCTGCGATATATTTCTGTAATTCTGTTAATCCGAATAAATTCATGTATGCTGCCCTGTAAGCATCCCTTGAACGCCAGTGGGTATTCATTCTGAGATAATGATTATCTTTTTCCGTAACAATTCTGCACCAGATTCTTTGCAGGCATGGTGGGTCGTCTGTTTCAGGGTCATACGAAGGAACCCATGTAATTGCCTGAGCCCTGCGGGTGTAAAAAACACGAGAGAGTTTGTCAATAATGTATTCAACCTGATTAACAGTGTTGCCTTCTGAAACAGGATAATTAAACAATCTCTGATGATATGTATAGGTCCACTTGCCTTCTTCGGGTTTTATCCAGTGGTCGTGTACACCAAGAACCACTTCCTGTCTGTATTTTTCAAGGTCTTCCATGCCGCCTGGAAAACCAAGATGAATTCTTGGTTCTGAAAAAGGTTCATTGACAACCATCACCATTGTTGCGTCCCTGCTAAAAGGGTCATCTGGTTGATCATATTCTGTCTTAATTTGAGCGCCTTTTTCCCATAGCACCATCACACTTTTTTCCCATACTTCAGCAATTGATTTCCCTTCAACCGTAAGCACCTTTGCAACCATGATAACCTCCAGAAGTTCCTGAATTATTATTTTTTTCGGCAATTTTTTCTATGACAAATACGAGTCGTCCAGGGTGTATCAGTATCGTTAATGTTTCTTTAGACATAGATTCACCTGATTGAAGAATTAAGTAACAGGTTATTTTACCATACTGCAAGAAATCATAAAACGGATATTTACTCAGTTTTTGTCTTTTTCCTTTTGATAAACATATTATCAAGTTTCTGGCAGTTCAAGATATTGTTATTTTCAAGCCATGCCCTTCTTGAAACAGCAATCCCGAGTTTCATATATTCCATCATTTTTATATTATGAGCATCTGTTCCAATTGCGACCATCACATTATGCTCTTTTGCCTTCATCACATTGATGTCATTGAGGTCAAGCCGATCATAGTAGGCATTGATTTCAAGTGCAGTGCCTGTTTTACCTGCGTATTCAATCACTGCATCTATGTCAACATCATAACCTTCCCTGCTTGATATCAATCTACCTGTGGGATGTCCGATAATGTCAACATATCTATTCTCCATTGCTTTTATCATTCGTTCAGTCACATTTTTCTTAAATCCCTGATGAATTGAAGCAATAACAAAGTCCAGTTCAGCAAGGATTTCGTCTGGATAATCCATACTTCCATCACCAAGTATATCAACTTCAGCGCCTTTCAAAATTTTTATCTGCGGGTATTTGCTGGCAATATTGTCAATTTCTCTATTTCTTTCCCTTAATCTTTCAACAGTAAGGCCGCCAGCAAACTTGCTTGTTTGAGAATGATCACACAGTCCAATGAATTGATACCCCATGTTGATTGCTTTTTTCACGATTTCTTCAATGGTACTGACTCCATCAGAATAATTTGTGTGGATATGAAAATCTCCTTTAATATTTTCGTGTTCGACAAGGTCTGGCAGTTTGCCGGCAATGGCTGCTTCTATCTCTCCCCTGTCTTCCCTTAATTCTGGTGGAATAAGGGGCATCCCGAACATTTTATATATTTCTTCTTCTGACCTGCCCACAATCTTCTCGTCATCTCTAAAAACCCCATATTCACTGATTTTCAATCCCTTTTCCTTTGCAATCGTGCGCAATTTAATATTATGTTCCTTTGAACCTGTAAAATACTGCAACGCAGCGCCATAAGAATCTGGTTCAACAACCCGAAGGTCTATTTGAAGCATATGGTCTTTTACAATAATTGATGATTTTGTCTCTCCTTCAGCAATGATTGATTGAACCCCAGGGTAACTGACAAATTTTTTCACCACTTTTTCTTTGTTGTCTGCTGTACACAGGATATCAATATCACCAATGGTTTCTTTCATTCTTCTCAATGAACCGCATGGAGAAATATTTTCGCAAACAGGTTGCATATATCTGACAATCTCATCAACAACCGGTAGTGCAATACCAAGAGAAATTCTTTGATGGATCCTTTTTGTTAGATATAATTGTATTCCCTTTTTTATGTTTTCTATCTTTTTTTCGCCCATACCCGGCAAATTTTGAACTTCCTGTGTTTCCAGAACATTCTTCAAATCTTCAACCGTTTGAATCTTAAAGTGTTCATAAAGAAGTTTAAGGGTTTTTGGACCGAGATTTGGAATTTTCATCATTTCAACAAATGTTGATGGCACCTTGGAGAGGATTTCTTTATATTTTGCAATTGAGCCGGTTTTAAGGTATTCCTGTATATGCTCTGAAATACCTTTTCCTATGCCAGGAATTTTTGATAAATTGCCGGCTTGATACAATTGTTCAATGTCTTCTGGAATTTCTCTGATTTTTCTTGCTACTTTTCGGTAGGCATTGATTTTAAAAACATTTTCTCCTTCAAATTCAAGGACATCAGCAATACTGTCGAGGACATCAGCAATTTCATTATTTCTCATGGTTTGCCCACTGGCATCATATACACAATATTGCCAGTAACGCCCAGTACTTCCAGGACCTGCTCATCATCAAATGCACCAATCATACATGTCCCCAGCCCGATACTTTCAACCTGAAGCGAAACATTCTGTCCAATGTGTCCTGCATCAAGCAACACATATCTTTCGCCCCTTGTTCCGTAAAGTGCAGTGGTACGGGTAAATTGAGCCACAAGAACAATCGTAGCAGGCGCATGCGCTATAAATTCCTGGTTATGTGACGCAATAGCAAGTCGTTCTCTCAAATCACCCTGTTTTACGGGTATCAACACGTGCCTTTCTGCCTCATAAAGATACAACCCGGCTTCAATCTTTTCCACCTGTCCAGCCACAAGATAGATATCAAAAGGATATGCTGCGCCTGCTGAGGGAACAGTTTTCTTACCATATGCGTTTTTTCCGTATGCAGCCCAGAGAAGTTGAGAGACCTCGTTGAGAGTCAACGGAATTTTTCTGAAGGACCTGGTTGAATGTCTTCTGTAAAATGTCTCTTCAACAGAGACACTGGTTTTCAACAAGGGAGATGGAAGATTGATAATTTTCTTTTCCATATAATGATTGTATACTTGATTGTGATGTCAACGCAAGTATTCAGAAAGAATCATCATATGGTCTTCTGGACCGAGCAAGTCAACCACCTTATTCAATTCGTCAATTGAAAAAGGCAGTTTGTTTTCTGAAAGCACATCCTCAGGCACGTTGTAAGCCACCTCAGACACTTCAGGAAACCGAACAGGAGCATTTTTACCAATGAAAACCCTTGATCCGAACAATACCAGCAGTATCCCTACCACCCCAAAACCCAACCTGAGCTTTTTGATGAAAACAGTCCTGTGTTGTCGATGTTCTGCCCTATCAATAACCTGTTGATACTTCACATTCCAGAAATTTTCATCGTGCTCAGGAACTTTTATACTTCTGGCAGTAACCACAATCTCTGTCAAAGTTTCAAATTCTTTCCTGCACGCCGGACATTCTGCAAGATGGGACTGAATCTGATTCTGTTCTGGCTTACTGACACTGCCATCAGCATAATCAACAAGTTTCTTTTTTATTTGTTCACAATTCATTTTTTCTCCATCTCCTTCATAATTGTCTTTATTTTTTCAACTGATTGAAAGAAGGTCGCTTTGGCTGTTCCCACCTTTATTTTCATAATTTTCGCAATTTCCTCATAGGAAAGTTCTTCATATATCCTCAAATTAAACACTGTACGCTGTCTCACAGTGAGATGCTCAAGCGCCCGTTGAAGAGTTTGCCTTCTCATCTGGCTTATTTCATCAGCATCCCTGTTACTGATATTTTGCAAACTTTCCTGACCTGCCTCAGGGTCAAAAAGTTCCTGCTCTGAAACAAATGTTATTTTTTTTCTCTTCCTGAAATAATCATAGCATAAATTCATCACAATCCTGTACATCCATGTTTGAATGTGCGACTCATTTCTGAATTTTGAAAGTCCGTTATAAATCCTTATGAATGCTTCCTGAACAACATCCAGAGCATCCGCATCATTTTTTACCATTCTATATGCTGTCCTGTATAACACCGGCGCATACCTTTTGTAAAGTTCTTCAAATTCTTTTTTATCCATATTTTAGACGAAAAGTATCGTTTTTGTTTTAGTCCTGGTTACTCTTTACCAATTTTCCATATTATGATATACTACAATGAAAAGGAGGAAATGTCATGCCCGTAAAGAAAAAGAAACCTTCTGTACTTAAAAGACAGAGACAGGAACAGAAAAGAAGAATGAGAAACAAGGCGATACTGACAAAAATAAAAACGTCAATCAAAAAAGTTAAAAAACTCATTCTTGATGGTAAGGAATACGAACCGACACTGAAAACGGCGATAAAGGAAATAGACAGGGCTGTTTCAAAAGGTGTGATACATAAGAATAACGCTGCCAGGAAAAAAAACAGGTTGATGAAGACTGTGCTCAAACTAACTGCTGACATCAAGCAGTCGTAACAGTAACAATTCCCAGCCAGGTTCATTTGAAATTCTTCCTGACTTCAATTTGAAGTCAATTTCCAGGAGATTCTGCAGTTTATTGAGAAATGTCTGCTGGCTGATTGCTTTTTGCATAACGAGATTTTCGAGATGTCTCTCTATAACTCCAATCACGACAGAAAATTCATAAGGATTTGTTTTCAAAAATTTTGAAATTTCATAAATGTCCCTGGCAGTTAAATTTTTTTTCCAGGATTTTTGATAAATCTTTCTGAAAAGGTTTTCAGCATCCTGCACAGTTTCCACTTCATAACCAACAGGTTTTGTCTTGATACTGAGCCCTTCAAAAATCACCAGCATATCATCAGAGATTTTTTCAAGATGCGGAAAAATATATTCTGTCCATACCTTTTTTTCAATCTGTTCCATCTGGTGAATAATGATAATTTTGTGTTCATTAAAAAGAGAATTTGCAACCAGTTCATTCACAAAGATTTCCGGATTTAACTCAGCACCGTAATATCTCTTTATTTCCACATTTTCATATTGTTCTGAATATTTCTGTACGAAGTAGTCAATTCTTTCTGTGGTCAATTGGTGTGGCCCTGCAAGAAATTTCACATTATCTTGTTTCATTGAACTGAATCAGTTGAAAATAGATATCCTTTGAAACTTTTTTTGAGATATTATCAAGCAGTTCATCTGTTTTCAACTGTCTGGTAAGATTAAGAACATAGGTTTGCTGAAATGTTTTTTCAGTCAGTTTGCCATCTTTCATAATCGTTAAAAGAATTTTAACTTTGTAAGATGCCATGACAATCTGGTCAGATTCAGCAATAAATTCGGGATTTCTAATAAATTCCTGAATTGTGCCGCCGAGAGCAATGTCAGCGACATTTTTGTTTGATGAAAGGGTAAAACCCGGTGATTCAGCCAGGGTCTTTTTTAAATTTTTTGTCATAAAGATTTCAATGCCTGGCTGTAATGAATGATTTGAAAAAAATTCAACGTACACTTTGTTTTGTGCAGGATTTATCAGATGAAAACCACAACCTGTGAGAAACAGTACGTTAAGGATTAACAGTAGATTTTTTTGCATACTCTGTTTCTGGATACAGTGTTTTTATCTTGTTATAGTAAATCTCTGCGCTTTTTTTCTTACCATTTTTGCTGTAGATTTCAGCAACCTTGAAAAGCCTGCCCGCTATTTCATTTCTGAGTTGAGTTCTTGTGTCCAGCAACTTCTGTTTGTATGGACTTGAAGGAAAATCAACAATAAACAGGTCAATCTGTTTTTCAACCGAAGAAAAAAGAGAAACATCTGTTGTTCCTTGTGGAATACTTTTAATCTGATGAATCAGCATTTCATATCTTGCCTTTTCTGCCCATTGTGTTCCAGGAAAATCTCTGATCACCTGTTGATACAGATTTATTGCTTTTTCCATTTCACCGCTTTTTGCATACCTTGAAGCAAGCTGCAGCGCCACTGGCGGGGTTTCTGTATTAAAAGGATCTGATTCTATGGTTCTGGTAATTGCCTCGTATTTTTTCGATGGGTCTTTGAATTTTTCAACCAGTCTTAATTGTTTTTTCTGTAAAATTTCCAGTGAAATCTCTCTCTGCATCTTCAACACATCTTCAATCTCTGGAAAATCAGGATATCTTTTTA
>ERZ795046.4005-NODE-4005-length-11135-cov-131.425632_pt1 | contig 11135 bp, 10 predicted proteins | sample MGYA00375130_ERZ795046 | MGnify/ENA primary metagenome ERZ795046 (study PRJEB30175, sample SAMN05720202) | activated sludge metagenome | isolation source: anaerobic digester from wastewater treatment plant | place: Japan | collected 2015-05-15 ...
ACTAATCAAATTTTTCCAGTATCCTTTCCAGACTGATATATCGTTTTCTATATGTTTTTATTCTTCTAGTGAAGATGAAATACATATGATACAAATCTTTATATTCTAATTCCTTGTCGGATTGTAGCTGTTTTAGAAATACTTCTTGACAAAAATCTTCTATATCTTCTTTAGAAAGATAATAGTGTGCGTGTCTTGTGTTAAGCACTGTATTTATCATATAGTTTAATTTATTATATAAATCCACGTCAATCTTCACGGTAGCGATGCGTTACATATATATTAGGTCCAGGATAAGCCCACAAATCAAATCCTAATGCTACTGTTCTTATACAGAAATCTCTATCTTCACCAAAGAATGATACATTGTAAATCTCATTATAATTAGCACCTTTTTCTATCACGTCTCTTCTAATTAGTGTGCAAGCACCTAATCCACCTACTCTGATAGGCGTGTCTGCTGTCTTCAATACTGAATAGAATGTTTTCGCATATTTATCTTTGGTTTCTTCATTTAATTTAGGATTTGTTAGTGAATAATAAAGTGATACCTGGTCTTGTAGCCATACCTGTGCCCATTCATTATTATCTGGTCCTTTAGTCCAAAAAACTGGAGATATCACTGGCTTGTTAGTTTTAAGTAAAACATTCAATACATTTTTATCTAAAACTAAATCAGAATCTACCATAAATACATAATCAAAGTTATTGTCCAGTGCATATTTTAAAATCATATTTCTCATTTTAGCTACCTCTTGCACAAGTTCGTAATTCCAATAGTGTATTGAGGTTTTGAAATATATCATTCTAGGTTCTATTCTGTCTATATGTTTATCAAGTTCAAATTCTTCTAGTAATTTACTGCACCTCGGGTCGTCATTATTATCTACAAAATAATATGAGATTTCATTTTTACCTTTGTCTATTTGCTTCCAGCTGTCCAATACTTCTTTTAGTATTTTGTATTGCTGTCTTACTGGAGAAGCAATCAGAATTTTATATGGCTTATCTACAAAAGATTCTTCATCTATTAGATTGATTAAACTGGTTGCTATAGTATGTAACGGATAATAGTCAAGTGCCTTATTTGCTAAAGTTCTTGATAATTGCTTATTGCCTAATCTATAAGCACACATTGCTGAATACGAATAGGACAATGGACTTTTTTGTGTAATTTTATCAATTGCTTCTACTCCTTCTCTGTAATGATTGGAATTCAAACAGGCGTGGATAAACATTCCACCTAAATCATATGAGTATAGTTTGCTTAAATCCATTTCAGAAAAATGTTTATAAACATTTTCCCAGTCTTTTTTATAATAAGAATATATACCGCTATATTCATTCCATACTGTTTTATCTAATGAATACAGCATACCTAAATACTTTGGCATTTCCTCTAATTTATTATTTTCTATAAAGTAGCCAAGGAATAATTTAATAACTTCTACTTTTAAGTTTGTTTTAACATCTGATTTTAGTATCCTATCTCCTATTTCAAAGCAAGTTTCTATGGTATTTTTACCTTCTCCAAAATCATATTTGCCTACCATTGCACCCTGTAAGATATAATACCAATATGTTTGATTATCGGGTTCTTTTTCTACTGCCTTCTTAAGTAGTTTAAAATTCCTGATATCTTTATCTTTTTCTTTTCTACTTGATTCTTTATATCCGAAGTGCATAATATAAAACTTATCTGTAGAAACTATTTCACCATTTTTACTCTCGATATCTCTTAATACGTTTTCGTGTATTATTCCGCTAAATTTAATCCCTTTTCTAAATATCTTGACTAATTCGTGCTTAATGATTCCAGTATCAAGTTCACTGATAATCGGAATTTCTATACCTAATACATTTTCAGGTTGTGCTAGTAAGAATTCTTTTAAGTCCATTCCTTTACTCATAAACCGTTCGTCTGCGTCTATATATAATATCCAATCCCCAGTAGCCTTCGAAATAGAAAAGTTCCTTGCTTCACTAAAATCGTCATTCCATTTAAAGTTATAAATCTTGTTGGTATACTTCTTTGCTATTTTTATTGTTCTGTCTATGCTACCAGTATCCACCACTATAATCTCGTCAAAATCCTTAACTGATTCAAGACAGTTTTCTATCATTTTTTCTTCGTTTCTTACTATCAAGCAAGCAGATATTATTGGACGCTGGTTATTATCTTTATGTTCTTCTGGATTTTCCTTCTGTGGCTGAATATCTCTTATGATTCTCAAAGTTCAATCTCCCCCAATTCTTTAATTTCTGTTACAGCTGATTTCAACACTTTTATCGTATCTCTCGATTCGTTGTTATTAAAAATCGAATTTACAACATAGTAATAATTCTCGTCTTCTTCATATAGTATCCCAAATGAAATACAGGCTATATCTTGATACAACTCTTCTTCACTAGCAGAAGATAAGCCCGTGGTCAAGAAAAGAAACCTGTAAAATTTTATACTTTGCTGGCATAAGCAATCAACCAGTCCTTACGGTTAGATTTGAAAAACAACACGTCTCTATCGATTAACCATTTTTCTATTAATTTAGATTTTCTAATTTCTTTTATTTCCTTTTTTTCATTCATAAGCCACCGCTCCAATGTAGTAATAATTATATTTCCCATTTTTAAATCATAGTTATCTATTTCCTTGTATATTTCTTTAAATGAATCCTGCCTTGCTTTCACTTCGCCAACATATTTCTTATCGTTACGAATAAAAATAATATCACCTTTGAACCCTTGGCTAGCCCCAGATAGTGGAACTCTATCTGCACTTATTCCATTAGCCTTTAGTATATCCCTAACTTCATATTCAGTTCTTCTTCCTTTGCTTCTTACGTTAATCATTAGATACTCACGTGTAAGTCTTTTCTAGTTCCGTCAAGTCTAATACGTGGAGAACCTAGTTTAGCAAATGCTAATCCTTTTCTTAAAGAATACCCGCCGTGTCCTAAGAAAGAACCTGCAGATACATAAACTCGTTTTTGTTCTACAAATTTATTATTGCGTTCGTCTGGATAATATATTACGTCTACTGATAGTGCTTGTGTATGTGTATGCGACGCTATATAGCAGTCAGTGATAGGAAATTGTCTATTCAGCTGTTCTACTGCATTTATTTTGCTTCCTGTAGTTCTACCACTGGACCATCCGTGTGTAGCATATAATCTATATAGAATAGGTCTATTGTTTAGTCCCTTGCCCATTTTAATAATAATATACATACCGTCAGGATTGTATGCAGATATTCCAAGTTCGTCTGCGAATATTTTAGTAGTTCTTAATCCAGTTTCTTTATAAATTCTGTATTCGTGATTACCCTCTACTACTGCCAATATTCTATTTGCAAACGGTTTAAATATTTCTATTGCTAAATCTAATTGTTCTTGTGGATTCATTTCTGCATTATAGACGTCTCCTACACTTGATTTGATATCTAAAGTCATTAAATCGCCATTAAGTATTATATATGCATTATGTTCTTTTATCCATTGTAGATAACCTTTAAGTTTATCATAATCACAACGGACGTCTCCTATATGTATATCACTGATAGGGATAATGTATAGCTTATCTATATTTCCAAAATCATAAAATGCATACCCACAAGGAAGAATTTCCGAATTCTTCATTTCTCCTCCAGTTTTGAAATTATTAAATCGGCACTTAATTCTGGGTTAACTATTCCAGAAACAATTAAATCAAATTCTTTAATCAAGTCTATTTCCAATTCACTCTCGTCTGAAAATAATTCAACTGGATTTTCGCCTTCTTTTCCTGCACGTTCGCATAATATTATCCAAGGTGTTTCTACTTTTACAATAAAGAAGCCATTTTCCTTTAGAAATCGATATTCATTCTTAAATCTTAAATCGTCAATTACTATTTTATCATATAGCCCAAGTTTAGGCTCTAGTTTCTTAATGAAGATATCTTTATCTAGTGAATTCCTTGCCCAGTTACCAAGTGATTGATAAACTTTTCTTCTGCTTGCTTTAGGCTCTTTTGGAAGATTTAACTTGTCGAATATCAAATTAGATTGCTTAATTGGTTCTGCAAAAGAAAGAATTGTGAAACCATATTTATTCCTTAAAACCTGTGCAATACTGCTTTTACCACTATAGGCGTGCCCGCACAATGCAATCTTCATATTTATATTATATCATATTCACAATTAAAAATGTACATTCATACACCAGTCTATGTGCTATTATTGGTGAAGGCAATCCAATGAATAAGGAGGAAAGAAATCAGATTTCCTTTTTTAAGTTTCTTTAATAGAAATTCAGATAAAGAACCTGAAGTTATATATCTTCAGAAGGATTACGACGAGGCTGAATACCAAAATATTGGGGACTTGAACCTTACAAGTCCCCTAGCCTATATTTGTTCTTCTATTGTTGCTTCTTGTGTAGATTATATCGCACAGAATATAGCAGACTTACCATTTATTCTTGTGCGCAAAGACGGTAAAATACTTAAAAGTGGTAATTTCTATAGGTTATTTGAAAGACCAAATGAATTATATTCTATAAGAGAAATACTTGAATACACAGTTAAGGATTATTATATTTATGGTGCTTCATTCTGGATTAAAGAATATAATATAAATGGTTCTGTTAAAAGCCTTCAGTATGTAAAGATTTCAAATACTGAGTTAATTACAAATGAAAATAAAAATTTTATAGGAATCAGGTATAAAGATAAAGAATATTATTCTAATGAACTTGTAAAGTTTCTATCATACTCTCCTGGCGAAGAATTGTGCCGTTCTAAATTAGAATCTGTTTTATTACCTGTTACTTATGATAGGAATCTGGTAAATAGACTAATTTATACTGATAAGAACTTTGGTATTATACACCCAGTTATATCACCTGCTGGTGGTAATCTTAATGAAATACAGATTAAAAACCTTAAAGTAGATATGCTTAATCAGATAAGGTCAAGCCCAGAAATTCCAATTATTATGACTGCTCCTGTTGATATCAAGAATTTAGGCTCAGATACCGAAAGAGACGTTGACAAAGAACGAGAGTTTCTGCTCAAAGAAGTTACTTCTAAAATACTTGGTGTTCCTAATTTAGGTTCTTATTCTAATCAGGAATCTGTAGAACTTTCTGTTTTTATTAATACTATCTTACCACTGGCAAGGTTCATAGAAGAAAGAATTAATTACGATTTAATAAATACACAGGACAGAAGTGTTAAATTCAAGTTTGAAATAAAGAAATCGGACAAGTATAGAAAATTCCTTGCCGATATATTAAGAGCAGAGACACTCCTAGTGGAGCGTGGTATTATGACCAGAGATGAATTGAGAGGGCTTTTGGATAAAGCCAATATCCAAAATGGTGAAATTCCTTTATTGCTTACTAATTTAACTGAAATGTTAAATCATAAAGAAACAGATAATCAAAATGACGGCTTAAAATCTTTAAGAGAGAAGATAATAACTGCAATAGAAGAATCACAGAAGCTAGAAGATTATTTCAATAAAAGAATACCATTATCAGAGATAAAGAATTATTATACTACACTACTTGATTTACCTGCTATACATTCTACACTGGTAGCTTCTAAAGGTGAAACTGAAGCAGATAAATTAGAAAATCTTTTAAAGCAGTATTTTTTGGAATATCTAGTATCTTGTAAGACCAAAGACGAGTTTATTGTTGGTTTAAAGAAATTCTTGGAGAAGAATTTTGTCTGATATTATTCTTGTGAAAGAATATGTAACTATAGAAAATTCAGAAGTTAAATATAGTAATAAGGTTTTAACTTCTGAAGATATTTCTGATATTATCGAAGATAACATAGATACAAATAAGCCTGTCCATATAGTTAAATCTCCTTATGGACCTAACTGGGATTATATTTCTTTATATGACCTTGCACTTACAAATGGCAATGTTACTGTAGTATGGATTCCACAGTTTATATCTTTAAGTGGTTCTACTGTTTATGGTAAGAAAAATCCAAGAGATACTGATATTATAATTAGAATGGAAGACGAGATTAGACCAGATTCCAGTTTAAATACCAAATTAACAAGACTGGCATTCGGATTACCAGATAATACTGTTTTAGACCTTGTGTTGGTAGAGAATAAATCAGAAGTGATACCAGTAAAGGATTCCGTAGAAGTTAAAGAATTAATCACAAAAGTATTCAGGACTGGAAATAAGAAGTTAGAAAAAGAAGCACTGGAAAGTAAGAAAAAAGATGAAGTAATACCAAGCAGAATGATTATGCCAGGAAAACCAGAATTGAATACTGTAAATGCTTATCGTTCTGGTGAAGTATTTAAGTATGACGATTTAGTAGATTATATTAAGCAGTATTCCAGTAGATTCAATACTGATTTCATAGAATGCATATTACAATTAAAGGTAGACGGTGCTAGACACCTGATATTCAAAGATAAAGATAAAATAAAAATAATATCTGAAGATGGAACAGATAATACAAAGAAGTTTTCTAATATTATAGATAAGTTATCGAAGACAGATAAATCTTTTGTTCTAGATTCAGAAATAGAATTATTTGAAAAAGATATACACCAGCCAAGGGAAGTGATGAGTGGTGTATTACATTCTAATGAAATGCCAGAAAACTATCATTTTGTTATTAATATATTCGATTGTTTATATTTAGATAAAGACTTGCATAAAGAACCGTATAAAACTAGACTTGAGGCACTTGATAGTTTGGATATCTTCAGTGGTAATGAAGATAAAGAAAGATACAAGTATGAATTGAATAAGTTAAAAAGCTATTATGTAAGTAATGAAAAGGAATTGAAAGAAATAATAGATAAGTTACTGAAGATAGAAGACGGAGAAGGTGTAATGGTAAAACCTGCTAATTCTATCTATCCACTTAATGGCAATGTTCCTTGGTGGAAGTTGAAGAAGTTTGCTGAAGTTCACGCAATTGTTTATGATAAGACAGAAACCAAAGATAAGAAGGCATTTAATTATGATATCGCCTTAAGATATGATGGTAACATTCCAGTAGACGAGAATACTTTAATAAAATATGAAGATACCTTTTATGTTCCAGTCGGAAGAACCTATAATACAGCAGTAGACGTTCCAAAGTGGGGAATTATCACAGTTAGTTTTCATAATCTGAATGTGTATGAAAGCAATGGAAATTATTCTATTAATCTATATGAACCTAAATTTATCGAATATAATGAAGACATTACAGAAGCAGATAGTGTTTCTACTGCTTTGAATTCTGCAAGAAAAGCTGGAATACTTAATACAAAGAAGAAAATAAGGAAGATTTCATTTCTTCCTATATGGCTTAATGAAGATAAGGAGTATGAGTATATGATACATAGGCATTGTATAGGTAAGTCAGTTGCTGATAAAACCCCAGTCTATATTAAGTATGATGATACTTTTGATATAGTTCCCATCTATACTTTAATACCAGCTAAAATTAAACAGAATGAATATATACCAGAAAATATTTATGTATGGACTTCTAACGGCTGGAGTAAGATATTGAGAGTATTTAGGCATCCAATACAGGAAAGTCAAATGTATCAGGTAATTACAGATAAAAATATAGCAGAGGTTACAGGAAGCCATTCCCTATATTCAGAAGGTAAGGAAATCACTGTTAATGATATAAAAGAAGGAACTGTTTTAGATACTGTTAATCCACCACCACTTGAAGGTAATGATATTGACGTAGATTTAGATACTATCTTACTTGTTACAAATACATTAAAATATGGTGAAAAAGTAAATAACTATATAACCTATCCGCTTAAATTAGACGAATTATTGATTAAGTTTAAAAAGAAATTCGGCTGTTTTTATATCAAGAATGATATGGTTCTTCTAGGCGGATTTCCTATTTTATATCAATGTTTTGCTGGTAAAACTGTAGTATTTAAGAGAATTCCTAAAGCAGTATTTTACTGGAAATTAGAACATATAAAGACACTGCTTGAAAATCTAATGCTGAAGAATAAGAGTATCAAGGCAGATTCTATGCAATTAGCTGAACAGATTATCTACCTAGGCAGTTTAGTCTATAATAGTTATAAATTAACAGTAGACAAGAATTGTTATTATATATCGTTCAATAAGAATGCAGACAATAAAGTATATCAGAAAATAGAAAGCAAAGAAATCAATCAGAAGGAAAAGAAATTCTATTATCCTGTTTCTAAATTTGTATACGATATAGAAACGGAAAATCACGATTTTGTTGGTGGGCTTGGATTTATCAGGTATCATAATTCTACCCATTTGGATTGGAGGGCTAAAACTGGCTGAGTTAATTGGCTTTACAATTCAAGATGGTATTAAAGGTAATATAGATGAACCTATACTTACATTAGAAGACGCTAAAAAGGTTCAGGAAAAAGATATATGGAAGATTGATTGGAAGAATGGTAAGTTTAAGTTAAGGAAAACTGCTGATGGTAAGGTTCGTGCTACTTCTTTATGGGCTACACCTAAAGAACCTGAACCAGAGGAATGGTTTGATTTTGAAGGCGTAGTTCCTTCACAATCAGAAAGCAAAGAAATACTACCTGGTTCTAGAGTTAACTATCCTGGAGTATTTCTAATCATAGATAAAGGTAAAGTAGAATATGGATTTTCTAAAGATTATATGCTTGAAGTATTTCTTGACGGTAAACTTAAAGGAAAACATATCTTCAGGCAATTAGGTATAGAAGAATTAAGAAAAGTAATGAATGGTAAAGAAATTACAGATGATGATTTAATTGTATTTTATAAAGCTACAAAGAACATATTACCACCTTATGATAAAGAAGAAGCTGAAAATCCTTCAACATTTACCTGGCTATTTATACAGTCTACAGACCAGACACCATATGTGCTTGGTGAAGCAGTGCGTAAAAATCTTTTACCACCTTTAGGCTATTCTGCATTACCAAAAGAAATTAGGAAGAAGATACCAGATGAATATAAATACTGGTTAGAAAAAGATAGAAAAAAGGCAATACAAATGCGTAATGCTATTTTGGAATTGGATTTAATAACCAAGAATACTGGTAAATTCTTCTTACATAGAAGATACTGGTTAGACCCGCAGCATAAGATAAATAGATTTGGACCGACAGAAGAAGTGTATGATTTAACTATTCTAGATGGTAATAAGTTAGTGCATTATTCTATATCAGAAGACCCAGCAGATAGTTTTGGATTTGCTGGATATAAAACTGATATAGATAAGAAGATTATTGATATCAAAGAACAGACTAAAATAGAACCAAAGACAATGCTAAATCCATCTAAAAATACACCTTGCTGGATAGAATTGATAGATAGTGGTAATTGTGAGATATATCAAAATTCTCCTGAATTTCTAAAAGTAAAATTTAAAGGTAAGGTATTGAATGGTTTATATACTGCAAAGAAAGAAGAAAATACTGCGTTTTGGCTATTCGAAACGTCTAAAACACCAGCTGATACAGTTTTACCTATAATGAAATCAGATACCTTCCGTGGTATAGTTACTGGACCTGTATTGATACCTGATAGAGTAGATAGACAGGGTCATATAATTACTAAAGAAGAAATTGAAAAAGCTATGTTCGATTTTATGCGCAATTCAAGGAATATAGGTTTTATGCACCAGAATGAATATGTAAACGACGAAGTTACTATTCTTGAATGTGCAATACAAAAAGGCGATTACAGATTAGATAATGGAAGAGTTATACCAGACGGAACTTGGTATCTTACAATAGAAGAAAAAAATCCTATTCGCAAAGAGCTGATTAAGCAAGGCAAGATAAGAGGCTTTTCTATCAGAGCATTTGGACGTATGAAGGTCATCGAATGGAGATAGTAGTCGTGGTCCGCTATTGTAATGGAGGAGTTGCATTATGAGTGAGATGAGTGACAAAGTAGGTCTGTTGTTCGATTTACATATGTTGGAAGTCTCCGAGGTAAACGAGCCTGCTATCGGAGAAGAATTCTATATAGTCAAAGGAGAGGGAAGTATGGAAGATTTAATATCAGATGAAGTTTTAACAGAAGTCGAGAAGAAGCTAGGCAAAGACGCCAGAGAATCAATTAAACAAGCAATAAATATTTTACAGCCATTATATAAAGACGCACCAGACGATATAAAGAAAGCCATAGAGACTTTAGCTGGTTTCATAGGTGTATCTATTAATGATAAGTATCCTTATCCAGAAGTAGAGAAAGAAATTACTAAGAATTTAGAATCTAAGATGAATACAGTATTAAGGTTACTTGAAAGGCTTGCTGAAGAACTAGAGAAATTAAAGGCTGATATCAATGCCGAGAAAGAGAAGAAGATGGAAGTTAAGAAAGATGTAGAAGTTAAGACCGAAGAAGTTAAAAAGTCAGAGGAAGAATTACCTCCTGAAAAGATTGATGAATTGTTGAATTTGATGAAAGAAAAAGTTGAAGAGAGAAATGCAATTGTTAGTGGTTTGAAAAAACTTATAGAGGAGAGACAATAATGAGTGAAGTAATGCAGAAGTTTGAAAGTTTAGTAGAAGTATTAAAGAATGACAGAACCAGTGAGCTAGCCGACTTAATAAGGGCTTCTTTCAATGAAGCAAAGAAAGAACCAGAGAAATTCACCTATGAATTCAATAACCCTGCTATTGATGAGGCTAATGATAATTTATATCTATTATCTAAAATACTGAGGAAAGAACCTACCCAGTTGAAATACTATGAAAATGTATATAGTAAGCTAATTTCTAAAGCATTTTCAGCTGGGACTACAGGTTTAGGTAAAGAATTTGTTCCGCAGGAACTATCTACTAGAATTCTTGAAATATATGAGCAGGAATTAAGAGTCGCAAAGCTTTTCGAGACAATAAATATGCCATCTAATCCATACCTAATGCCAGTTATGCTAAATGACCCTATGGCTATATACAGAACAGAAGGAACTGGTTCGCTTGCAGATAATGCTGCTACAGGCACAATTACAGCTGCATTAACATTTACTGCTAAAACATTCTTATATTTTACAAGGATAACTGACGAGGCTACTGAAGACCTAATAGCACCAGCACTTCCTGCTATAAAGAGATATATAGCACAATCGCTTGCTAGGGCATTAGAGACTACAATAATCAACGGTGATGATAC
>ERZ795046.4008-NODE-4008-length-11118-cov-4.982554_pt1 | contig 11118 bp, 8 predicted proteins | sample MGYA00375130_ERZ795046 | MGnify/ENA primary metagenome ERZ795046 (study PRJEB30175, sample SAMN05720202) | activated sludge metagenome | isolation source: anaerobic digester from wastewater treatment plant | place: Japan | collected 2015-05-15 ...
CTCCTAAGACAGTCAATCTCTGCATGCATCATCGGATCTCCATTCTGAACCCGCCTGTTATGGCCCCTCCCGATGATGAGGCCATCCCTGACCAGGACAGACCCGATGGGAATACCTCCCTCTTTTCTCCCCTGCTCTGCTTCCGAAAGTGCTGCGAGCATGAATGGATCATCCTCACCCTTCTTTTGAGCCGATTCTTCCGATGGAACAAGAATCTCATCCTCCTCTCTCCAGAGCGGGTCACATATTGCGAGGAAAAGCAGATCGCAAGGACCATTATTCTCAATCCACTGGGTCTTTCCTGGTGGGATATAGACCATCTGTCCCTGCCCAATCTCTTCTGCTTCATCACCCACATGCATGATCCCGGATCCGGAGAGAATAAAATACACCTCCGATGACCGGATAAGCCGGTGAGGGAGGGTCTTCTCGCCTGTTGGAACACAGGCATGAGCGATACTGTACCGGCAGGACACATCCTTTCCGATGCGGAGCGGATGGAACAACTCTCCCAGCAGGCAGGTATCAAGGACCCGTGAATGGGGAATATCCACCGTATAGATATCCATACAACATATGGTCCTACTGCTCATGTTACCGTATCGGATACCTGGATGATACGATTCGATGGCCTTAAGTACTGATGCAGACTATCCACAATCAGGAGGAATCATATGGACGATTCGAAAAAGTATGCATTGCCAGCCCTTTCCTTTGAGTATGGAGCTCTTGCGCCATTTATCTCGGAGAAACAGCTGACCCTGCATCATCAGAAACACCATCAGGCTTATGTCACCGGTGCAAATATCATATTTGAGAAACTGGAGAAGGCACGAAGTGAAGGGACCGATCTTGATCAGAAAGCACTACTCAAGGAGCTTTCTTTCCATATCGGAGGGCACCGGCTTCATACCCTGTTCTGGGAAAACCTTGCCCCGGCCGGGAAGGGAGGAGGAGGAGTTCCGGCAGGAACCCTAGCTGCATGGATAGAACGGGACTTTGGATCCGTTGACCGGTTTAAGAAGGAATTTACACAGGCAGCTTCCTCGGTTGAGGGATCCGGATGGGCAGTCCTGTCCGTATGTCTTGGAACACAGCGACTGCTGCTCATGCAGGTCGAAAAGCACAACGTGAATATTTTCCCAGGATTTCGCATTCTGATGGTCCTTGATGTCTGGGAGCATGCATATTACCTGGACTACCTGAATGACCGGGCAAAGTTTATCGAGAACTTCTGGAATATTGTCAGATGGGACACGGTAAACCAGAGACTTGAGACAGCCCTGAAAAGCTAATCCCTCATTACCTTTTTCTTGTTATCCGCCAATTCAATCATGATTATCTGAAACCGGGGAAAAATCTGATAACTATGGCGGATTCATCACATCTCAATACATCCCGGTCAGGGTATCAGAATCAGGAATGCCAGATGATCCTGAATGATATCCCGACCGCTCTTCTCGTTCTGAAAGATAACAGGATCATGTTTGCAAATACCTCCGCAGTCAGCCTGTTCAAAGCGCGCCAGCCTGAAGAACTGAAGGGATTGTTCCTGTCAGATATCTCACCTCCAGCGCAGCCTGACGGCTCTTCATCTGCCGGGATGATTCAAACCCTTCTCCACTCTGTTCAACCTGGAAAGAACACACGGTTTGAATGGGTTTTTACCAGGTTTGACAGGTCTGAAATCTCAGGAAAGGTTACTATCCGCCAGTCAGAGTATTCTGACTCTCCGTATCTGATTTTCACCATTGTTGACAACACCGCTGAGCATCATGCAATCAACGATATTCTCACTCTTGCAGAAGAGATGAAAAAGGGAAATCTCCGGGCACGTCTCTCCAGCGAGGAATACAAAGGGGACATGTATAAACTCATGACCGGTATCAATGCCATGCTGGATAGCATTCTCCATCCCTTTAGGGACATGAACAAGGTCCTTCAGAAGATTGCAAAAGGGGATATGTCAGCCGGGATTATTCAGGAATATTCTGGTGAGCATGAAAAAATCCGCCAGGCAGTCAACGGGGTTGCAGATATCACCAAGAAGGTTCATGAAGAGATATCCCGGATGGTAGACGCTGCAAAACGGGGAGACCTTGCAAATCGCGGGAATCCGGATCTCTTCCCCGGTGAGTTTGCAGAAACCATCAAAGGGATAAATGAGATGCTTGATGCCATCCTCACCCCCATCCGTGCCGGAAACCGCATTCTTCAGAAGATTCGGAAAGGGGATCTGAGTGAACGGGTTTCTATCGAATGTGTCGGTGACCATGCAAAGATTAAGGATGCCATTAATGCGGTCCATGACTGGCTGAATGGTCTTATCATTTATGTCACCAGGATAGCAGACGGTGATATGACCGCTGATATCATGCAGGCATCTGACCGGGATCAGATGCATGGCCCACTTATCAGGATGCGTGATAACATCAGGAATGTTATCGCTGATGTTGATATGCTCGTGACTTCAGGTTCAGAGGGAAACCTGACGGTGCGTGCAGATCCATCCCGGCATAAAGGCGATTTCCGGGCGATTATTGAGGGGATCAATAAAACCCTTGACTCGGTTATCGTCCCGGTTCATGAGGCCATGGAGGTTTCGAATGGATATGCGGCGTACGATTTTACCCGGCGGATGAACACAAATATCAGGTACACCGGGGAATGGAAGGCATTTCAACAGGCTCTTGATGATGTCGGCCATCATGTATCTGATGCAATTGCCATCATCACCAAACAGATTGAGGTGCTCAACCAGGCAACAACCCAGGCATCATCGAGTATTAAGGATATCTCATCAGGATCCTCACTCCTTGCAGAGATCGCCCAGAACGTGAGTTTGAAAGCAGAGCAGGGAGGGGAGGGCCTCTCCCAGATTCTGCGGGCCATGGAGGATCTGGCAGTGAATGTCTCTGATGTGTCTGCACGGACCGGTGAGGTGAACCAGATATCCTCTGATACAAACACGCTCTCAAAGAAGGGATCTGCTCTCGCCCGGGAAGCAGAACAGGGAATGAAAGAGATCACCAGTTCGACTGATATGGTTACCGGCCTTGTCCATGAGATTATGGAGGAGATGGAGAAGATCAGTAAGATATCCCTTGTTATCTCAGACATTGCCTCACAGACAAACCTCCTTGCCCTGAATGCAGCAATCGAGGCTGCACGTGCGGGAGAAGCGGGCAGGGGATTTGCTGTTGTTGCAAGTGAAGTAAAATCCCTGGCCCTTGAATCCAGACAGTCCGCTGAGAATATCTCTGAAATGATCGAAGGGCTGACAAAAAAGACGCAGGCAGCATCAGATACTATGGACAAGAGCGTTCAGGTTGTCAGAGAGGGAGGACGGGCCCTGAATGAGACGCTTGAAGTCTTCAATAAAATCATCGATTCGGTCAATACCATCAGTCTTCAGATGGACAATGTTGCAAAAGCAGCAGAGCAGCAGGCAGCGGCGGTTGAGGAGATCACGGCCTCAATTAATGAGGTCAATACCCTGGTGTCAGGAACCGCAAAGGACGCAGTTGCAGCAGCGGCAGCAAGTGAAGAGGCGGCGGCGGCAATCGATCAGATATCAGAACAGATCTCCCAGGTTCATTCGGCTGCAGAAAAACTGAATGCTGAGACCGGAAAATTCACGGTCTCATAGTGCTTTATTATTTTTCCAGACCTCTGCACAGAATCGGGTTTTTATCTCATGTGGTGAGAGGGGAATATTGGAAACCGCCCGGTTTCCCGGTTTTATAATGACATGGATAAAGGATAATCCGCCACGACGGGCCTTTTTGTATTCATCCTTCAGTTCATCGGGTGTATGGACCTTACAGGTGTTCCGAAACCCGCTTGCCCTAGCCAGGAGTTCAAGATCAACCGTATCAAATGCCGGAGAACACTGATTACCGGTACTCCCATACACCCCGTTGTCAAGACAGATAATGATCAGGTTATCAGGTGATGTACTGGCTATAACGGGAAGGGCAGCAGTTCCAAGAAGACTTCCGTCACCATCCAGAACAACCACCGTCCTGCCGGTTCCAAGGGCAATACCAAGTCCCAGAGGGCTTGCCTGGGTATATGAGCCAAGCATGTAAAAATGGGCCGGGCTGTCCCGTGCGTGATAGAGTTCTTTTGACGGAACACCGATATTTGCGACGACCAGTTCATCAGTCATCATAGATGCAAGAATACCGATAGCATCAGCCCGCTGCATAACCGGCTGTCTGAACACTCCCTGGTAAAAGAGACTGACCGTCCGGTCCCTGACAGCTGGCGGGGATATACTTGGTTTTTCTTCTCCTCCCTCCCAAACCTGCGGGGAGATGAGGGCTACATGAGGTCTGCTTTCTATCCAGGCATCACTGATAACCGACGTAATGAGATGGAGTTCCTCCGGCTTTCGGATGATCGTGCAGGGGATATGATATACCTGTAAGAGATCGGGTATTTTCTCATTAAACGGGATTTGAGCAGGTATCTTCTCCTGATAGTACCCCCTCCAGCTGGCAAGGATCGGGAGGGGAAGGCCATACAGGAAGGGAAGGGTCATCAGGGCATTCAGCGAATTTCCGAGGCCTGAACTCTGCATCTGAAGCACTCCCCGCGTTCCTGTCAGGGACAGACCGGAGAGGATCCCAATACCATCTTCTTCCCGCGAAATTGTGATGTACGAAAACTCCTTCAGAAGGACAGAACAGAGGTCTTTTGTCCTGTCACAGGGAAGCGAAATGATGTACTCAATGGCTTCTTTTTTCAAAATCGCTGATACAGTCTCTTCATGCATATGGCTTCATCCATTCCTGCACTCCTGCTGATATCGCCTCATATGGCGTCTCTTTGGTTACCGAATAATCCGGTTTTTTGACAAACCGGGGAAGTTCCTGCTTTCCCAGGGCATATCCTCCGCCAGTGATGCTGAGAAGGATCTTCTCATCCGGCCGGAGAATGCCTGTACGCACAGCCTGGATCAGACCTGCGACACACACACCGGCAGCGGGATCAAGATCTATTCCTTCACATGAGGTGAAGAGTTTTTCTGCTTCCTGTGCAACGCTTGACGAAACACTGCCCATGATTCCGTTGGTTGCAACGAGGGTGTCAAACACCCCTCCGGCTATCCCATAGGGTGGAGTCCGGTTGGTGAGAACATCAGAATATACCTGCGTTATCGCATGAGCAGCATCCGGCATATCCTCATCCCTGATCTCCCGTCGTCTCTCCTGCCATGCCTTCACCATCGGTATGAACGGCTCGTTCTGGAAGAGGAGAAGACGGGGCATCCGGTTCCCAAACCGTCCGTCTGCAATAAGCCGGAGCGATGCTTCATACGCTGCAATACCCCCCGTGCCACTTCCAACCGCCTGAACATACCAGTCAGGAAGCGTTCCCATGGCAAGTGTTCCTGCCAGCATGACTGTTCCCATGCCATCCCTCCGTGCAACATTTTTTGCTCCCCCTTCAGGAAACACACCCGGGATCGTGCATATCATATTCCCCAGGCTGATGGCATCGGTATAATCACCGGAGATGGTAATGAGCATGACATGATCAGCCGGTGTGGTGGTAAAAATCCGGTCCTGTGCTGCATCGGGGACGACGATAATGACCGGCTGACCAGTCCGTGCTGAGACCTCGGCAAAGGCCCGGCCGGTATTGCCGGCAGATGAGACCTGAATGATTCCACGTGCCCGCTCAAAGAGCCGCTGTACCGTCGGATACGCCTCAAACTCCTTAAACGAACCACTGACCGCATATGCACCTTTTTCAGGCCAGTACCCGGAGAATACAATCCAGAGATCCGAAAGACCAAGTGCCTCTGCAAGACCTTTGCTTTTATAACAGACCGGCTCTGCCCGTGTCGGAAGAGAACCAGTAACCGGGAGCCAGTCTATGTATCGAAAGATCCCGGGACTATTACGGATCCTGATCTGACGGGCGGTATAGGAGGTTCTGATCAGTCCCTGGCATCCAAACGGACAGGTGAGCGTGTAGGAATCAGGAAAATTCCGTTGACATACCGGGCAGGTGAGGGTATAGCCGGTCATATCTGAAACTCACCCCTGATCAGCATATCTTTGATCCGTCTGCAAAGTATCTCTGCCCTTCTGCGGTCAGACTGGCGCAGGACGATCGGAACATCTGCCCCACCTACGGTGATAAAACCAAAGTTTCCCTCGTACGCTGAACCCTTGCAGATGTGGACACAGGTACCACAGACAAAACACCGCTGGTGATTGATCGTTTTATCGGCACGGATTGCATCAACCGGGCATGAAGATCGGACCATGCAGGGATCACATGACCGGCACCGTTGCGGGTGATGCATGATTCGTGTTGCAGTCCCGGTCCATACCTGGGAATATGAGGCAGTCCCGACCGGTTGGCGATCCTCGATATCCACAACCGGAAGGGCAATGTCAGCATCCCGGATCATAAGACGGGTGAGAACATCCTGATCAGAAACCGGCACGACGGTCCCGATACTGGTAATGCATTCAGGGCCTGCGGCAGTCAAAAACCCGCCGCAAAACCGTGTATCCATCCCCTGCATGTCTGCATGGACAGAGAGATTTGGCCGATCCGGCGAACTTCTGGTTCCGGTGCCGATAACACGGCCATGTGCCCCATTCAAAATAATCGGATCCCCGGAAGAGAGAAACCGAAGAGATGGATCATTTTCCACCGGGTTGATCTCACCACACCCGGAGACCGTTGCCTGTGCAGCATTGCCGGAAAGAGGCAGGACAGAAAAGATCGTATCTGCCGGTTTACTGCTCCGGTTGATAATGGCAGAATAATTTTTAAAGGCACTTCTTGTCGTAAAAAGTCGGGCAAATGGAATGTCATCCAGCGTAACCTCAGCTTCATACTTTCTTTCGGATGAGGTGACCTCCACATGGATCTCTTTTCCAGCAATCAGATCATGAAAGAGGTGTCCTCCTCCATACCGGTTGTCTGCATGGGCGGTGCCAAATACCATAAGATCAACCAGCCCCAGTCGTTCGTTCGGACAGGGGCCTGGAATCGCCGGAACGCCCTGCAAAGAGACCGTATCAGCCCGTGAAAAGACACCAGGAGGTGCAACCGGGACTGAAAGAACCGCATATGTCCCGGACATGACACCACAGGTCCCACAGGTCACCACATCAACATCAGAGATACAATCGCTTTCTGCGATCCTCTTCTTCAGTTCAGATGCCGTCAGAACGACTGCGGTCCCGTCTGCGAGAGCTGTACGAATCTCATCCAAAGACCTCATAGTAACCGGATATCCTCCACTCTGACCTGAAGACCCTCTCTGCGTGAGAATATCTGGTTCACAACACCGGTATGGGTCAGATTCATCATGCAGTAGGCAGGAAGAAACTTCATTCTCCTGCCAAATTCAGGTGATCTCCGGAAGCTCTCTGCCATCCCTTCAAACCCGATGATATGATAGGCTTGCAGATCCTTTACTGCTCTTCCCCGTGAGAAGAGGGGGCCGACAACATGGGTCACGAGAACCCCTGACACCGGGTTTGCAGATATCACACGCAGGACATGCTGAACCGGACAACCGGCACCCATAGGACGTCCGGTCAGGATATCTCCCGGCTGAATATTCCATCGTTCGACAAGATCCGGTCTGAACGGGAGAAGAATTTTGCGTGCCGAACATTCGCCAGGGAGCGGATGAAGGATGAAATCAAATGGATCTCCAAGAATATCCGCTGATCCCAAAATTGTCCCGGCATCAGGATGCTCCTGACATACCGGATCAGATGTGAACGGACAGTCGTGGATTGTCCTGACTCCTGCATCCAGAGCACGGGAGAACTCATCACAGGTCCCATATCCGCATGCACCACAGTTTCTACCCGGGGAATTCCATGATTCCATCAGTCACCCCTGAACAGAAGACCATCCCCGTCAAGCTGCCGGAGGACGCCGGTGTGATGCTTCCACCCGATATTCGTCTTTCCAATACAGACCGTACATACACCAAGCGGCGGAATTCCCCGGAGGGTAATTGCGGCAGGATCTCTAACATCTGGTGCTTCCCCGATTGCCCTGGTCAGGTACCGCATTCCAGTTCCCTGCACTGCATTCGTCTCAACAATATCAATATCTCCTCTGATACCCCGGATCTTCTCCCGAAATACCTCCTTTTCGGCCTGGGAGACCAGATCAATCCTCGTCACAACCGCGATATCAGCAAGGGCAATCATCGGTGCCATCTTTGCCGGAGACTGAATGCCGGAGATTGCTGACAGAACAACAATCCCAAATGACTGGGTTGTATAGGGGGTGCACCGCAGACACAGCCCGGCACTCTCGACAATGAGCATATCTGCCCCTTCTTTCATCGCCCATCCAATGGCCTCATCAAGGATCATGATACCGGCATGATCCGGACAGAGATCACCAGAGTAGACCTTTCTGGCCGGGATCTGAAATTCTGCCTTTATCTCCTCATCTTCAGTCGCACAGACAACATCTATCTTCAGATATGCTGCTTTGAGTTCAGGATGAGATCTGATAATCTGCCTGGTAACCGCCGTCTTTCCTGCAGATGGCGGGCCTGCAATGATGACGAGTTTCATCACAGGACCGGAAGTGGTGCGGTGATCAGTTCACCTGCCCGAATCATCTCTCTCATCCGCCCAATAATCCCGTCCATATGAAGCATCTGGCGGATTGCATGCTCTTCTGCGCCGTCGGGCTCGATAACCTTTGCGACTGCTCCATCCTGCATGACAATCCGACGATCAGACAGGAGAGAGACGAGGGGATCATGAGTGACAAAGAGTAATGCCTTGTGGTGCTGACGGAGGACTTCGATCACTTTTTCCTTAAAAATACCGGCATTTTCAACCTCGTCAAGCAGGATGATCGGAGTATTCGAGATGAGGATGGCATCTGCTACCATCAGGGATCGTGTCTGGCCACCTGAGAGGCTGGTCATCCGGACATGGGCTGATATTGGCTCGCCGGTGAACTGGTTTGCAAGGGTGATCGTCTCCTCTATACAGGACTCATTCGTGGATCCCCTTGACCGAAGGTGCATCCGTAAAAATTCGGCGACCGTCAGATCACAGAGGCACCGGGTATTCTGGGTGATAAGGGCTACCGGTTTTGCTGCAGGATCCCTGACATACCGCTCAGGAGGGAGCTTTCCGTTGACGAGAATCTGCCGTTTGGTAACCGTATCCCGGTTTGCAAAAATTTCAATGTCGTTGATAAAGGCACTCTTGCCTGAACCCGTCGGTCCGACGATTGAGAGTGTATCTCCGGGTCTGATACGAATCTCATCAAATCCCTCAGGTATTCCTCTCCGGTTCCTGCCTGGAAGTATGGTGATCTCGCTGATACATTCCTCGGTCATCCGGTATAGGTATTGGGTGTTTGTGAATAAGATAGTAACCCAATGAGGATTAATAATGAGACAATGAGGTAAATATTATCGTAAAAAAATATACCAAGAGATCCTCATATGGCATATTTTAGAATATGTCCGAACATCATATCCGAAATAGTATAAGAACAATACAAAGGAAAAACAAAAATTCAGATGGTGATTTATGCATATTTTACTGCCAGATACGCATTCACCCTGCCACCGCTGACCGTCTTTCCTGAAAATGCCGATTTTTTATCGACATATCTGATGATCAGATCCTTCACCTGATTTGTGGTCAGGGAAGGTTTTTTTGCTTTGATAAGCGCTGCGATCCCGGATACATGAGGCGTCGCCATCGATGTTCCGGACATGTAGGCATACGTTCTCTCCGGCGTTGTGCTTAAGATAGACACTCCGGGTGCTGCTACGTCAACACTCTTTGCTCCATAATTTGAGAAAGAGGCAAGTTTGTCTTTTGCATCCGATGCAGCTACTGCCAGGATGTTCGCATTTGGAAGAGAGGCAGGGGACTGGGGGTAGATATCAGTATTTTTGCCGCTGTTTCCTGCCGCACATACAAAGAGGATACCCGGTGCATTGGCAATCGCATCCTGTAACGCCTTGTCAGTTCCTGAACCACCCCATGAACATGACGCAATTGTAGCCCCGTGTTGCTTTGCATAATTTATTGCTTTAATAGCATTGCTGGTATACCCGCTCCCAGAACCTGAAAGGAACTTTAACGGAATAATTTTAGTATTCCAGGTAACGCCCGCGACACCTATGGCATTGTTCCCGATTGCTGCAATCGTGCCTGCAACATGGGTTCCATGGCCGTTGTCATCCATCGGATCTGCATCATTATTGGCATAATCATACCCGGCAATACAGTTCGCTTTGAGGTCAGGGTGATTATAATCAACTCCAGTATCAATGACTGCTACACGTACCGCAGGAGACCCTCTAGTTATTGCCCATGCTTCCGGTGCATCAATGTCTGCATCGGAGGTGCCGCCGGTCTGACCGGTGTTGTGCAGCCCGTACAACTTTGTAAAGTAGGGATCATTCGGCTTCACACTGGAACCTGCCGGTGTCAGGGTTGCTGATATGGTTGTTGTTTCTCCACCCACAACAGATAAGGCATCATCCACCCCGAGGGTCCGGGCATCTGGTGAGGAGGAGGAGCCTGGAGGTTTCTGAACGGACTGAACGTTGGATCCTGACGATGGGATCGAGACAGATGGTGGAATAACCGTTTTTCCTGGTACTATGCCATTCTCAATTGAGAGGACATAATCAGGTTCGGCATACTCAACGTAGGGGTTCATGGAGAATAATTTTGCGACTGACTGGAGATCTGATCCCTTTGGAATCTGAACTACCTGCATTCCTTCAACTCCCAGGGCAGCTGCATCATCTAGCACGGTAACCCCCATCTGGTCATTAAGAGCCGATTGAGCCTTTGCCATCTCTGCAGATGAGGAGAACAGCCCGGGTTTTAATTTTACAATCAACCGGTCAGGTGCATACTGCGCAGGATTCAATTGGGATATCATTTGAACGTCCCTTGATGTTGGAGCGGATCCTGAAGTGGCATCTGATTTACCAGGGATAACAACCGGCGTCCTGACTATCCCGGTTTGCACAGACACCGGAGTTTTAACAAGCGGGTTTGGACCGATATCCGGTCCGCCCGTGAGTACTGATGTATCGGGAGGCAGAAACCCTGAACTCCCATCCTT
>ERZ795046.4011-NODE-4011-length-11114-cov-4.293697_pt1 | contig 11114 bp, 8 predicted proteins | sample MGYA00375130_ERZ795046 | MGnify/ENA primary metagenome ERZ795046 (study PRJEB30175, sample SAMN05720202) | activated sludge metagenome | isolation source: anaerobic digester from wastewater treatment plant | place: Japan | collected 2015-05-15 ...
CAACCATAGTTTCTTCCGAGGTGACAGAAACTTTTTCGGTACGGGAGTCTATCGCCTGGAATGAGAAATCGGCAAGCTCTTTGGGGATTCCCCAGTTTCTCCTTCCGTTTATTACACTTGCCATGGTAGATACATATATCTTGCTGATGGTATTGAGCTTTTTGCCTTCGTGCATAAACTTTCCGGGGATCAGCAGCAACTCGCCATATGGACCGGCATCGGAGGTGCTGTATCAGGGATTGGGTCGTGGCTTTTTCCGAACCCATATTGGATAATTATCATCGGTCGATTCACACAGGGAATAGGATCCTCCGGCGCTTTTCCGGTAGTAATACCGACAGTCGGTGATATGTTTAAGGACGACAGAGATGTCAGCAAAGGTCTTGGAATTATCGAAACCTCAAACACCTTTGGCAAAGTTTTAAGTCCCATCCTGGGATCATTTCTTGCAGCCATAGTTTGGTTTATGCCCTTTATTGCAATCGCTGTTTTTGCTCTAATATCGATTCTGTTAGTAACCTTTTTAGTTAAAGTGCCAAAGAAAAACGACAATGACAAAAAGGAAAATCTCAGGGAATATATTAATAATTTAAAAAACATTTTCAGAGAAAAAGGAAAATGGCTGACAGGAATTTTTTTCGGCGGACTGGTGGCAATGTTTGTACTGTTCGGCTTTCTTTTTTATTTTACTTCAACCCTGGAAGACAGGTACCAAATACAAGGCATGACAAGAGGTCTAATTCTGGCCGTTCCTCTTCTTGCTCTCTGTCTTTCTTCCTTTACCATAGGAAAAGTAATAGGAAAACGAAAAGTATTAATGAAATGGATTATCCTGTTCGGAAATCTGGTCTCTGCTTGCTCTTTAGTACTTCTCAGTTTTTTTGACAACTTCATTATGTTAATTGTCACCCTATCAATTGCCGGAATCGGTATCGGTGCCGCCCTTCCATGTCTTGATGCACTGGTCACCGAAGGCATTGAAAAACTCCATAGAGGTTGTATAACCTGTATTTTAAGCAGTACACGCCTTCTTGGTGTAGCCGTCGGACCTCCGATTTCTGCCATTCTAATCAAATTAAACAATAATACCCTCTTTTACGTGCTGGCTGCTTCAAATGCACTATCAGCCCTAATCACGATGCTGTTGGTGAAACCTAAAAGTTAAACCAAATCCACGGTTCTGTAGACGGAGGCAGGCATTCAAAACTGTCCTGTTCTTTTAAAACCGGATGCAGCAATGTTATCAGACTTGACCATAAAGCTATCTGCTGCCCGGGTTTATTTACATTTTGCCCGTATTTTTGATCTCCGTAGAGAGGGTGCCCTATGTTGGAAAACTGTACCCTTATTTGATGAGGCCGGCCTGTGTTCAAATCAATCCGGACAAGGCTAAAACCTTTAGCCGCACCCAAAACCCTATAGTCCAGAAGGGCCTTTTTGCCCCCCTCTGCCTCACTGTCCACTATCCTTACGGTGTTGCTCCTGCTGTCCTTTATAAGATAATTTTCCAGCCTTCCCTCACTATTATCCAAAATACCGTGAACCACTGCCAGATAAACTTTTTTGAACTGTCTTGACCGTACCTGTTCCGAAAGCCTTGACGCAGCTTTCGAGGTTTTGGCAAAAACCATTACGCCTCCCACCGGTCGGTCAAGCCTGTGAACCAGGCCGAGAAAAACATTTCCGGGTTTGTTGTATCTTTGTTTTAAATCCTGCTTCAAAAGAGTAAGTAAATCCGCATCCTTAGTCTCATCCCCTTGGGTAAGCATGTTAACCGGCTTTTTCACAACCAATAGGTGGTTATCCTCATATAAAATATCAATATTTCCGTCCGAAATAGAACTCATTCTTTCTCTGCCTCCCAGCGCCCGTAAATACCGCAAGGCAGGACAATGCCGGATTTTTTCGACGGTATTCCTATCTCTCCACAGGTAATCACACCTCCGAACCTCTTGCCCACTGTCATCTTCAATATATTAGAAACAACAGTTGGAGAAAATCCTGTAGTATATGAGTTTATTAAGAAAAATAAAGGCTTCGGCGATAAAACATCCAAACATTCTTCCACAAAACCGTACAATGCATCCTCTATTTTCCATACTTCTCCTCTGGGTCCCCTTCCGTATGAGGGAGGATCCATAATTATTCCGTCATACTTGCGTCCGCGCCTCTTTTCCCTTTGCACAAATTTAAATACATCATCGGTAATAAACCTTACAGGACGCTCTCTAAGACCTGATAGAGCAAGGTTTTCCTTTGCCCACTGAACCATTCCCTTTGCGGCATCAACGTGGCACACCGAAGCACCGGCATAGGCACAGGCTACCGTAGCACCACCGGTATAGGCAAAAAGGTTTAACACATTGACATCTCCGGAATGAGACTGTATTTTGTTAATTAACCATTTCCAGTTAACGGCCTGCTCCGGAAAAAGCCCTGTATGCTTAAACCCTGTAGGTTCAATGTAAAAAGACAATTCATTGTAGGAAATTTGCCATCTTTCCGGAAGCTTCTTTTTAAACTCCCATTTACCTCCACCACTTTGACTTCTGTGATACCAGGCATCGGGATTCACCCATTGGCCTTTTTCCTCCCTTATTGGCCAGATAGCCTGGGGATCAGGTCTTCTTAATATATAATTACCCCATCTTTCAAGCTTTTCCCCATTTCCCGTATCGATAAGCTCATAATCCTTCCAATCGTCTGCCAAAAGCATTATATAAACCTCCGTGATTAATCCAAAATTATCGGTGTTTCAAAACACCGTTTACAGTCTTATTATTGACTGCTTTATTGATGCAGAAGCTAATGCAGCAGTTTAAACTACATCACATTAATTGTGCTTGAAATATTATACCACACTATCGCGATTTTTAAATATAAAAGCCCGGATTATTGAAATTCCGGGCCTTTATCAGTGAGATTTATGATAAAATTTTTATTTATTTGCTGCTTCTATTAAACATTCCTTAACTATATTGGGCAGTTTAAAGCACGCTTCAAATATTTCTCTGTTTACATATAGGGTATTGAGCTTTAACTTGCTTGTGTCCGCATTAACCGGATCGTATTTTAAAGATGCAAGGGTAAAACTCCACATACCCCCCGGATAACTCGGTACAACCGCTTTATAAACCCGTACTATGGGATAATATTCATTCAAAATTTTATATGTATTCCTTAGTATTTCTTTGTTAAAAATCGGAGACTGGCTCTGGCATACCATTATTCCGTCTTCTTTGAGGCATTTCTTCACATCTTTATAAAAATCTTCGGAAAACAACTGCACAGCCGGACCTACCGGGTCAGACGAATCAATTATAATTACATCATATCGCTTCTCGCAATTCTTCACATATTCCACTCCGTCTGTAAATATAAAATTCACTCTTTCGTCAAGAGGTACGGTATCGGAAATCTCAGGCAAATGCTCAATACACTCTTTTACAACCACTTCATCAATCTCCACAACGTCCACACTCTGAACTTCCTCATATTTCAATACTTCATTGGCGGCACCGCAATCTCCTCCGCCTATTATCAGAACATCTCTGGGATAGTCGTGGGTTACAATCGGTATATGGGATATCATCTCATTATATATATATCCGTCCAAAACTGTAGTCTGCACTACCCCATCCAGCACCAGGCACTTACCGAAATCATATAAATCGACAATATCCACCTGCTGGAATGGAGACTTTTTAGAAGAAATTATCTCTTTACCCCTATAGGTAAGCTTCAAATTATCCCTATCATCCTCAATAAGCCAAATATCTTCACCAATCCGTTTTAAGTGTTTATCTAACTGCTTTCCTTCCATCGTAATTATCCCGATCCTTATCATAAAATGCAAACGACCGGGCTTTCCCCCCTCCCTTACATATTATAAGTATAATAAAAACTACTACACTTTTTTCAGTTTGCTATTATAACATAATACACTCATTAACACCACCATTTTAATGCAAAAAGCCAAAGAGCTTTATTATTTTCGTGAAAAAATGAGAAAAGCGTAGCAAAGTAACCAATTCACATAACCATGAATATTATATATTAATCCACCCATTAGGAGGTTATATTATGTCAGACTGTATCGTTAAGGCTCTGGATACAAATACTAAGCTTTCTTCATTAGTCTTTTGCCTTCACTTCTTTTCCATAATCGCACTATGTGCGATCACAACCATTAAATAATATAATCTCTTATGGCAATAGAAAGGAGGGTTTGTAATGGCTGAAGAAAGAGGCTTCAACTTATTTAGAGACAACAGTGAAATTTTGTTCTTCATACTCGTATTTTTACTCTTATTCTTTAATGACAAGAAATGCGGTTTTTAATTCTCTTAATTGAAAATGGTCTCTTCAAAAACTGAGTATTACCTAAGACAAAACTGACCGAATGTCAAAGGGGCTTAATGCCCCTTCTGTTTTTATAATTTTTATGGCTTTAAACTTATGCGACAGAGTTGATTTTCCTATTTATTAATACAGCTTCATACAATTTATATGAAGTATTATGCCTTGTCTGAAGCTATGTCCTGTGCCCTTTTTACAGCTTCATAATAAAAATAATCCTGGCAGCTAAAACTCTCCTTGCCCCGTCTGTCAATTTTTGTGTAATTTCCGTCCATATCCAGCATTTTGGCCTTTTCGGAATCTTTAAGGTAAATTTTAAGCATTTCTTTCAATCGTAAAACCAGCTCCTTGTCTTCAATGGGAAACAAGACTTCAACTCTGCGGTCAAGGTTTCTTCCCATCCAATCCGCACTGGACAAATAAACGGACTCATCTCCGTCATTATAAAAGTAAAAGATCCTCGAATGTTCAAGATATCTTCCCACTATGCTCTTGACCCTGATATTTTCACTCAATCCCTTAATTCCCGGTCTAAGACAGCATATTCCCCTGACCAGAAGATCTATCTCGACACCGGCATTGGATGCATCATACAACTCATTTATTATTTCTTCATCCACAAGAGAATTAATTTTAACAATTATCCTGGCCTTTTTTCTTCTTCTGGCATTTTCAGCTTCCTGCCTTATCAGCCGTTTAAATTTATCTCTTAAAGTCACGGGTGCAACATCCAGCTTATACATCCTGTTCAACCGAGAATAACCGGAAAGCATATTGAACAAAGCCGATGCATCGGCTCCAAAATACGGATTTGAGGTAAAAAGTCCAATATCGGTATAAAATTTTGCAGTTATATCATTGTAGTTTCCTGTACTAAGGTGTACATATCTTTTAATTCCGTCCTCTTCCATTCTCACAACAAGAAGTATTTTGCAATGGGTCTTAAGTCCCACCAGTCCGTATATTACGTGGCAACCGGCCATCTCCAGACGCTTTGCCCAGATAATATTGTTTTGTTCGTCAAACCGTGCTTTTAATTCGACAAGCACAGTAACCTGCTTTCCGTTCTCTGCTGCCTGGGCTAATGCCTCCACTATCGGAGAATTTCCGCTGACCCTGTAGAGCGTCTGTTTAATTGCCAATACCTTGGGATCGTTGGCTGCCTGCCTGACAAACTCAATAACAGGCTCAAAAGAATGATAAGGGTGATGAATGAGAATGTCCTTTTCCGATATCGCTTCAAAAATATCATCCCTGCCCCAAAATTCCGGTACGGGCTGCTGCCGGTGAACCGGGTACTTTAAATGGTCAAACTCCGGAAGGGAATGTATTTTCATGAGAAAAGTCAGATCCAAAGGTCCTTTGATTTCGTATACGGTTTCCCGTGGAGCCTCCAGTTCATCAATCAGAATCTCCAACAAGTCCGGATCCATACCGTGTTCAATTTCCAACCTTATTACCATTCCCCATTTTCTCTTCTTTATATACTGCTGAATCGCCTCAAGAAGGTCTTCTGCTTCTTCTTCATCAAGCCCTTGGTCCGTATTTCTCGTAATCCGGTAACATGCCATGGTTATAATGTCGTGACCCTCAAAAAGTGTTTCAATATTCATTTTTATTATGTCTTCAAGCAAAATAAAGCACTTTTTACCCTCAGTAGAAGGAAGCTCAACCAACCTTTCCAATACTGAAGGTACCTGAACCATTGCAAATATGGGATCATCTTCATCGCTCTTATTTTCAATAAGCAGTGCAATATTAAGGCTTTTGTTGAGTACAAGAGGAAACGGCCTGCTCCTGTCCACCACCATAGGAGTAAGTACCGGATATACGGTATTTTTATAAAATTCATCTACAAAACTTTTCTGCTTTTCATTGAGGTCCTCGGGCTTTAAAAAAATTATTTTTGCCTTTTTAAGTCCGGGAATAATTGAACGGTTGAAACAACTGTATTGATCACAAATCATTCTGTAAGCCCTGGCTGAAATCAAATTAATCTGCTCTCTGGGGGTAAACCCGGCAATATCGGGCTCATCAAATCCTGCAAGCATCTGATCATACAAAGATGCCACCCTTACCATAAAAAACTCGTCCAGATTTGAGCTTACTATGGAAAGAAATTTAACCCTTTCAAATATAGGATTCCGGTTGCTGTTACAAGCTTCTCCCAGTACCCTCTCATTAAACTCCAGCCAGCTTAGCTCACGGTTAAAATAATTTCTTTTCAATTCGTATTCCAGTTTTTTCATGTCGAATCATCCTCTTTGCTTTAATACTGGTTTATTTCCCATTACTTCTTCAAAAAAGTTAGAATTGCTGCTAAAACTCCATTCTTCCAACAATATGTCCTCCTTTGACCATAAAACAAATTCCAACTCTTTTCCATGCTTATGTATCTCAACCTTCTCGATTTTTTGCTTGTGGGATATGTCCAAAGCCTCAGCTACCCTGAGAATTACCGCCAGCTTGGAGACAATTATCTGATCCCGGGAACTTAGCATGGAATAATTGTCATGGGATAAGTTGGGAATTTCATCACTGTGGTATCTTGCAATGTTTGCCACCAAATTTAGTTCACGGTCCGAAAAACCCATTATATCCTGAAAACGAATTATGTTATATGAATGAACGTCATGATTATTGTGATTTACATACTTTCCTATGTCATGAAGTATTGCTGCCACTCGAAGGTATAGCCTTTCCCTCTCCCCCAGCATGTGAATTTTTTTCATCTGATCGAAAATTGACAGGGACAGCTTCTCAATATAACTTGAATGAGTCTTGTCAATGGAATACTTTCTTCCGACAAACCAAACGGAACTGGCTATATCGTCATAGGCCTCCTTCATTCCGGCAGTATCAAATCTTTCATCCGCCATATGTGCCAAAAGCCCGTGCCTTAATGAAACCATAGGTGCATATATTCCTTCGGCGTCCGTCATATCAAGAAAGCTATTAAAAAGGATGACCGAGGGCAAAAGAATCTCCGCCTCGTTCCTGTTAAGACCGAATTCATCAATTATCTGTGAAGTTGTGAGACTATGAACCTTGGAATACAATTTCTTAAGCTCATCTTTTTTGATGTAATTCCTATTGCTGTCACCGGTTTTTTCGATGCACAAATTTATAATGGTTTTTAATTCTCCTCCTAGTCCGACAAAATTCCTAATCTTAAATTCCGGTAAAATCGATTTTAATGAATCAATTCTGCTGTCAATAAACTCTTCCATAAGACTTGGAAAATCAAGAGTCCTCTTTTCCAGATCCGCCAAAATCTCTCGAAGCCTCAAAGAACCTACTTTGATATATTCGGTAAATTTAAGACTTCCTTCACTGTATACCGATATCTCCACTCCACCGGAGCGCACATCCGCAATCAGGGTTCCCTTACCGGAAAACCTCTTTTCATCCGACATATAATTGCGGATCGCCTTATACATCAAAAACCTCTCCTGGGCATTGTTAATCACTTCAACCTCAAGCCCGGACCTTATCCTTATTTGTTCGAGCACATATTCCCGGTTTTGAGCTTCCCTAATACCGCTGGTACTGACAGCCCTGTAGTTTTTAATTTTATAGTCCTGCATTAACCGATTAAAGCCTTTAAGAGTTTCACAAGTTTCATGAATTGATTCAACCTGAATTCTTCCGAATGAAAAGGTGTCCTTGCCTATTTGTGTAGGCTTGTATAGATCTTCAAGGGGAATTGCCTGTCCGTCGGATGTAACCTGTGCAATTATCATTCTAAGCGAATTGGAGCCTACATCTATTGCTGCCATTATCTCAAACCCATCATCTTTTGGCATATAAGCCTACACCCTTTCCAAAAATCTATATTTTATATACTGAATATTATATCATTATAAAGCTTTATCGTAAATATTACGCTCGCCCTTTCCACGAAGTATTTACAGTTTCTGTGCTTGCAAAACTTAAGTTTCCGGAACATTTATCTTCACAACCTTTATATGGAAATGTGTATCCGTCCAAATGCAATATATCATGTATCTACTTTTTTTCTACATATTTTCTCAGCCCCATTTACAAAACAGTATATTGAAATTATAATAGTAAAGTAAATTATCTAAATCATAAATCATATAAGGAGAAGGCCATGGAAATTAAATCATTGAAAAAACTTAAATTATATGGTTTTAATAACCTTACAAAAACATTGAGCTTTAATATATACGATATTTGCTATGCAAAAGACCTCGAACACCGCAAAGGCTATATAGAATATATTGATGAACAATACAATGCCAAAAGGCTCACTAAAATTTTGTCGAATGTGTCGGCAATAATCGGTGCAAATATACTCAATATCTCAAGTCAGGATTATGAGCCTCAAGGTGCAAGTGTTACCATGCTCATATGTGAAGAAAAAATAAACAATGAGTCGATGGATTCCTGTTGTGATGCGGAAACACCGGGACCGCTTCCCGATACCGTACTTGCACACCTGGATAAGAGCCATATAACAGTGCACACTTATCCAGAAAGCCATCCCGACGACGGTATAAGCACCTTCAGGGCAGATATAGATGTCTCAACCTGTGGAGGTATATCTCCTCTAAAGGCATTGAATTATTTGATTCACAGCTTTGATTCCGATATCATAACCATCGACTACAGAGTAAGAGGCTTTACAAGAGACGTAGAAGGCAGAAAGCTGTTTATCGACCATAAAATCAATTCAATTCAAAACTATATTTCGAACGATACAAAGGAAAAATATCACATGATCGATGTCAACGTATACCAGGAACATATCTTCCATACAAAAATGCTGATAAAGGATTTCGATCTTGATAACTACCTTTTCGGAACAACAAAAAAAGAGCTTCTTCCCAGTGAAAAAAGGAAAATCAAGCAAAAGCTAAAAAAGGAAATGACCGAAATTTTCTACGGACGCAACATACCAAAGGTATAAACCTTTGGTATGTTTAATTATATTAAAGCATCTTTATCTTTACTTTACGGTTATGATATAATAATTATGAGATAAATTCTTGATTTAATAAAAATTTATTTACATTAATATAATTTTTAGGGCATAAATAATTTAAATACAGCAAGCAATGCCAATAATTCTGTATCTATCAAAATATACTTATGTTACTAATAAGCCAATATCCTATTATACCGGCAAGTATTTATATTATCGGATTTTGCAAACGCCTGCTTTATGTCTTGCATTAATGTTTGCTAATAATGGGAAATTGGTATTTTATTTTATATAATTATTTTTTGAAAGGGGATATGATATGAAAAGAAAGGCAATAATTCTTACCGTTATCTCATTATTGTTTGCTCTCTTGTTTACACAAATGGGAGCAACCGCCGCAGCCAGTCATGATTATGCTACCGCACTTGAATATTCCATACTCTTCTTCGACGCCAATAAATGCGGACCGGATGCGGCTACTAACAATGTATTCGACTGGAGAGGTCCCTGCCATACAACTGACGGAAGTGATATAGGAATTGACCTCACCGGAGGATACCACGACGCAGGTGACCATGTAAAATTCGGTTTGCCCCAGGCTTATACAGCCGCAATATTGGGCTGGTCCTTATATGAATATAAGGATGTGTTTGATTCCACAGGTGATACACAAAAGCTGCTCAGCACCCTTAAATACTTTACCGATTATCTGTTAAAATGCCATCCTGATGCAAATACCTTCTATTATCAGGTAGGAGACGGTCAGGAAGACCATACATACTGGGGTGCTCCCGAAACACAACCGGGTTCGAGACCTGTTCCCTATGTCGCCAACTCATCCAATCCCGGTTCCGATGTATGCGGTCTCACTTCTGCAGCCCTTACAATCATGTATTTAAATTACAAGGATATAGACTCAGGATATGCAAATAAATGCTTAAAGGCCGCCAAAGAGCTTTATAATATGGGTAAAACCAATCTGGGTTATTACAAGGAAAATGCTTTCTATATTTCCCATTCCTATTGGGATGATCTGGCCTTTGCAGCCACATGGCTCTATATCGTTGAAAACGACAGTAAATATCTTACCGAAATAGACAACTACCTTTCCAACACCACCATGTGGGGTGAGAGTCCCTTTGAAAATAAATGGACCATGTGCTGGGACGACATGTACATGGCGGTATTCTGCAAATTGGCTGAAATAACCGGAGATCAAAAGTACATGAATGCAATGAACTACAACCTTGATTATTGGATGAACTCTCTCACAACAACTCCGGGAGGCCTTAAATATCTTTCCAATTGGGGTGTTCTGAGATATGCAGCTGCTGAAGCCTTTTTAGCATACAGGTACTATCAGCTGACAGGAAATCAAGCCTTTAAAAATTTTGCACAATCTCAAATTGATTATGCCCTTGGCAGCAATCCCCGCAACATTTCCTATGTAATCGGTTACGGATCCAATTATCCGAAATGTCCTCACCACAGAGCTGCCAACGGTTATACCTATGCAAACGGAGATAACGCCAAACCTGCAAAGAATTTATTGCTTGGTGCTCTTGTAGGCGGACCCGACCAAAATGACAATTATATTGATGACGTTAACCAGTTCCAATATACAGAGGTTGCTCTGGACTACAATGCTGCTTTTGTTGGCGCTCTGGCTGCTACTATCAAGTACTCAGGAAACTATATTCCTACTCCTACAATTAGACCGACTACATCTCCGAGTCCTACTCCAACAACTGCTCCACCGACCGATAATCCGTTAATTTGGTGCGATCTCGGTGATGTTAATGCCGAT
>ERZ795046.4022-NODE-4022-length-11094-cov-4.818099_pt1 | contig 11094 bp, 9 predicted proteins | sample MGYA00375130_ERZ795046 | MGnify/ENA primary metagenome ERZ795046 (study PRJEB30175, sample SAMN05720202) | activated sludge metagenome | isolation source: anaerobic digester from wastewater treatment plant | place: Japan | collected 2015-05-15 ...
CCAGTCTCCGCATCTCTGATAACGGTCCCGGGCGGCACCCTGATCACAAGGTCCTCGCCGCTTTTGCCGGTACGTTTCGCAGGGCCGCCGTTATCACCGGATCCGGCAATATACTTGCGCCTGTATCTGAAGTCAATGAGCGTCCTTAAGCCTTCATCCACCTCAAATACGATGTCGCCGCCCTTTCCGCCGTCTCCGCCGTCAGGGCCGCCGGCCGGGACATACTTCTCCCTCCGGAACGAAACTATACCGTTCCCGCCGTCCCCGGCTTTTATATATATTTTCGCGCGATCGATAAACATAACTTTCTCCCATACGCAAAAAAGTCCCGACCAGTTCGCCGGGACTTATTTTTTGCCAACTACATCGCTACTATACTTACCTGTTTCTTGTCCTTGCCCAGTCTTTCGAACTTGACCTTTCCGGATTTCAGGGCAAAGAGCGTGTCGTCCTTACCTATTCCGACATTGGCGCCCGGATGGATCTTCGTGCCCCTCTGTCTTACTATGATATTGCCGGCCAGAACATACTGCCCGTCGCCTCTCTTGACGCCCAGCCTCTGAGCCGCACTGTCACGGCCGTTCCTCGAACTGCCGACACCTTTCTTGTGAGCAAACAACTGCAGATTGATTCTAATCATCGGATCGCACCTCCTCATCTTTTACCGATACGTACTCTGCATACGAGAATTCCATCTGTTTGAAACCTATTGCCGCGGTTTCCATTATGATCGAAGCGATCGATCTTTGCTTTTCATCCATTTGCTCCGGCAACCTGATCAACATGTATCCGTCGTCTGTTTTGTAACATCCCCTGAGACCCGCCAGGCTTTCAAGCCCTCCGGCTGCTGTGTAGCCTATCGCCGCCGCCGCCGAACATATGATGTCCGATCCCGCCTCGGCATAGCCTGAATGTCCGCTGATCTCGATGCTTCTGATAGGTCCCGTTTGATCTCTTGTTATAACTACATTTATCATTTCTCAGACACTGATCTTTTCGATCTGTACTTTTGTGAAGGGCTGCCTGTGTCCCTGTTTCTTCCTGTAGCCCTTCTTCGGCTTATACTTGAAGACGATTATCTTCTTTGCCCTGCCCTGGCCCAGTACCTTTGCCGTAACACTGGCATTTGCCACGAACGGCTTGCCGAATGTCATGCTTCCTTCGCTGGATACAGCCAGGACCTTGTCGAATGTGACTGTTGCACCGTCTTCAGCTTCGATCTTCTCGATGAACAGTACATCGCCTTCCTGTACCTTATACTGTTTTCCGCCTGTCTCAATTATTGCGTACACGAATCATACCTCCTGCAAACAGACTCGCCGGACCCCCCTGAGGCAGCCGTCACTTGCCGGCCGTACATTCCGGATGACTTGCCGTACATCCCGGAAACGGACATCCGCCTGCCTTTTGACAGCATTTTAAAGCCTTGGCCGAGCGGTTACCGAAGTATTTTAACACATACTCCGACTAATTGTCAACGTCTTTGATTTTGTCTCTGCCTATCTGTCCAGGGCAGCATGTGCCCTTCTCCGGCTCATCACTTCGCCCGCATCGTCCGGTCTTCGGTTTCATTTACCTGTCGCCCGGTTTCTGCACTTTCCCGTTCACATCGGATACGAGCAGCCTGCCGGTACCCTCGCAGTAAGGGCACTCCATCTGCATTATGCTGGACAGGTCCTGCCTTACCTTCTTCCTGGTCATCTCGATCAGTCCGAGGCCGGTCATGCCGACCACTATCGTCCTGGTCCTGTCCTTCTTCAGGGCCTGCTTCAGCCTTTCAAGCACCATATGCTGGTGCTCTTTGTCGTGCATGTCGATGAAATCTATTATTATGATGCCTCCGATATCCCGCAGCCTCAACTGCCTCGCTATTTCGTCCGCCGCTTCCATATTGGTCTTCAGCACCGTATCTTCGAGATTGTTCCTGCCGACATACTTGCCAGTGTTTACGTCGATAACGGTAAGGGCTTCCGTCCTGTCGATCACCAGGTAACCCCCGCACCTGAGCCAAACCTTCCGCGACAGCGCACGGGCAAGCTTTGAGTCAAGCTGGTAATATTCAAAAATATCGACGTCCCTGGCAAAATACTCCACCCTGCGCTTCAGATCAGGGGAGACGATATCGACCAGTTCCAGTATTTTCTCGTAGTGGTTCCTGTCATTTATGATGAACTTGTCGATGTCCCTGGTAAACAGGTCCCTCACCATCCTGTAAACCAGGCTCAGGTCTTTATGTATGCAGCGTGGTACTGGGCCGCTTCTTTCCTTTTTCTTTATGTTTTCCCACAGCTTCAGCAGGAAGTCCAGGTCGTCCGTGAAATCTTCCTCTTCCATTCCCTCGGAGGCAGTCCTGACGATCAGCCCCATGCCCTCAGGCTTTAGCTTTTCCGCGATCTTCTTAAGCTTCGCTCTTTCTTCTTCGTCCTCGATCCTCCTGGACACTCCCGTGTAATCGGCATCGGGCAGCAGTACCAGGTGCCTTCCGGGCAAAGTGATGTTCGTGGTGACCCTGGGCCCTTTGGAACCCATTGGTTCCTTTATGACCTGGACCGTCAGTTCCTGGCCGGCGCTCACCAGGTCCGCTATATTAAGGTTCTTTACGTCGTGAGGATGATCATCGTCGTCTTCGCTGTATTCCTTCCTTGCTACGATATCGCCGGCATACAGGAAGGCATTCTTTTCATACCCGATATCCACGAAGGCTGCCTGCATCCCCGGCAGCACACTGCAGACCTTGCCCCTGTATATATTGCCGACCAGCCTGTCGATATCGGGCCTCTCAATATATATTTCCGCCAGTTCGCCATCCTCAAGCAGCGCCACCCTGTTTTCATCCTGACCGATATCTGCGATCAATTGCTTTTTCAAATCAACACCTCTTTATTTCCGGGAAAGAGAAGCATGTCTCATTATATTCCCATATATCGGGCAAGGAAACATCCAAGGCGATATCTTTCCTTACATGTTTCCCATATCAGGGAACGAGACATCCTGACTCTCTGTTTCAAAACTTCATGAAAGAGAAGACCTGTCCAATGGGTCCGTCAAACCGCTGCCTGTATCGATGTACAGAGCTTTACGGTGCATCCTTACAGCCGCTGCGGGAACTCCCCACTGCTCAGCCAGGGCCTTCAGGAACAGCCCGGGGCTGAGGTTCGCTTCGCTGCCCGCCTTAAGTCCGGCTTTTACCAGGAAGGCAGATTTAAACGCTTCGTAACCCTGCGGCACTGTCTTGAGTTCTTCGATTGCCGCATCGAATATCATCGGTCTTATCTCGGTTTCCTTTACAGTGGTTTCCCCGCGCTTTCCCCTGGTCTCCTTGCCGACCTTGATGCTTTCACGCTTCAGCATTCCTGCAAGACCCCTGGACGCTTCTTCGTATGCCAGCGCCATGTCAGTGAACACTTCAAGCTCATAATCTGCACGCCGGACAGTTGCCATGATATTCTTTCTCGAGTTGTTGAACGCCGCCGCTGTCACCCTGATCCCGTCCGGCAGCGAACCGTTAAGCCTTTCGATGAATTCCGCAGGTTCGATCTCCGCATCCAGTTGGAAATCCGCATGCTCACATTCGCTGGTCATGCCGACGCTCAACGGCAGACCCAGCACCATCTGCGGATGCGGGTTGAAGCCTTTTGAGTATGAGACCGGAAGGCCGGAACGCCTTACGGCCCTTTCGAATACTTTCATCAGGTCAAGGTGCGACAGGAATTTGACCGATTCGCCCCTTACAAACCTGATCCTCATGCTGCATGCAGGCCTGCCGTTTGCCGTGCCCTGTCTGCCGTCCGCGGCGTGGCGGCGTTCTTCATCCTGTGCAGTTGCTTCGCCGGTGTTCCCATGCTGGTCCATTTTGATATTGGCATCTTCCTGTTGTGCAGTATCAACAAGTGCATCTGCCTGCCGCACTTTTTCGATTTGCTCATCTCTGCACTGTGGCGCATCGTTTTGGATATCAGCCTTCGGTGCGCTTTCACCATAAGCATTCGCCCACTCTGACGGATCACCAGCGCCACGATCGCCTGATCTGCCCTTCCCGGACTTCTTGCCGGCAGTGTAGTTAGTACAGATGCCCTGGTCAAATATCGAAGCTCCGCATCCCGCACAGGATGTCATGCAGTTAGGCGTGACTTCACCTTTTTCAGCCCGTTTTTTCTCACGCAGGAGGTGCTTCTTCGTGACCCCGGCATCTATGTGGTCCCACGGGAATACTTCATCCTCGCTCCTTTTCCTGTTCGCGTAGAATGCCGGGTCGATGCCGCAGTCCTCGAAAGCCTGCATCCACGCATCGAACCTGAAGTGGTCGCCCCAGCTGTCAAAGCGGCATCCCAGCTCCCATGCCCTGAGCAGAACGCTCCCAAGACGCCTGTCGCCCCTGGCGAATACCGCTTCAAGCATGCTCAGTTCCGGATCATGCCAGTTATATTTCAGGTGCCTGCTTCTTATTTTATCTTTCAGGAATTCCTGCTTGTCCCTGAGCGTTTCGATCGTGTCCTGGGCTTCCCACTGGAACGGCGTGAAAGGCTTGGGCACAAAGGACGACGTGCTTATGGTGACCTCAAGGCCTCTTGCCCTCTGTTCCTTCGGGATCCTGAAATACTCGTCCACCACCATCGTGCCGAGCTTTGCGATTCCCTCCACGTCCTCCAATGTCTCAAAAGGCAGGCCGATCATGAAGTACAGCTTGACCCCGTTCCATCCGGCCCTGAAGGCCATTCCCACGGAATTCAGCAGGTCCTCCTCGGTGACGCCTTTGTTGATGATGTCCCTGAGCCTTTGCGTGCCTGCCTCGGGAGCAAATGTAAGGCCGCTCTTCCTTACCTTCTGCACCTTCTCCAGGAGATCGAGTGAAAACGAATCTATACGTAAGGACGGGAGCGACAGGTTCACCATCTTCGGCTCCATTTCTTCGATCAGTCCCGATGTAAGTTCCGGCAGCCCCGAGTAATCGCTCGTACTCAGCGATGTCAGCGATATCTCCCCGTAGCCCGAGCTTTCCTCCAGCTTCCTTGCCAGTTCCATCAGCCGCTCAGGGGTCCTCTCCCTTACCGGCCTGTAGATGTATCCCGCCTGGCAGAACCTGCAGCCCCTAGTGCAGCCCCGGAACAGTTCGAGCATGATCCTGTTGTGGACTACGTCTATGTACGGGACTATCACCTTTTCAGGAAAGTATACGTTGTCCAGGTCGCTTATGATCCTTTTCCTTATCTTTGCAGGATATTTATCATTTATGGGTTCAACAGCCTTCAGAGTACCGTCGCCGTTATATTCAGGCTCATAAAAACCGGGCACATATACGCCTTCGATGCCGGCGATCCTGTCCAGGAAGTCCTCTCTTCCTGCATTATCTTTCTTCCACTGCTTGTACACATCCAATACTTCATTTATGATCTCTTCGCCTTCGCCAAGCATGAAGAAATCCACAAAATCGGCCAATGGCTCGGCATTGTATGCGCAAGGCCCTCCCGCACATACAAATGGCATGCCTTTCACCCTGTCGGTCCGCTTGAGCGGTATGCCGGCAAGGTCCAGCATGTTGAGTATGTTGGTATAGCTCATCTCGTACTGGAGAGTGAAGCCGACTATATCGAATTCGCCGACCGGGCTTCGTGTCTCAAGCGAGAAAAGCGGTATCCCGTTTTCCCGCATCCTTGCTTCCATGTCGGTCCACGGCGCAAATACCCTTTCACAGTACGTATCGTCCCGCTCGTTGAGCAGGCCGTACAGTATCCTCAAACCAAGGTGGGACATCCCAACCTCGTATACATCCGGAAAACAAAAGGCAAACCTGATATCTGCCTTCGAAGGATCCTTAACAACGCTGTTCAGTTCGCCGCCGGTATATCTTGCCGGTTTCTCCACGCTTTGCAATATGTCGTCCCTTATAACTACTGCCACAAAAACCTCCTGGAATCCTGCTCCATATTGTATTTTGCATCCGCGAAAATCTACCTTACAATAATATACCCAAACAGAAACCAATTAGCAACAGAAGTAATGTCAGCAAGTATGATAGCATACATGCATTAAAGAACAGGACATTGGAACAGTGTTGCCGGATAATTTACAGATACAGCTGATTTCTGATTTTTGGGTTGAACAGATTTTAATGTGTGTTCAAAACGGCGATCCTTTACTCTTAACTCATTTTACTATGTAGTCGAACGCTATTCTTTCGCTGCCGTCACGTACGTGAATTATCCCACATTCCCGGAAGCCATAATTTCTTATAGCTGCCAGCATGGGCTTGTTGTCCCTGTGAGTATCGATTCTCAGGTACTTGGATTTTTGGCTGCAGAAGTCGAAGCAACTTTTGGCAATCCCCCTTGTGCTGCAGTCCGATGCGACCCGGTGAATCGTCCCGTATTGCTTTGAGCTGTGCCAGGCTCCATGTTCAATTTTCCGATAAGTCGGCTCATCTCCTATAATAAATGCAAATACGCCGACAATATTGTTATTCTCCACGCAAACATATAAATTCCTGTCATCAATATCTTTTCTGACGATTTCTTCCGGCGGATATCCCGATTCCCACCACTGTGCAGGATTCCCGTTGTTCTTCATGAACAGCCTGGCTTTTTCATATATTTTCATTATAAACGGCAAATCATTGCTTTCTGCTTTTCTGATATACATTTTTCTTCATCCTTTCGTGATACAGCTAAAGTCTATTAGGTATTCCAGCCGGAAGCACAACAATGCAATGTATATCATATCGCGTGATTCGCTTAAAGAAAAGAACCGATTCTGACGGCTGATAACCTGATGCCCGCCAGCCTGAATAATAAAAACGGCAGACGCCCCAATTAGGTCGTCCGCCAACGATACTTTATTACTTGCAAATTAACACAATGCTCTTAAATACTGCCAAAGAAGACATAACGTCCGGGCTTGAGGCTATATTTTCTGCCATCCATATAAAAGTCAGTGTCTGATGGTGTCTGTATCTCATAACGTATCGAGTCGTCCTCATATCTCCAGCTGACATCCAGCAAGCCGCGCCTTGTCTGAAGACTGGCTTCCAGCCAGCCGAGACGGCGGTCGGGTTTCGGCTCGATCCTTATTTTTCTGAACCCGGGGCTTTCCTCAATGGTATGGATACCGGCGGCTTCCTCATATACCCAGCCCATCACGGATCCATAGGCATAATGGTTGAAAGAATTCATATCCGGGCTCCAGAATTCGCCGTTGGGCATGATACCGTCCCAGTGTTCCCAGACCGTCGTCGCTCCATGGTCGACCTGGTAAAGCCACGACGGAAATACCTCCCGCAGCAGCAGGTCATAGGCAAGCTCCGTATATCCGTTCCGGCTTAGCGCAAAAAGCAGCAGCTGTGTTCCGACAAAACCGGTCTCAAGGCGCTTCCCGGCGTCCAGGACCCTTTGTGCAAGCTCCTTCGCCGTACGCTCCGGATCTTCCGTCAAGCCGAATACGAGCGCCAATACATTTTCCGTCTGTGTCAGGTAGTCCGGGAATGTTTTCCTGAACTTTTGGACAATGCGGTCATAGAGGCCCTCATATTTCGAGGCGTCTTTCCCGAGGATGCGTGCGATCTTTGCCATCAGGCACACATCATATGCATAGTAAGCCGATGCGATGAAATCGTCCCGTGAACGTCCCTTATAGCTTCCCTGGGGCGCGTCGAGTCCGAGCCAGTCACCGAAATGTTTTCCGCCTGTCCAGAGGTACTCATCAGCAGAAGATTCGCGTATAAAGCGGAGATATTTTTCCATACTTTCGTATTGCTCACTCAGAAGATGTTCATCTCCATAAAACAGGTATAATTGCCACGGAACCAGTACCGACGCATCGCCCCACGCTGCGCTGCCGCTGCCGACCTGAACATCGGGGATCACATGCGGGACCGATCCGTCCGGAAGCTGATCAGCCTTCAGGTCCAGGAGCCACTTGCGGAAAAACTTCTCCACATCGAAATTGAAGCATGCCGTCTTGATAAACGCTGCAATGTCACCTGTCCATCCCAGGCGTTCGTCCCGCTGCGGGCAATCCGTAGGTACGTCAAGAAAATTGTCGCGTTGGCTCCATACAATGTTCTCAAAGAGCTTATTGAGTTTCGGGATACCGCAGTTAAGCGTTCCCGTCCGCTTCATGTCCGAAGAAACAAGGACTGCTTCAAAGTTTTCCGGCAGCGCGTTCCCGGGCCATTTGTCAAGCCGGATATAACGGAATCCGTAAAATGTCAGGTGAGGCTGGTAGGTCTGCTCCCCTTCACAGCATATATAACGAAGCTTTGCTTTTGCGTTTCGATAGTTTTCCGTGTAAAAATTCCCGTCCCTGTCAAGCACCTCCGCATGGGATATCTCTACTATATCTCCCTTCATTGCCCGTACATTGAATCGGACATAGCCGGTCACTTCCTGTCCGAAATCAACCACGACTTCACCCTTCGGCGTACGGAAAATCCTTTTCGGACGTATACGGTCCAACTCCCGGACGATTTCGCCTTCCTGCGGGATCAGCTGCTCCATGCCGAACTGCACTGCACGGACCGGTAGCAACGGTGCCTCCGGCATTGAAAAGTCGGCATGCTCGCCATCGTAAATCTCACTGAAACGGATCCGGCTTTCACGTACCTGCCAGCTTTCGTCCGTAACGATCTGTATCTTATTACCGCTTTCTGTCTCAATATCAAGCTGCGCAATGACAGCAGCCGGGAGAAGGCTTCGTTGCTCATAACTGTCAGTGATCCACCCCGGGATCGGACTTCTGTACCATCCCTTGCCGACCAGTACGCACAATTCATTTTTTTCAGTTAAAAGCTCTGTCACGTCGTAGTCCTGATATTGATGACGTTTTTGGTAGGAAGTCCACCCGGGCGCCAAAATAAAATCGCCTGCACGCTGTCCGTTTATCGACGCCTCATATACGCCCACGGCTGTAATATGCAAAATCGCTTTTTTTACAGGTCCAGCGATGTGAAAATTCCTGTAAAACAATGGGCATACATCACCCATAGGTTTCGCCGGTGCTATCCATTTCGCCTTCCATATCATTTGCTTATCCCTCCAGTTTTATAGTACCTTATGTTGTAAGTTTAGTATGACATCGGCAGCTGTCTGTCAGTACAAAAATCTTTCGGGCAGCCGCAGGTCAATGCCCTGGCCGGACAGTATATGTTTCAACGATTGCAGGAAACACAAGCGTTGGTTTACTGAACGGGTTTGATAATGTCGTCAATTTAGCTCAACTTCAGTACATAAGTTGCATTAGAAGTAAATCTGCAAATACTTCTCTCAACATTTCTCTTAATATTCATAATTGTATCATCAACGTTGTTGAGCAGGAAATATTTTATAAAATGGCCGGGAATGCCCGTCTTTCATCAGCACAACTTTATCTGCACATGTACAGATGCCGACTCTGTGAGATTCTATTACAGACGTTTTCCCCCTGGTATTGTTGAGAAAGGCTTTCAGTATGTCCATTTCAACAATCGGATCATGGCTGAAGTCGGTTCGTCAAGGACTACAAAATCACTTTTTTTGAACAATGCCCGGGTTTTTACGAACAGTAAAGGAGCAGTTCATTTACTGCTCCTCCTTTTTGCATGGCGCCATTTAAAAAATCAAAAATTGGTATGTGCAACAATATCTCAAACTGAGTTGATCAGTCCATATATAACCATACTGTCAGCGATAGACCTTGATTTCCATGCGGCCAGTCGAATTATAGCTCACCGGATGTTTGCGCTGTCAGGCCATCCGGGCCTTGCAGTTTTTGTAGAAGATCTCTATATCATCCTGATCGCCGTTTTTGAGTCTCTTATATATTTTCGAAATCGGATGGCATGCAAAAACCCCTTTTCTCACCGAAATACCTTTTCCTTCTTCCTCCTCCCATTCTCCGCCTATATTCCTGATAATCAACTCACCAAGATTTTCGTAAAAGTTGATTCCAGGATAAGTGTCCGGAGCATTTCAATCTGGTCACCGGTGAGTATATACTCTTTTTCATCTTCATCTCCCACCTTTATTGTCACAGTGCAATCTGACGAAATTTGAGAAACTCCTTTTATTTCATCACCCCGGACATTGAACCAGGAGTAAGTCAGGACTCCAATAATAGCTATTGAAATAACCGCAATTATTATTTTACCCCTGCTTTTCATTCTTTAGCTCCCTCCCAAGGTATCAGCCGAATAACCGATCTATGATTCAACGTTTGCAGGAAACACAAGCGTTGGCTTATCGAACGGGTAGTATCCTTTCTTTATCCATAACGGGTTGTAACTCCAGATGTTTTTCAAAATAGTCCTTGCATCGATCCCGGCCTCTTTTATTTCCGATTCCAGGTACTCTTTCGCAGCCCGGTCCTTTTCTCATTCTTTTCACTCCGGATTAAGAATGTTTGTTATGTGTCTGAAACCATATTCAAAACAAAGGCCCGAAGTAAATCTATTATATCATCATTGTTGTTAAACAGGATCATTGTTGTTAAACAGGATAATATTTTTATATTAAAAAGAACGCTTGTTCTTGAAATAATCACCTGATATAATGTAAGCGTATATAATGTAAGCGTACTTCGTGCAAGTACGCTGCATTTATTGAAAGGAGCCATTATTATGGATGAATTCAGGAAGCCTTATGAATACATGGAAGAGAAGGGTATAAGCGGATTCCTTCTGGTCTATTTTCTCATGCTTCTGGCACAGGAAACGCTGCTGGGCGTGATCACACTGTTCAACGGATATGACCTGCTTTCCGGGAACAGGGTCCTTGGTACGATCATAATGGGAATATCCGTCTTGTACATACTGTTTTCGCTGTTCTCGGCGATAGTACTCAAGAAGCTCAAAAAATTCGCCGTCAGAGTCTCAAAGGTATTCCTTGTATTCAGGGCCGTCTACCTGATCCCTTATCTTATTTTCAATACTATCAGTCAAATCAGGGATATACCATATAACATAGATCATGAGAAGTATTCGAATATGCTCGGAAGCATCATCGTATCATCCGTCGTCAGCTTTTTGTTAATTGTAGCTTTCAGTGCCGGATGGTATATGTATCTGAACAGATCCAAAAAAGTCAGGGAGTTGTTCCCCGTCGGGATCGACGGATCCAAAGCGCCGGT
>ERZ795046.4038-NODE-4038-length-11040-cov-24.772235_pt1 | contig 11040 bp, 9 predicted proteins | sample MGYA00375130_ERZ795046 | MGnify/ENA primary metagenome ERZ795046 (study PRJEB30175, sample SAMN05720202) | activated sludge metagenome | isolation source: anaerobic digester from wastewater treatment plant | place: Japan | collected 2015-05-15 ...
GTTCAGGCAGCAGTTCAGGCAGCCCCTCAGCAGGCGCAACAGGTAGTTCAGGGTGCTGTCTCAGCCGCACCTACCCAGGTAGGAACAATTGTTCAGGCAGCAGTTCAGGCAGCCCCTCAGCAGGCAGCTGCGGTAGTTACAGGTGCAATCCAGGCTGGCGCACCTGTTAATGTTGTTCAGCAGGCTGCCACACAGGTTGGAGTAAATAATGCAGCTATAGCTCAAGGTGTTGCAAATGCTCGTGCTGCCGCACCTGCACCAACTCCTGCACCTGCCCCAGCACCTACCCCAGCGCCTTCACCAGAGCCGCCAGCACCACCTGTTCCACCCCCACCACCACCTGTTCCACCATCACCTGGCGGAGGCGGCGGAGGAGGCGGTAGTCCATCGTAAGAACTTATGTGAGCAAGGAGAAATTGTGAGCTAAAAAAGGAGTGAAAATGAAAAAGAATTTTAAAAAGTTTACAACTATTATAACATGTATATTTCTTTTCATTACATCTTTTGCATTGTATGCCAGAGCAGAGATCAAATATGGAAATATTAGGATATATCCTGAAATTTATGTCCAGGAGATGTTTCGTGATAATATTTACCAAACGCAAAGAGACAAAAATTCAGATTTTATTACCACGATCGCACCTAGTCTAACCATGGCATATCTTTTTGGACCAAATTCTTTCAGGATAGGTTACAGGGCAGGCTTTTTACAATATGCCCGTTTTTCAAAGAATAACTATGTAGACCAGAACGGGTTTACTTCATTAAATTTGAGATTCCCAAGCGGACTCGATATTGATGCCCAATATGATTATAAAAATAGTGTCCGTGAGAGAACTGCAGAGATCGCACGGCAGAGACCTTATGAAGAGAGTATCGGTAACTTAGGTGTGGCTTATAAATTTGCTGACCGCTGGAAGGCAAGGGCATTCTGGACTTATGATGACCTGGCATTCAAAAGTGATAGATTTGATAGGACAGAAAGCTATACTCAGAACACATATGGGGCTCAACTTTATTACAGGCTCACTGCTCGAATGTCAACATTAGTTGAATATAATTATATTTATAAAGACTTTTTTTCTTCTGACAATTCTGACCACAAAGATAATCTAATCTATGCCGGTGTTGCCTTTGACCCAGCTGGCAAGCTAAAAGGAGAATTAAAAGGTGGTTATGGTTGGAAAAAATTTAAAAATAGTCTTGCAGGAAGAGATAATTCTCCAAAAACATGGATTATAGCTATGAATGCTACACAGGATTTTACAAAAAGAACAAGCCTTGCATTGAATGCAAGCCGTGGATTTCAGGATGATACAGATTTTGGAAATGCATCTTACATTGCCACCAGTGTAAGCCTTGCATTACAGCACATGCTAACCAGTAAAATTGGCGGTGTTATTGGAGGCGGATTTAGTGAAAATGCATATCTGGATGATACCCGTGAACCAGTAACCAATGTACTCAAAAAGAGAACGGATAAGATATGGTCTGCAAATGTAGGCTTATTTTACAATATCCAGAGATGGCTTGAGGCACGCCTTGAATATTCTTATCAGGACAAGGATTCTAATTTCCAGAACTATTCATTCAGGGAAAATAGAGTCTGGTTCAGGGTGAAATTCTCACCATAATTGCATTTAATAAAAAAAGATGCTAAATGAGTCTGCCCATGATTAAAAATCAGGGCAGACTCATATATAAAAAATTTTTATGAATTGAAAAATATTCCAATCTTATCAGAGGATCAATGTTAAAAAATAGCTTTTTTATACGTATTTTCTTTTTGTTTTTTATTTTATGTATTGCACTTTTTCCCCCTTCATTAGCTGTTGCACAAAAAGACTATGTGATAGGTCCTGAAGACGAGCTTGCAATAACAGTTTGGGACCACCCAGATTTAAGTCGTAAATTAAGGGTAAATTTAGAGGGAAAAATCAGTTTCCCTCTAATTGGTGAAGTGCATGCAGCAGGGCTTACTCCTATTGAGCTTGAAAATAAACTAAAGGATTTGCTTTCTAATGGTTATATAGTAGAGCCTCAAATAAATGTAATTGTAACAGAATATAGAAGTCAGAAAATATTCATTATAGGTGAGGTAAATGCCCCAGGGTCATATCCCCTTACAAAGAGAACCTCTATTGTAGAAGCAATATCAATGGCAGGGGGTGTAAAATCAGATGCAGACCTGGAGATTATGATAGTTCGTCCTAAGTCAGGAAATACAAAGTATGAAGGTGCCATAAGCCCTGATAAAGCTGACCCTTCTGATGTTATAAAAGTAAGACTAAGAGATGTCCTTGATGGAGAGAAGGCACAGAATATAGAGGTACAAAATATGGACACAATCTTTGTGCCAAAAATCAAGGTCATTTATGTTACTGGTGAGGTTAAACGTCCAGGGCAATATACGATGATAAAGAATATGACTATTTTAAACGCTATAAGTACCGCAGGTGGGTTTACAGATAAAGCAGCAAGAAAAAAGGTCAGAGTAGTCAGGGAAAAGGATGGTAAAAAAGTAGAATTAACCCTTTCTATGGACAGTTTAGTAGAGCCAGGAGACACTATTGTCGTGCCCGAAAGTTTCTGGTAAAATCAAATTGGCTTAATATTGTCTATTGAACTATCCTTTTTAAATTTTTATATACAACACTAATATTTTAAATTTAGTCATGTTTTAATTAATTGGAGGAAACCATGAACACTGCAGGGTCCTTTGCAGGTCAGATGAAAGAAATGCATATATATGACTATCTCCGCATAATTTTTAAATGGCGGAGGATTGCCCTTATATGTTTTTTGGTCATAGTTTTTACAGTTACCATAGGGTCATTTATAATGACGCCTGTATATAAAGCTACTACGAGACTGCTTATTGAAAAGGAGGCCCCTAAGATTCTCAATATACAGGATATTATGCCGGTGGATGCAAGCGGTACTGAATTTTATCAGACACAGTATAAAATTTTACAAAGCCGTTCCCTTGCTTTTAGGGTCATTCACTCTATGAATCTTGCCCAGAATCCTAAATTCAATAAAAAGGCAAAAGATATTTCTGATAAACCCTTAACACCTCAAGAGAAAAAAGAAATAGAGATGAGTTTGGTGCCTGTTTTTCTTAGTCGTTTAAAGGTTGAACCAATCAGGAACAGCCGTCTTGTTGATGTGAGTTTTGAATCTACTGACCCTGTCCTCGCCGCAGATATAACAAATGCAATTGCGAGAAATTATATTGATCAGACCATGGGTTGGAAATCAGAGACATCTAAAGAGGCAAAAGAGTTCTTAGAGAAACAGATTGAGGAACAGAAAAAAAACCTTGAGGAATCAGAACAGGCATTACAGAGATATAAAGAGCAATATGGTATTGTTCAGGTTACATCAACAACTCAAGATCGAAACGAACAGAATATTTCCATGCAGAAACTATCGGGCCTGACCTCTGCCCTTGTAATGGCTCAATCTGCACGTATAGAAGCAGAGGCTCGGTATAAGGAGGTCCAGGACCTTTTGAATAAAGGTGCAAAATATGAATCTATACCCCAGGTAACTGCTGATTATCAGGTTCAAAGGCTCAGAGAAAATGAGGCAAAACTGATGTCACAGATATCTGAACTTTCTCAAAAATACGGTGAGAAGCACCCCAAAATGGTACAACTTAAAAAGGAGTTAGAAACTATACAAAAAAGCATAGCCGATGAATCTAAAAGGGTAATTAATTCCATTAAAAATGAATATTTAATAGCCAAGGCAAAAGAGGATAACGCCCGTCGTGCTGTTGAGGCGCAAAAAGCTGAGACTCAGAAAATGAGTGAGAGGGCAATTCAATATAGTGTTCTTTTACGAGAGGTAGAGAAAAACAGGGAACTTTATGAAAACCTGCTCAAAAGGCTCAAGGAAACAACTGTCTCAAGCGAAATCGGGACCACAAATATCAGGATTGTTGACCATGCTGAGGTTCCTAAAACCCCTTTTAAGCCCAAAAAATTTAGGAATTTTCTACTTTCAATAGTGGTAGGTCTTTTTATGGGTATTGGCCTTGCCTTCTTCTTTGAATATCTGGACAATACAGTAAAAACACCTGAAGACATACAGAAATACTTACAGGTTCCAAATCTTGCCCTTATACCAAAGATTGATTTTAAAAAAGAAGTGGGTGAAGATATTGATAATCCTCAAATCATAACCTTTCATAAACCTAAATCGAATATTTCAGAAGCATTCAGAAGCCTACGCACATCAGTTCTTTTCTCTTTTCCCGAACACACGCCGAAGAGTCTGGTAATAACGAGCTTTACTCTAGGTGAAGGGAAAACCTTTGCTTCAATCAATCTATCTTTGATTATGGCCTATGCAGGTCAAAAGGTTCTCTTGATTGATGCTGACATGAGAAAACCTCAGCTCCATAAGACCTTAAAACTTGAAAACGACATGGGTTTAAGTAACTTTATCATAGGTGAAGAGCCTTTTATTCAGCCATCTGGACTTGATGAGAGGTTGCATATTATGACAAGTGGGCCTATACCACCTAACCCATCAGAACTTTTGGGTTCTCAAAGGATGGCAGATTTTGTAGAAAAGATTAAGAAAGAGTATGATATGGTAATTATAGATTCACCGCCTATTAGCTCCGTAACCGATGCATTGATTATTGGGAGTAAATTAGTAGATGGTATTATTTTAGTGATACATGGTGGGGTTACAACAAAAGAAATGGCTATACGTGCTGTTAACCAGATCAGGGCAATTAATGCCCGCATAATAGGTGCGGTTCTGAATAACATTGATTTGGGTAAGGAGAGTTATTACTATTCCCATTACTACCCGTACTACTATCATTACTACTATTATTATGATGAAAGCAAAGAGAAAATAAGGAAAAAAGGGCGTATAAAAAGTCTCTTAACACAAGAAATAAACATTAAAAAACAAAAAGATGACAAAATTCATGAGAGTAAAAGCACATAATTGATCCTATATGATTGATCTGCATGCCCATATACTTCCGGGACTCGATGACGGTCCACAGACACTGGCTGAGTCTATAAAGATGTGCAGAATTGCCTGTGAGGACGGCATAGAAAAGATTGTGGCCACTCCCCATACAAAAAACGGCGTATACCAAAATTCAAGAGAAGAAATATTAAAAGCTGTGTCTGAATTAAACAATAATTTAAAAAACCTTAATATACCCATTCATATTTATCCTGGGTCTGATATACGCATAGATACAGATATTTTTGACCTAATCGATGACAACCAGCTATTAACAATTAATGATAACAAAAGATATATTATGATAGAATTTCCTGAATATATAATTCCACCACAGATGGAAGAATGGATTTTCAAGCTGAAGCTAAAGAAGATTACACCTATTTTTACCCATCCAGAGAGAAACATGATTATCCAGAAGGATTTAGATATTGCCTACAGGTTAGTAGAAAACGGTGGGTTAATTCAGATTACTGCCATGAGCCTCACAAATGATTGGGGCAAATCAGTTAAAAAGTGCGCAGATGAACTCGTAAAAGCCAGGCTTGTCCATATAATTGCATCGGATGCCCATTCGCCTATAAAAAGACCCCCGATTCTTTCAAGGGCGCTTGCTGTTGCATCAGAACTAATAGGAGATGAAATAGAGGCAAAAAAGCTTGTTACTACAATACCACAGGCCATTATTGATGGCACTGTTTATTACCCTCCCGACCCTGTTCGCAAAAAGACGTCTTTTTTTAAAAAATTTTTTTAGCGACAAAAATATTTTTACAAGAATCAGATAAAAAAACCTCACTTTCAAATGACTTCTTATATCTATCTAATATGCTTTATAATCCTCATAATAGGGGCGCCTCTTGCTATTGGTTCCGTGTATATTGTTACATTTTCAGCATTTGAATTTATTATCTTTTCCCTTTGTCTTATAAAGCTTTGTGACTATAGAATAAACAAAAAAGATGAGGGAGAAAAGTTAAAGGGGTCTACATATAAACATTTTCACTTAAAATCCAATGGAATAAACCCGGTATCCGGTTTAAAAAGTCAAAAATTTACCAAAATCACAATTATTTTGATAGTCCCATTATTCATATTCCTCATAGTTGCCCTTTTTCAACTGATTCCCCTTCCCATTGCACTGATATCATTTCTATCTAAAAATACAGCTACCATATATAAGAAACTTGGTTTACCCCAATTAATGAATTCAGGTCTTTTTACCCTGTCTTTGAGTCCTTATTCAACCACCGTGCTTTTTCTCAAATGGGCTTCCTATGTATGCATTTTTTTTCTTATCTCTACATTTTCTCCCACAGAAAAAGGCCTAAAAAATGGCAGATGGCTTATTATCCTTTCTTCAACCTTTTTTGTAATAGGTTTATTTGAGGCTATATATGGTTTATACACATATCTCTATCGCTCTGACAGTATCCTGTGGTTTACCCGTCTGCGTGACATGAAAGCTGTGGCAGGAACCTATGTAAACAGAAATCATTTTGCAGGATTTATAAATATCTGTATCTTTGTATCTATTGGTCTACTTATTGCCTCTGTTCTATCATATAAAAAAAAAGAAAAAGGTTTAAAAAATGCGATAATCAGCTTTGCATCCTCGAGGATGGCTCCTGTACTTTATGTACTTTGTTTTGGGATAATTATTATGATTCTTTCCCTTACTTTTACACTCTCCCGAATGGGACAATTTAGTCTTATAGCTGGTTTTGCATCACTTATCCTCTTGTTTAGTTTTCAAAAAAAGAAAATGGTTTCATTTTTTATTGTTTGTATAATCATTGCTTCCTTTTTGTGGGCATCATGGAAAGGGCTCGAACCTGTTTATGAAAGATGGTTTAGCTTAGAGGATTCATTGCACCAGGATAGGCTATTAATTTATGAATCAACTGTAAAACTTATAAAAGATTTCCCTATATTCGGTAAGGGATTTGGGACATTTGAACTATCATATCCACCATACAAACCAGAAAAATTTGGCGCAGCAATCTACGACCACGCCCACAATGACTATCTTCAAATACTTGCTGAAACAGGATGGGCAGGCTTTCTGCCATGGGCCCTATTTTTCATCACCTATCTTTTTTTAACAACCTATGCATTTTTTAAAACTGATAACCCCATCTCAAGAGGTATGGGCGCAGGTGGCATTGCTGCTACTGTCGCCTTACTTTTACATTCTTTTTTTGATTTTAATTTGCAGATCCCTGCCAATGCCTTACTCCTTTTTATTGTTATGGCAATGACCTGGAGGGTGGTTAATTATAATGTTTACTCATGAGAATCAAGGTTAAATTAAGTAAAATCGCAATCAGAAAGCAAAAGATGCTTTCCTGAATAAAATAGAGGCATAAGCATATGCTTATTATTTTATTGCTTTTATCAGGTAAATGATTTAAAAGATAGTGATGAAAAGAATGGATTTCCCAATATGCTTTTTTGCATTGATGATGTGTATGCTTTTAATTTTTTCTGGATTACCCCTATGGGCTCAGATGTCAATTCGCTCTGTCCCCATGCCTGCTACAGGGGCAGATGTAGAGGCAGAGCCTGGTGGAATTGCTTCACCTACTCAAGAGGCATACACAGCAAAAATAAAAGAAGAGGATGCAAGGCCATCAAGCACATTTGATGGAATTGGCGACCCCAAAGCACCTAAAGCAAAAAAGGATGCCAGAATAGTCAAGCCAAATAAAATTGGAACAAGATATAACTTTCATCAAGATAAAAGGATTAAATACGATAAGGGCAATAATGACCTTATAGATTATTCAGAGAAAAAATCTTCTGACATTGGTGGGGATATACATATATCAGCGCAGAAGATCCATAGAGTAGACCATGATTTCCATAAAATATCAAACGAGACCCCTCAGGACATTCCAGTAAAAAATTAAAATAAAAAGAAATTGAAAAACAGGATTATCTTTAAACTATAGTCTAATATGGGTTATCTTTCATAACAGAATAAATAATTTTACGATGATAATGTCTCGTTCCCTAAGAATCTTTTTAACAATAATGCTGATCCCCCTTATATATTTAAGCAGTGTCCGTTTTGTCTCCCAGTTATTTTTTTTCACCGGTAAGCGCACCTTATACGAAAATGAAAATGTTTTTCGGCCCCAATCTTCTCAAACCTTAAGTGCCAAACGTAACATTTTAAGTTTTTTGGTATACCTTGACCCCTTATATCCAGAATATCATTACCTTTTAGCAAGACAGGTCTTTTTTCAGGATATAAAAAGAGCTGAAGATCTAACTATAAAGACCTTAAGGCTTTCTCCAATAGACCCTGAATACTGGACTTTTTATGGATGGATAAAGACAACAGAAGGACAACTTCAAGAAGGCTATAAGGCATTTCTAAAAGCCATAGAACTAAACCCTGGACGTCCAGGATCCTATATTCAGCAGGCACTTTTTTTAAATTATATATTGCCCCTTATGGATGCTAATGGAAGGTCATTATATAAAGTCATTATTGACCTTGACTTGCAGATAGCCAGAAACCTTGATATAAAATTTTTCCTTCAAAATCCTTATGTTTATTTAGTTACAGCAGCCAATGCAGCATATAGCAATGACAGAAAAACCGCCCTTGAATGGCTCAACAGAATACCTGATAGTTTTCTTACTGACTGGCAATTCATACTCCAGGTCTGGGCACTTTATTTTCAGCTTGGAAGTTCATACAGGCCAATAGCCCATTTCAGTCAATTACTGAATAATAATAAGCTTACTATTGAGCAACTAAACTATATTGAAAGAGAAATCAAAACACGTTATAAGGCATCTGGTTTTAGATATATCCTTGCGCAGATTTATATTTTTAAAGGTGATATAGAACAAGCTGAAAAAGAGTTGATAGCACTGAACTCTCAACAAAATTTTGCAGAATACAAAATCCTTCTTGCATCAATCTATGAAAAACAAGGAAGGTTTCAAGAGGCATTCAGGCTTTATCAGCAAGCTATGGAATTATCTCCTTCTAATCAAATTGCAAAGAAGAAGGTTATTGAATACTACAGTAAGGGCTTTAAAGGCAGATTAGCAAAGTAAACAAAAAATGATTGCTTGTCGGCATGAATAATATAAAAAATACCTCATCATATCCACAAAATTCAGTATCAAAAAAGGTTGTAGTGAAATATAGACATCGTAGTTTTAAGTCGCGCCTCAAAAACAAAATTAAAAAGAGATTTATCGGCAAGACCCAGATATCCTACATCATTATATCTATGCTGTGTTCTTTAATAGTAGCAGCATTTTTAATAAAGTTTTTGTCTAATTAATAGGTTGCCAGCTTGCAGGCCCACAAGCTTGAAAGCTTAAGGCCATAACTTTCTCAGCTTTCCTAAACTTTGAACATAGAATGTAGAATGTAAAGGGTTGTAGGCAATAGGCAATAGGCGATATTTCATCACCTGTCACAATGTTTGTGAAGTTAGTTAAGGTTAGTTAAGGTTGTTGAAGTTGTTAATGTTATTAAGGCTATAGAGGTTATAAATCATCAAACAACCTCAACAACTTCCAGATAAACTATAAAAACCATATAATTTTCTTGACATATCATTCACAATTATTATATCTTCAAATTTGGTTCATCAATTGAACATTTCTGTTTCTATTAGATGTTTTATTAAAGACCAAAATTTTAAATTGCGGTAGCCTGTTTTTTTATGAAAGAATCTGAATTCTACGTATTAAGAGAGCTATCACAAAATAACAACCTCACCCAGAGAGAACTATCAAAGAGACTTGGGCTTAGTCTCGGCAGTATAAACTTTGTCTTAAAAGCCCTAATGAAAAAGGGTTACATAAAGATGCAGAGATTCAAGGACTCAGACAACAAGGCCAAATACATCTATGTACTGACCCCGAAATGGTTATACGATAAGGCAATCCTTACCAAAGAATTCATAAATAATAAACTTCAAGAATACGAATCCCTTAAGAAAGAGATAGAGGAATTAAAAAAGGAAGTAGAATTGCAAGATTGAAAAATCCTTAAATTATGATAAACTACATTTAATAATTTTTAATTGAGGTCTTCATGGCACTATCAAGACAGACAGAATTTAAAATAACCCCTGCAACAAAAAAAGAGATCATAAAGATAATAGATGAGCGTATACGGGAGGCTCATGTAACCAAAGAGGATTTTTCTGAACTAAAGGCCATAGTAAAAGACCTTGCCGTGGCACAGCAGGAACTTGCCCAGGCCCAGAAGAGAACTGAACAAAGAGTTGATGAACTTGCTAAGGCACAACAAGAGCTCGCCCAGGCCCAGAAGAAAACAGAGCAACGATTAGAAGAACTTGCCCAAGCGCAAAAGAGAACTGAGGAAACAGTAAAAGAACTTGCTGTTGCCATTAAAGAAACCCAAAAAGAAATAAAAATCCTTACCCGTGAAATGAGGGATTCAAGGAGTGAATTTGGCAGTTTTCAGAGAACTATGAGTTATGCCTTTGAAAATGAGGCATACAGAATGTTACCCAAACTCCTGAAAGAAAAATATGGCATAGACGTTAAAGAAAAATTTGTCCGTTTAGAATTAAAAGGAAAGGAAATAAACTTCTTTGCAAAAGGTAGACAGAACGGAAAGGAAGTATACATAGTTGGTGAAAGTAAACTCAAATTAGATGACAAAGTGGAAAAACTTAAGATAAAAAGAAAACAAAAAGATGTATTTCAAGAACTACAAGAAAAAATAGACGTTATCCTTGAAGAATACCCTCCTTTAGATGTTATAAAACTCCTTGTTACCCACTTTGCCACAAAAGGTTTTATAGAAATGGCAGAGGAAAGAAATATAATCGTCATCCAGAGTTATGAATGGTAGATAATTCAGGCGATGGGCAATGGGCAATGGGTTATAGGCAATAGGCGATAGGCTATAGGCAATGGGTTATAGGCGATGGGCAATAGGCGATGGGGAATTTATCCATCATTGTGTCTAATAAGGTTAGTTACCCAACTTTCCCCTTAATTTTATACACTACAGCCAAGCAGGTCTAAAATAAT
>ERZ795046.4048-NODE-4048-length-11022-cov-4.564238_pt1 | contig 11022 bp, 8 predicted proteins | sample MGYA00375130_ERZ795046 | MGnify/ENA primary metagenome ERZ795046 (study PRJEB30175, sample SAMN05720202) | activated sludge metagenome | isolation source: anaerobic digester from wastewater treatment plant | place: Japan | collected 2015-05-15 ...
GTAGAGGCACAATCTGCGGCAAGCTTGTCATATCCGAATATAGTTTCCATTTATGATGTAGGACAGGAAGGAAACATACACTACATTGTTATGGAATACATTGAGGGCGTGACTCTAAAGGACTATATAGCTCAGAAGGGTGCTTTGGATTGGAAAGAAGCGGTTAATATTGGGATTCAGATATGTTCCGCAATTGAGCATGCTCATAAGAAGCGTATAGTACATAGAGATATAAAGCCGCATAATATACTTATTACAAAGGACGGAATTGTAAAGGTTACGGACTTTGGTATCGCAAGAGCCGTGTCATCATCAACCATAACGATGGTTGGAAGTACAATAGGATCGGTGCATTACTTTTCACCTGAGCAGGCTAGAGGCGGCTTTACAGATGAAAAGTCGGATTTGTATTCTCTAGGTATAGCACTATATGAAATGGTCACAGGCAGAGTGCCTTTTGACGGTGAAACACCTGTTGCAATTGCTTTAAAGCACTTGCAGGAAATGCCGGAGGAGCCTATCAATATAAAAAGTGATTTGCCCGTTGGCGTTAACTCTATAATAATGAGAGCAATACAAAAGGATCAGAGCAACAGATACAGCACGGCTACAGAAATGCTTGATGATTTGAAAATGGTGTTGAATGATCCTTCAAGCAAGCCGGCTGTAAAAATAGACATTGATAATTCACCTACAAGAAGAATTCAAGTAGTACAGCCTGAAAAGCCTGTAGAAAATGTTGTAAAGGAGCCTGTGGTAAAAGCGGCTCCCGTTAAAGAAACTCAAGAGGAAGAGATTGATGATATGAAAAATAAAAAGAAGGACAGAATTACCTGGATACTTGCAATAGCAACATCTATGCTTATTATAGGCATATTTGTTTTTATTGCATTTAAATTTATAGGACCGAGTGTAATGCAGCCAGCAAAGTCTGATTTTGTGCTGGAGGACTATGTCGGAAAGCATATCGATGAAGTAAAGCAGGCACTTGAAAGGGAAGGTATAACAGTCATTGTAGAGCCAAAGAATGACAAGGATGCCGAAAAGGGTACCATTATTTCTCAAAAGCCGAAAGAAGGGACTAAAATCAAACCGGACCCGTATAATCCCGTAACTTTTGTTGTAAGTGAAGGCCCTGAAATGGTAAAGATACCTGACTTAAGCAAAATGTCATCAAGACAAGCACAGAAAGAACTTGAGGATTTAAATCTTTTGGCAAGAGTGGAAGAAGAGTATAGTGACGTTGTCACAAGCGGGTTGGTTGTCAGAACTGAGCCTGGTATTGATGAAGAAGTTGCACCGGGTTCTACTGTTACAATTTACCTTAGCAAGGGACCGGAAATCATTCAAACGGTTGTACCGAATCTTATAGGACTTACAAGAGTTCAGGCACAAAAAGCACTTGCAGAGAAGAAGCTTACTTTAGGAAAGGTGTTGCCTGAGGACAGTGCAAACCATGTTGACAGGATAATACATCAGGATCCTGCTCCAAATACAACTGTCTCCGAGATGTCGGCTGTAAATATAACCCTTGAAACCGTGACTAGTACTCAGGCTCCAAGTCAAGAAGCTCCGCAAATCGAAAGTACACCTGCACCGGTTGAGAAAAAGGAAGTCCCTGTAAATATTACATTGGCCAATGCCGATGCATTTGGAGAAACAATTAGGGTTTATATACAAATTACACCAAGCGATACCGGAAAAAGTACAGTGTTTATGGATGGTACTGCCAACAAGAGCGACTTCCCGTTACCCATTAAAGTTTTAGTTCCTGAAAATGGAAGTACCAACGTTAAGGTATATATAGACGGTGTATTGAATTCAGAAATGAATGTAGATTATCCGGGAGGTAGGTAATTTGCCTTTAGGTGTTGTAATGAAGGGAATAGGAGGATTTTATTACATAAGGTCCTCCCCCCATGGCATAGTTGAATGCAAAGCAAGAGGAATTTTTAGAAAGGATGATATAATTCCTTTACCTGGAGACAGGGTTTCATTTTCTATTGTAGATGCCGATAAGAATACCGGTATTATAGAGGAGATATTACCGAGAACTTCTGAGCTTGTAAGACCTGCTGTAGCAAATGTCACTCAGCTTGTGATTGTTGTTGCTGTCAGATCGCCACAACCGGATTTTTTGCTGTTGGACAAGTTGCTTATAACGGCAAGCATTAAAAAAATTAAGTCCGTTATATTGTTTAACAAAATCGATCAGGGTACTGAGCAGGATATTAAAAGAATTAAAAAGGTTTATGTGAATACAGGATACAAAATGTTTTTTCTTTGTGCTAAGTCCCGGGAAGGTTTTGATGATTTGATGGAAATATTAGCGGATAATATAACTGTTTTTGCAGGGCAGTCAGGAGTAGGAAAGTCAACAATTCTCAATCTTCTTGCAGGGGCCGTAGTTATGGAAACAGGGGCGGTTAGCGATAAAATTGAAAGAGGAAGACATACCACAAGGCATGCGGAGCTGTTTGAGCTCTCTAACGGAGGGCTTGTGGTGGATACACCCGGGTTCAGCTCATTTGAACTAACAGGTTTAGAGCTTGGTGATCTTGAGTTCCATTATCCCGAGTTCCTCGATCATCTCGGCAGATGCAGATTCAACGGCTGCAGCCATATAAATGAGCCTGATTGCGTTGTTAAGGAAGCGGTACAGAATGGGTATATAAATAGTGAGAGATATGAAAGATTTGTTCATTTTTATAGTTTGCTAAAGAAACAAAAAGATCAGAGATATAGAAAGTAGGACGAAAAATGATTAAAATTGCACCGTCAATTCTGTCGGCGGATTTTTCAAGGCTTGGTGAAGAGGTCGCTAGAGCCGAAAAGTCAGGTGCCGACATTATACATATAGATGTTATGGATGGAAATTTTGTTCCGAATATTACTGTGGGGCCACCGGTAGTTAAGGCAATCAGAGCATATACGAAGCTTCCCATAGATGTGCATTTGATGATAAAGGATCCTGAGAGGTTTATAGACAGGTTTTATGATGCAGGGGCGGATATGATTTCTGTTCATGTTGAAGAATGCAAGCATCTCCATGGCACTATACAAAGTATAAAACAAAAAGGCATTAAAGCCGGTGTTGTTTTAAATCCTGCCACATCTTTATCCAGTATAAAATGGGTGCTCAATGACGTTGATATGGTCCTCTTAATGACAGTAAATCCGGGCTTTGGAGGACAAAAGTACATAGACTCCTTAACGGAGAAAATCAGAGAATTAAAACAAATGATTGTAAAAACAGGCCTTGATATTGATATTGAGGTTGATGGAGGTATAAGACCGGATAACATATATAATGTGACTGAAGCCGGTGCAAATGTGATAGTTGCAGGTTCAGCCATATTCAATGCACCTGATATGGCAGAGATGATAAAAATTCTTAGGGAGAATTCATATAAGGAGGAAAAATGAAGGCTGTCATAGTCTGTAGTGGAAGCATTGAAGATTATGATTATCATAGGAAATTTTTCGACGGAAATCCTATGGTTATATGTGTTGACGGAGGGGCAAGGCATCTTATAAAACTCGGAATTCTTCCTCATGTTATGATCGGGGATTTTGATTCTATATCTAAAGAGGACTATGAATATTTTAGGGATGCCGGTGTAGTTGACATAAAGTATCCATCCCAAAAAGATATGACCGATACCGAACTGGCGTTGGAATATGCTGCAGATAAAGGTGTCAGTTCAATAGTTTTGCTTGGATGTCTAAGTACACGGTTTGACCATTCCCTTTCAAATATATTTTTATTAAAAAAGATGGCGGATAAAAACATTGACTGTGTAATAGCCAATGAATACAATGAAATACAGTTGGTTAAAGACCATATAGTTCTAAAAAAGGAAAGAAATATGAAGCTCACTGTGCTTCCACTTACCGAAAGTGTGGAAGGCATAACTAATAAAGGGCTATTATATCCTTTGGACAATGATACCATCAAGCTTGGTTCTTCAAGAGGCGTAAGCAACGAATTTACTGATGAGTTTGCAGAGATTTCTATAAAAAAAGGTTTGCTTCTTGTTATAAAATCCCTTGACGAGTTTTAAGGCAATAAAAAAACAGTTATTGATAAAAACAATTAAAGAAAAACAGTTAAAGATTTTAAGAAATAATGCCGATATATAATTTGATAAAAGGGATGATTAATATCTGGAATTTACAGATATAAATTCTGCTTTTAATTCTTAGACTGATTAGAGTAATCAATCATTTAATTTCTCCATCTCAAATCTTTCAAAAGTTAGGAATGTTATTTTTAATCATTCCTGATTTCGTAAAATCACATTTACAAGGGTAAGTAATTTTTATCGTTCCATAATATTTTATATTAAAAGTGGAAGTTGTATTCTGTTGATTCCTTTTTTGAGGAGATGCCTATGTTTATAGAACTTAATCAATTATTAAAAATGGCTGTTGAAAGTAAGGCTTCAGATGTTCACTTAACCCCAGGAAGAGCCCCAAGCTTTAGAATTAACGGACGTATGAAGCAGATTGAAGGGGATAAACTGACATTTGAAGATACTATGGCGTATGCCAGGGCTTGTATGGATAAAGAAAAAATGGAACATTTGACATCTGTTGGGGAAGTGGATTTTTCCATAACAGTGCCTGATGTATCAAGGTTCAGAGTCAATGCATTTTTCCAAAGAGGATCAATTGCATTGGTTTTCCGTGCATTAGCTACAAAAATACCTACATTATCGGATTTAAACCTGCCGCCTGTAATAAAGCAGATCAGTGAAATAAGAGAAGGGCTGATACTTGTTACCGGACCTACCGGAAGCGGTAAATCAACGACAGTGGCATCCATCATAAATGAGATTAATTCTTCAATTGATGGGCATATACTGACACTTGAGGATCCGGTAGAGTATGTATTCAATCATGGTAAATGCATAGTAAATCAAAGGGAGATAGGCCACGACAGCAAAACATATAATAATGCATTAAGGGCGGCATTAAGAGAAGACCCTGATGTTATATTTATCGGTGAGATGAGGGACCAGGAGTCCATAAGCATTGCTGTCACCGCTGCTGAAACAGGCCACCTTGTACTTTCCACACTTCATACACTTGGTGCTGCAAAAACAATTGACAGAATGATAGACGTTTTCCCGCCCCATCAGCAGCAGCAAATAAGGGTTCAGGTCTCAACGGCATTAAAGGCTGTAATATCCCAGAGACTTATACCGGATAAGTCAGGTAAAGGCAGAGTAGCTGCCCTTGAAATCATGGTAGTCACACCTGCCATAAGCAACCAGATAAGGGAAGGAAAGTCCAGTGCAATAAACTCTTCAATACAAATGGGTGGAGCAATGGGCATGCAGCTTCTTGACAAATCTATAGCCGACCTGCTTGCTGAGGATAAAATATCAATTGAAAATGCCCTTGAATTCTGTGTCGACAAAGAAGGCATGAATAGGACCATTGAGTCCATTAAAAACAGAGGTCTGTCCATGTCACCGGTTTAAGTCCATAAGCTCCTAATCAACCCTAAGCTTTTTAATTAAGGTTTCATCAGGTGTGACGATAATGGTTTTAAAATTGTCATAATTAACCATCCCAGGCTTTGCCCCGGGTGGTTTTTTTACATTTTTAACAGCTGTATAGTCAACAGGGGTGTTGGATGAATTTTTTGCTTTGCTGTGGTATGCAGCAATGATTGCAGCTTCTAGCAGGGTGCTGTCGGGTATGCTTTGCCTGTTGCTTTTAATTATTACATGAGAGCCGGGTATGTTACGGGTGTGAAGCCATATATCCCAGTTGGAAGCTTGTTTTAATGTCAGAAGATCATTTTGTCTGTTGTTTTTTCCCACCAATATGTCAAAACCGTCTGATGACCTGAAACGATGAGGAAGTGAAGGCTTATCCTTTTTATTTACGCTGTTTTTGTTCTTCTTTGAAAGATAACCTTCTTCCGCAAGCTCCTGCCTTACTTCGTTTATTTCCTGGAGGGTGTTGCAATAATCCAGCATTTGAAGGACACCTTCTAAGTACTCTATTTCCTTAACGGTCTCTTCTATTTGCTTGCTGGTAGATAAATATGCACTCTTAGCCTTGGCGTATTGTTTAAAATATTTTTGTGCATTTTCCTGGGGTGTAAGGTCAGGATCCAGTGGAATCTCAATATTTTCGTTATTTTCGCTGTAATAGTTTAAAAGAGTCACTGACCTGGCATTTTTCGGTATGCTGTATATATTTGCCGTCAATAGCTCTCCGAAAAGCTTTAATTCATCCCGGTCGGATACCTCTCGCATTTTTTCCTGCTGAAGAGAAAGCTTTTTATTGCATCTGTCCAAGTTGTTGTTTAATACCTTTAAAACATCGGATTTTTTTTGTTTGGTTCTTTCAGCCCTGTCCTTTTCCCTGTAAAAGGCATCTAATGCTTGACTCATTGTGGGATAGTGCCTTACAAATTTATACTGCTTAAGATTCAAACAATGAAAATCAATGGGTTTAACCATGTCTTCCGAGTCAAATGCCAGACATGGCATAAAATCCGACGCAATGATTGACTCAAGAGTATGCTTAAGCACATTTTTGAGGTTTGTTATCTTCTCTTGAGGCAGGTCTTTAAGCGATATCCTATCATCTATTCCTGAAAGATATGTTATTTCCCTGCATAAAAGCGGACTGAATCCTTTAATGCTGTTTAAGAGGAACTTATCCGCATTGCTCTGACAGCTTAAGGCTCCCTCATCAATAAGCTTGTCCGAATCAATGGATTGGGGAGTTGATTTGTCTTGCGGCGGAGGCAATATATACTGTTTTCCGGGCATAACTTCTCTTACACGGCTTACCTCATTACCTACATGCTTAATTGAATCGAGTATTCGTCCTTCATCATTTGTAAGAATTATATTACTATGTCTGCCCATTATTTCTATTATAAGGTGTTTTGCCGTCAAATCACCAAGCTCGTTTAACGACTCTATATAAAGGCTGATTATCCTTTCAAAATCATGAAACTCCACCCCTGTTATTTTTCCGCCCGATAGATGTTTTCTAAGCAGCATGCAAAAAACCGGGGGAGATGCAGGATTTTCCTTTGATGTATCGGTAAAATGAATTCTCGGGTAGTTTGGGCTTGCACTTAATAATAGCTTAAGGTTTTGGCCTTTTGCACGTACATTTATTATTATTTCATCGGATTCCGGCTGAAATATTTTTTCTATTCTGCCTCCCGTAAGTGTTTCGGATAATTCTTCTGCTATGGCTTTTACTACTATACCGTCAAATGGCAATGTTGTCACTCCTCTGTATTTAAATTTATTGCGTTTATTTAATATTCCGGTCAACAGGGCATTTCAAAAAGATAAGTAGATATTATTGGAAAAATACTTGAATGTTGATATTATGAAATATTAACAATATGTATTTTTGAAATGCCCTTTATATACTAATCGCATTTGATATTATATTTTCAACATTTCTAATACAGTATAGCATTTATTTGTGAAGGAATAAAGCAAAAAGCCTTATGTATCAGAAAGCATTTTACCTATCGGGTATTCTTATTTCAATCCAATCAAATGCCATCCAATCATCGGGGCCTGTTCTTGAAGTATTCTCAATTGCTATCCTGTTCATTCTTCCGATATTATTGACTGTAAATGTAAGCGGTGTCCAGTTGGTGAACATGGAGCCTTTAGGAATACCGTGATCTAGCGACACAGGACCGTTGTGAACCACTCTGTCATTTATTGATATTCTTGCTGAATACCTGTTAACAGGAACATTGTTATGGTCATCGAGGACAGCTCTTATAATTACCTGTGCAGGCCGGTTAAACGCAGGCATTTGGAAAGACGGCATCTGGAATGTCCATGTGCCCCTGTTCCCGGTATATAGAATATCGGCATTTCTGCTGGGATTGCCGTAATTGGGATAGCCGGTAAGCTCTTTGAATAAGACTGTACTAATAACCGGAGGATTGTTGCTTAATATAGGCGGAGGATCACCGGCAGGTCTTATGGAATTTTCATCCTCGATATTTTGCTCCATCGTATTGTAAGAAGCTGTGTTATATATTTCCGGAAGCATTTGGGAATGCATCAAATATGGGCATGTATTAAAAGGTAAGCTTTGCATATAAGGCATATTATTTATTCCATACATTTGTGAGTCTTCAAATGGATTTGAATTCATGGGAAATTCTGTAGATGGAATATTCATGTGCTCCAAAGGCACTTTAATATCTATAGGCTTCTCTTCCAATGGCTGTTTTGAGTCCTTTGCATTGGTATTTCCTTTTATATCCTGTGCTTCGGGTATTGTAGCATTTGATTTTGAATTGCTTTTCTTTAAATTTCCTGTGTTAGAATATATGTGTCTAAAATAAGGCATTGTTTTCTTCCCCCCTGCAAAAATACTTATAAACCATTAACAACATGGTTTATAATATTCCGGGGGGTATTTTATTGTTACTATTCTTAATAATGGCTGCAGTAACTTTATTATTCTTCGGCTAATTTTATGCTGTATCTCCCAATGCTGTTGGCCAGTACACTTACATCAATATGTGACGGAATTTTATAGTTTTGCGGAAAAGTCGTTTCTGTAAAGCCGATTTTATACTTGCCCTCATTAAGCCTGAATACTGCAATTCCTTCAGAATTTGTTACGGCTTTTAATGTGTCGGGGTTACCGGGGGCTGAGGGAATGTCTTCAACATATAGCTCAATATTTTTAACAGGTAAATTGTCTTTATCAAAAACCTCAATTTCAGCCATGCCCCATTTATTCAAGTTTATATCTCGAGCCTTATCAAGCTCAATTGATATTATGGTGGTTCCCGGCGAGTTAAGTTCAAAGAAAACAGTTGACGGCAGTTGGTATATTTTAGGAAAGTTTTCAGAGTCAAAACTAAGCCTGTATTTGCCTTTATCTAATGTATATTTTGCCTCACCGTTTTCATCGGATACTATATCAATGCTATTTACTTTGCCGGAAGAAGCTTCACCTGAGATGAACATTTTTATGTCGGGTACAGGTGTTTTATCGCTTTTATCGATAATATTTAAAACCAGAACGTAAATTGACGTATCTTTAGCAGGGATAACCTTGGTTACGGTGCTGTAATTTTTAAGCTTATTAACTATTACAGGAAAATTATTATCTGAAAATTCCTTTTTAACTATATAAGATTTATTTATTAATACCGATATTACTAACATAAAAATGAATATACATGCTCCGTATTTAATTGAAACAAGCAGCCTTAATCTATCGCCGTATTTTTTATTTCCCATGAGGCTAATACGGTTGGTTTTCAATATAATGAGCATCAATATTGTGATTGTACCTACAATAATCCCAAGCAGCATAAGGGTTACCCATATGACTTTTAAGCAATCTGCCGTATAAGACAGTACAATATCTGCAGGTAGCGGTATGGAAGATGTGATGGGATATATGTTTTTACTTAATGTATAGCTTTTATAAATTAAAAATAGTGCTGATGCAAATGATAAAACTGCCCATGTGGAAAACAGCAACATCAGCCATTCAAGCAATTTTATTACATTAGTGGAAAAAGCTGCAGCTATAATAAAAAGTAAAATTGTTACTAGAGCAATAAAAATGGGTATATTATTTGCAACATAGAAGTAAAGTTTTATTATGGACAGACCATCAGCTATATCAGTTCTGTCAAAATATTGAAGTATTAAGCTTAAGTTAATTTTTTCTATTTTTGATAAAGCATATGAGTATTTTTGGTTGTGGTCCGCCATATTATTTGGATTAATATTATCTTTGGTAGGCTCGGTGTTTATTACTATGTCTGGAAGAAAATTGCTTTTTCCGTTTAAATATTTAAAGATACCGTCCACAAGCCTATCTAAGTTCATATTAATAAGATCAGGGGTTATGGAATTTTTTAGAGAAAGCAGAATGTTGGCAAACTGGTCGGAGTCATTATCCGATCCTGTATTAAAATTAAAGTTTTCAATTGAATCTATAATTTGTTTTTGAGTATATGAATGCAAATCATACTTTTTAATAAGGTTATCATGGAATTGTGGATTCATAACACTCTTTTTAACGGTTACAGTTGAAGACAGCAAAAAAAGACTTACTCCTGCTATAATGGCCAGTAAAAAATATAAATATTTTGGGATATTTACCTTTAACATTTTAATGATAATCATACCTTTCAAAACAGGATTATGGCAAAATTATTATATCATTAAATATAAACCTGTTATAATGGTAAAATATGAGGATTAAGTGGGAAGTTGGATATAGTTAATTTGTTCTGATTATGATAGAATTATATTAAGAATTCATAAGTCAGGTTCTAAGAGCCGTGTTAAAGTAAATGTAGAAATATTTATTTAATACAGGTAATTTATATGGCCTTTATTAATATTATAAGGTATATAGATTGCGTATTGATTTATAAATGGGTTATGCGATTTTATATAGATTGAACCAGCAGTTTGTAAGTTATATGCTCTAACACATCCTATAAAAAAGGAGGCAATAATTATGGGAAAGGTAGATATTTCTAGCATTATTCAAAAAGATAGGGAAGAGAGAAAGAACGGCGTTTTTCAAGGAAATTTTCTGGATTATCTGGAGCTTGTAAAGCAAAATCCTGACATTCCAATGTTAGCTCATCAAAGAATGTATAATATTATAACAGAACCGGGTGTTGAGGTTATTAAAACTGAAATATCATTATCTTTTTCATTTAATCTATGGCAAAATTCCGGTAATGAATTCGAATTTGACAAATTCGACAAAAAAAAGCGGGAGGGAATTTAATGAACATAAAAGATTTGTATAAAAGCAATAAATTTGCCATTACAGCTATTATTGCCGTAACAGTCATATTTATTGCAATAGCAGCATTTGCGGTCAACAGGCTCTTCTTTAAATCCGACTATAAAGGAAAAATATCTTTAGATTCAAATAATACAAAGGCTGAAAAAATTGTTCATATAACCGATATTATACCCCTAAGCTATGACGGTACAGGTGTTGAAGTTAGTTCAGGAT
>ERZ795046.4053-NODE-4053-length-11014-cov-3.822429_pt1 | contig 11014 bp, 7 predicted proteins | sample MGYA00375130_ERZ795046 | MGnify/ENA primary metagenome ERZ795046 (study PRJEB30175, sample SAMN05720202) | activated sludge metagenome | isolation source: anaerobic digester from wastewater treatment plant | place: Japan | collected 2015-05-15 ...
GGGATTATCATATTTGCATTCTTTAGGGCACAATAATATCATGCTTATCGCAACAGAAGTATCACATGGTTTTGACGAAATACGCATAAATGCTGCAATAGACTACGCAACCGCATACAAAATTAATGTCCATACATTCAAATATAAAAATGGAAAAAAAAATGAGTGGATGGCAGCAGGAGAAGCCGCTTATCTTAGATTTAAAAATATTGAAGAATCTCAAAGGCCTACCGCTATATTCGCTATAAATGATAAAACAGCATTAGCCTTTATAAAGAATGCATTAAAAGATGGCATCAAAATACCAGAAGATATTTCTGTAATAGGAGTAGATAATGAAATCTCAGCATATTTAGAAACTGGAATTAATTTAACTTCAATAGACCCATGCCGCTCTTCTATCGGCGAAAATGCCGCAAATTGGATGATTGAGATACTTAATGGAAATGATAGCCAACATTATTCAACAGTAATAAAATGCAATCCAAAACTTATAGAAAGACAAACTACTATGTATATTAAAAATGGAGGAAAAGCATGAAACACAAAAAGAAATCCTTGAAATTTACCTTGATAGAATTGCTGGTTGTTGTTGCAATTATCGCAATACTTGTGGCATTACTTCTGCCTGCTTTAAACAGAGCGAGAGAGGTTGCAAAAGACGCCGTATGCAAAAGTAATATACGCCAGATAACTATAGGATTTAATTCCTATGCTATGGATAATAATTTTTTTATGCCTGCTGCACACGGAGATACACCAAGATCAGGTTTTTCAGATTTTGTGCCAGCAAAATCCTGTACTTACGGCGGAAGATGGTCGTGTGCAAGTGGGCCAAGTTGTCGTCCTGCACCTACATTTATTTCTCCCGAATACACCAGTAACAATGTAATGGTATGGGACTGCCCTGCAAATCGCTACTCCACAGTAAAAACAAGTCCTAGTTCTTCTTTTCAATTAGACCCTAAAAAATGGTTAGCCGGCAACATATATAGTGGTAATTATTATTGCAGTTATTTAGCCATCAGACAAATGCCTCAAAATCCAGGAACTAATTATTATGCAGCAAAAGTATATATCAACTTACCAGGGATTGGAAATAAACAATACTGGCGCTATGTCGGTCCTTATCGTGCATCAGATCCCGCTGACAGAATATTAGTCTCTGATATAGCAAGAGATGCCAAACTCCACGTCCAGGATTGGTATGGAAGTTCTTCAATAGATTGGGATAACTCCCTAAAAATATGGAAAAGAACGAGACATTTTGGCCACTATAATGCAGGTAGATTGGATGGTTCTGTGAGAAGTTTTCATGTATATCCCAATAAGTATTACCCAAATGGAGTATTCCTTGAGCAGGATGGAGGATTGGCTGCCATGTATACTCCCGCATTTGAAGGCACTTTTTATCCAAGATTTCTTACAGATAGAGTTGATAGATAACCTAAACAGAAAGTAAAAATTAAAACTATAAAAATTAAAATTGAAGAAAATAATTCTAAAAAATAATTTGCAAATTATTTTAATTTTTTTTATACTCTTGCATTTCATTAAGGCTGATGAAAATGAAAAAATAACTATAAGAGTGACCGGCTTTACCCATTGGGCATGGAATGCACCAACAAGAGCATCCAGAAAAGCATTCGAATACTGGCTTAAAAATGTAAAAGATCCCATTACAGGAAAATTCTGGGGAGAAGAAATAGAACTCGAACCCGATAATCCACTACAATTTCCGGGATTTAGCCTCAAACTATTGAATTTCGCTGGAGGAACTGGAGAAGAAGTAATAACAACAGCAAATGAAGGTCCACAAAGATTTTTCCAATATCGGGACCAAAAATTCCTGCTCCCGTTAAATCAATTCATATGGGAAATCAAAAAGGACAAAAATGGAAGACCATTAAAAAAAAATGACGGAACGTGGGATTACATCCTCAACGAAAAAGGAGAACGAAAACTCATATGGGAAGACTGGAAAGATATACCTGAAAGTTATAAAACTATGATAACTGTGCAGGATGATGTCTTCGGACTGCCTCTCTCAAAGATAACTTCTGGAATCATATACAGAAAAGACCTTTTTCGACAAGCAGGAATTGATCCAGAATCTCCCCCGAAAAATTGGGATGAGCTTTTTGATTTTGCATTAAGAATATCTGCTTTGAGTACTCCAGATTCAAAAAAATTCGGTTTCCTTATCAATAACTATACTCTTGAATTGTTCACACTCGGAGAAGGATGCGACATAGTAAGAAAATACAAAATTTATAAAGGAGAAAAAATATATGCTACTCCAGCTGAACAAATAAATAAAGCTCCGGATGGGACTGATATATCCAGATTAAAAGAAAATTGGGAAGTATTATATGACTCGCAAGAATATATTAATGCCGTAAAATTCATGCGTAAGATGACCCTTTGTAGATGGATAATCACGCCTTCAAGAAAACCTCTAATTGTATGGCTGCCAGATACGGAAGAAATTAATATATATTGTGAAGAATTAGGCGGAAAAGGAAAATGGAACGGCCCTCCAACTTCAAAAACTTCAGAAATCATCTTCCCAAATGCAACAATACCCCCAGAAAAAATATTCAAAGGTCTATGCTATTCAGAAATAGGGCAAAGCTCAACTTACACCGAAAAGTGGTATGATTTATTTTTCAGTACAGAAGCAAGAATGGGAATGGCAATCAAACCCGTCAGCGTCATCGAACAATATGGTCACATAAATCCAGACCAGTGGACATTCGCCAGCCTACCCGCCGGTAAAGCAGGCGCGTTCTCAAGAGCAAGCGGAAAAATTGGAGGAATTAACTCTGCACTAAAAAATAAACCGAAAATAGCAAGACTCGCATGGGCCATACTATCATTTATGGCAGGAAATGAATTCAGAAAACAAGAAGTAAGAACATATGTAAATGAAGGTCTCGGCACTTCACTACCGCCAAAACTCCTCGAAGAAGAAGGATTCAAAACCGTTGCAAATGAAGTGCCAGAGTCATTGCGAAAATATTGGGATAATCTTAAATTCTCAACACGCCCAGAAATCCCGGCTAAAAATTTCTCAGCTCTGAGCTCTCTCTACTTATCCCCAGTCTTAAAAAAAGCATCAACAGAAGAAGATTTCGACTATATATCAGCACTAAAAGACGCAAATAAGCAAATACAAGCAAGACTCGATTTCGACGCGAAAATCTATCAAAAACTAATATACAGACTCATCTTTTCCTTCGCTGTAGTTGGAATATTTCTTTTCATAACACTATTCTCTATAAAAGCATTTAAAGCTCTATCCGAAATTTATAAGGATAGCGGACCAAGCGAATTGTCAGTAGGACTCGGAAAAAAAAGTAATCGTGCTGCATATATACTGCTTTTCCCGGCAATGATGCTAATAACCATCTTTAACTATTATCCTATCATATCCGCATTGCCTATAGCATTTCAAGATTATTACATAACAGGAGAAAAACAATGGGTCGGACTTGCAAATTTTATTGAAGTTTTCAGAAATCCAGATACGTGGTATTCATTACTACGTTCGTTCTATTACCTTTCATTCTCCATAACAATTGGCTTCCTCGCTCCTGTCTTCATAGCAATATTACTAAGCGAAATTCGCTTATTCAAGTATCTATTCAGAACAGTGTATTATCTACCAGCAGTAATTTCAGGTATCATAATGTTAGTGCTGTGGCAAAGATTCCTTGAACCAACACCATCAGGGCTCATTAATCAGCTCATATCATTTGCGGTACAAAAATACAATTCAATTGCACCAGCTTCAGTTAAACTACCTCCATTTGAAGCAATGGATTTCCTTAAATCTCCCCTCCTCGGAATCCCATGTATAGTCCTGATTCATATATGGGGACACGCAGGTCCCGGAACATTAATCTACCTTGCAGCATTAAAGAGTATCCCGGAAGACCTCTACGAGGCAGCAGAAATTGAAGGAGCTGGCTGGTTCATGCGTTTACGCCATATAACGCTTTCATACCTATCCCCCCTCTTACTTATCAATTTCGTCGGTTCCGTAATCTCTTCATTCCAGAAATCTGGAGAAATTCTACCTCTTGCCGGTAATTTCCCGGCAACAAGAACTTTTGCCGTACAAATATGGTCAGAAGCCTTCGCATTTTGTAATTTCGGTGTGGCAACTGCCCTCTCATGGCTAATGGCAACACTACTTATAGGTTTTACCATATGGAATTTAAAAATACTAAAAAAAGTTGAATTCCGTAAGGCTTCAGCCGAATAAAATAAAAGGAATAATTTATATATGCCAATAATATCTACCATAGAAAGAAAAACTTTAAAAGGAAAATTAGGATTGCTGCTTATCTACACCATACTTATTTTGGGAGCTGTCTCAACAGTATATCCGTTCTTGTTAATGTTAAGGCGAACTACAACAGATGATATAGATAAAGACTCATTAATGCCAATACCAGAGTTCTGGTGGAATAGAGACCATATGGCAAGAAAATATTTATTATACCAATACCATATAGCTCTAAAAACACTACCGTGGATATATAATGCCTTTTCAGAAAAAAATAACGACGGTACTCAGTTTTTTAAATGGGAGTACCTTGGGCAAGCAAACGCGAACAGCGTAGATAAAAAATTTCACACTTACTTCTGGGAAGAAAACTATTCAAGATTTGAAAAAATTCCAAAAACTAATTTGCTCAACCGAATAAAAGATTATGAAGAATTTGTCCAAACAGCTAATTTGTGGTTCATACAACCTTTATTCACTTATAGCCCAGGAAGAAACTTCAATAATCAATGGATTCAATTCTACCTCGCTAAAAAAGAAAACGTAAACCCTAAAAAATATCAGTATTTCGAACCACTGAGACCTCAATGGACAAGACGTGACTGGTTCCCGGAATTCAATGAAAACCTCGATAAATGGAATGATTGGATAAAAAATGGCCTCCTGCCACAGGAAAAATTACTCTATAGCAGCAACTTTCTATGGGGGCATTTCCTCATGAAAAAATATAAAAATAATATAGATGCTCTATCCAAAGCTCATAAAAAAAATTACCAGAGTTTCGCAAATGGTCCCCTGTTCACAGTAAAAGAACCAGCATCAGAGGACCCCATAAAAAACGATTGGAATGATTTTATTGTAAATTATTACCCTCTACTCTGGCAGAAAATAAAACCAGAAGCCATTCCAAAATATCAAGAAAAATGGAGAAAATGGCTATCTGAAAAGAAAAAAGTAAATTCCATAACAGAATGGAATCTCAGGACCCAACAGAAAATTATCTCTGAAAAAGAAATGGAATACTCAGCACAAATGCCTTATAACGATGCCGCAGCAAGATGGTGGTGCGAATTCACAACCAGCTATGTCCCTCCCGCCGATAGAATTATAAACTCTCCTGAAAACGATTTCTCTGAATTCCTATCAAAAAAATACGGCTCCATCGAAAAACTAAATAACGAATGGGCTGCGAACTTCGCAGATTTCACTTCCGTAATCATCCCTCGAGCAGAATGCGACTACTATGTCATAAGCAACTATTCATCTGGAATACGACAGGAACTTACATTTGGCAACTATAAAAGAGTCTTAAAAATTTTAGCCCTCGAAGGTCAGGCAGCTCAAAATACACTAATCATAGTTATCTTAGCTCTATTAACCGGATTAACAGTTAACCCATTGGCAGCATATGCCTTATCACGCTTCAGACTAAAATCAACACATAAAATACTCATTTTCCTGCTCGCCACAATGGCGCTTCCTGCTGAAATCGCAATGGTCCCAAGCTTCCTCTTAGTCAAAAATCTTGGATTGATAAATTCATACTTCGCTCTCGTCTTGCCTCATGCAGCAAACGCATTTTCCATATTTCTTCTAAAAGGTTTCTTTGACTCTCTCCCGGCAGAATTATATGAAGCCGCAATGCTCGACGGTGCAAACGAAGCTCAGATATTTCTGAATATCACTATTCCTCTTTCAATGCCAATAATATCAGTTATGATATTAAATATCACTATGGGGGCTTATAACATGTTTATGCCAGTTGTAATATACATAAGCAATCAAAATATGTGGCCAATATCAACGAAAATATATGAAATCAATCAAGTCCTCGGAGGCGCAACAGGAATGACAGCTCTCGTCCTCGCAAGTATTTTCCCACTTATCGTATTCATATTCTGTCAGAGAATGATCATGAGAGGAATAATATTACCAACAATGAAATAATCAAACAAAAATATGAACAAAAATATAATACACTCAGAAGAATGGAGGAATTTTGATGTAACCATAAAAAACAATCAATTCCTCGATGAACAAACAATTAAAAACGCTAAAAAAAGAATAGAAAAAATAAGAAAGAGAAAAATAGAAATTACACTATTCTCTCCGGAAAAAAAACAACTCCCAAATAAAGAAGTTAAAATCATCCAAAAATCTCATCACTTCCTTTTCGGAGACCAACTCTGGAAACTTGACAGATTTTCAAGATTTAATCAGTGGAATACAGATAGAGCCTTCTACTTCAGAGAAAGATTTAAAGAAATTTTTAATGCCGCAAATGCCCTTTGCTATTGGACAGAAGCTCCAAGAAACGACGGACCTAAAATTGAAGATTTTCAGGGAAGAAATATCACTGAACACTTTGAAAATTGCGTAAATTGGGCAAATTCACAAAAACTTACAGTAAAAGGCCACCCTCTATTCTGGTCAATAGATAAATGCGTCCCTTCGTGGTTAGAGAAATATGATTACAAAACAAAACTTAAATTCGCCGAAGTCCGCGTCAGAAATCTCGTTGCAAGATTTTCCACACAAATAAATATCTGGGATGCAGTAAATGAAGCTCTCTGGGAACCTGTATTTAAAAACCTCAGTCAAAGACATTGGCCCCATATCGAAAAAATATCAGACATTGCGGACATGGTATCAGATGTGCTGACATGGTGTAAAGAGGAAAATCCTGACGCTACGTTTCTGATAAACGATTATGGACTCGAACAAGATCCAGAATCAGGAGCTCCACGCACAAAAAATGGATCAAGAGTAACAGCAGAGTTCCAGAGAAAAAGATTTATAAAACTAATTGACGAACTAAAAAAAAGAGGCTTTAAACCGGATGCTATCGGACTCCAATCCCACTCTGGAAAAGGATGGATCTCACCATACATTCAAAACGCAGTTTTCGATGAATTATCAAAAGCTAAAATTCCACTACACGTAACAGAATTTTGGGCTCATACTGACCATATCAAAGATATTGACCAGGAAAAAGTTTATGAAATGCAAGCAGAATACGTAAAAAAAATTCTAACAGTAGCATTTGGACATCCAGCAGTTGAAGCATTCTTTTTCTGGGGTTTTATTGATGATGCTACAATCTGGGATAATTACTCAGGACATAAATTAAAACCACTATTCAATGAAATCAAAAATTTAATTCATAAAGAGTGGAACTCTTCCGAAAATTTAGTAACAGATAGTAATGGAAAAATTATATCGTCCGTATTCCACGGCGCTTATTCCCTCAGATTAAAAGAGGGAAAACTTGAAAATGGTTATGAGTTCTATGTAGTGCCAGACGAAAATTCACAAATACAAAAAATAAATATTTACCTCAAATGAACTATCATGATTATAAATATAAATGACTACAAAAACGATAAATCAAATCCGCACCTTTTACAAAAACTTATAGATATCTGTAAGGAAAAAGGCGGAGGCTCTATAATCATACCAGATGGTGAAGAAATTATCTCTAATCCATTATCTCTGTATAGTAATATTTCCATTCATATCGAAAAAGGAGCAAAAATTATCTCTAATTCATCAAGTTCAAATCTCCCGGGAAAACCATTTATATTTGCAGAAAACGCAAATAATATTTCTATAAGTGGAACAGGAATTATAGATGGAAATGGAAAAAGTTTTATAATAGAAAAATTACCGCATATTTATAAGTGCCAGAAAGAGAGAGGACATACAATTCAATTAAAAAATTGCAAAAATATAAGATTTGAAAATTTTTCTATACAGAACTCTCCACTATATTCAATTCATCTATTCAAATGTGAAAATGCCTTGATAAATAATCTAAATATCTTAAATGACCTAAAAATGCCAAATACTGATGGCATAGATCCAGACTCATCAAAAAATATAATTATATCAAACTGTTACATCGAATCAGGAGACGATTGTATATGCCTCAAAACAAATTCAACAAATATTCAAGATCCTTGCGATTCAATTCTCATAAATAATTGCATACTAAAATCAAGCTCATGTGCTATAAAATTTGGCAGTGAATCAAATACAGACATAAAAAATATAGTCATATCAAATTGTATAATAAATGATTCAAATCGAGGCATTGGTTTCCAGCTCAGAGATTCTGGCAATATTGAAAATATCTTAATCTCTGATTGCATAATAAAAACTAAAAAACATCATAATGATTGGTGGGGAAAAGCAGAACCAATATATATCACTGCAATCCCAAGAAATGATAACACTAAAGTTGGCTCAATTAGCAATATAAATATAAAAAAAATAACCTCTATCTCAGAAAATGGAATATACCTTGAAGGAATAAAATCAAAAAATATAAACAATATTTCTTTAGAGGATATATCCCTCCAGATAAAAAATTCAAAGGAATTCCCGGAACAACAGTTTGACAGACGCCCATGCGTAGATAATCAAATTATATCTACTCCACTATCAGCAATAAGATGTGAAAATATAAAAAATGCATCTGTAAAAAACTTAACTGTAAAGTGGGAAACTAATAAAAAACATAGAATTATCCTATCTAAAAATTCTTCATTAAAAATACGAAGATAATATAAAAAATTCAAGCATATGAAAAAAAATATCAAATATTATCTAATATTTAATTTTCTATTAATTACAAATATCTATAATACTAACTCTGGAGAAAATATGCCATCTAATTCATTAAATGTAAATGGAAGCTTCATTAATTTCAACGGACAAACAGAAATACCTGCTAAGTTATTTGGGGTCCATTATTTTAAAATGTCTGACGATGAACAAAAAAAGTATTCTATTGAAATGGTTAGAGTAATAACCCAAAAAGTAGAAGGAAACGCCGCAATCCCGGGCAAAAACCCAGAAATTAATCGTAACATCCCATATGTTATAGATTGTATATTTGATAGATACCAACCTGCCCTAATATTAGAGCATAAAGATTGGAAGAATAAACTTGAATCAATAGCAGAAAACTTTGCAAAGCAACAAAAATCAACAGGATTTCCACAAATTGTAGAATTTTGGAATGAACCTTATTTGAATTGGGCGAGCAGACCAGGAGTAAATTACGACCCATTTTGGTTCGAAAAATCAAATAATCTCATAAAAATCAAGAATACAGGTGAAAACATATCAATATTGGAAGAAACTCAAGAACTCCTCCCCGTGATGCAAAAAAATAACAGAGTTCATTACCTGGCAGCAAGATATGTCCACGATTATAAAACGAAGGGAAAATATCAAGATATTGATGGCAAATGGCAGACTTTCAAATACGAAGAAGGATTTTCATTCAATTTCAGAGGTGAAAAATGCATCCTTAAAAATGTCCTGTGGTACAAAGATAAAACCCAAAAAAGTTACTATTCTGCCGAATTCAATGAATATTTGTATTCAAAAATGTTCCTGACATTCGCAAAAAAGATAAAAGAACAAAATCCAGAAATCAAAATTATCGGAGGATGGGATTGCAATATATGGTGGGACGATTGGACGCCATGGAAAATTCTATACAAACCCCTTATAGACAAGGCTAATGAATTTATTGATGGGTTAACAGAACATCATTACGGTTGCGATACCAGAATGATAGGCGCCGAATATGAAATTGCATCAAATTATTTCAAAACAAAATATAATAAAAATTTAAAATTCTATAACACGGAAGCCGGAGGAAGCGCAGACCCCGAGCAGCCAGGAAAGTTCTCACCAGATGGTTCAAATACAAACCCTATAAACAACTTTATATACACATTGAGAGATATCATACACCTCCTATGTTTTTATCCCGATAAAGCAGAATCAAGAGCATACCATATGCCACAAAATTCTCCAGGAGGTCTTGATGCGTTCTTATTCCTGAAAGAGTTAAGAGGAAAATTATTATTCTCTGAATGCACAGAAAAAAGAATATGGCACGTCGCCTCATTAAATGAAGATAATATCCTTTGCCTCGTGATTTTCAACGATAATTCTAATGAAAAAATACTGAATATAAATATACAAGCACCTCCGAATTACTCTATATCATCAGCTTCAATAGTCACCTATTCACAAAAAAATAACAATATTGTTTTCTCGGAAAATCAGATATCAAATACAAATCAGAAGCTATCACATAACTTAACAATCCCTAAAATGTCTGCTGTAAAATATATAGTAAAATTAGAAAAAAAATCAGAAAATCCAGCAAAAACAATGTACAGAGAGCAGTTTTTTTGCAATGACATCCTATCCAAAATTCATGCACAACAAAAAAAATCTTTCAGTATCCAAATACCAAATGAAAAAATTAAGTCAGCCAGTTTAGCAAAACTCCGCATTGTACACAATCAATTAAGCGAAGAAATATCTAATATTACTATAAATAATAAAAAATTTTATTTTCATACAAACGGTGAAGTATGGACAAGTGAATTTGATGTCCCGGTTAAAATTCTCTCTACAAATAATCACATCTCTATCCAAAACCTAAACAAAGATAAAGAAATCCTGATCGCTTCCATAAGTATAATCTTATTTAAATAAAAAAAAGAGGAGCTATATGAAATACGCAAAAATCACAAGAGATATCTTTAAAAGACACCCAGAAAATCCAATACTCTCCGCAAAAGATTTCCCTATAAAACTAAGGGCTGTCTACAACTCAGCAGCAATAAAAACACAGGGCTGAGTTTGGCTCATTTGAAGATTTTAAGAAAATTTTTGCGAAGGAAGGTCTTG
>ERZ795046.4058-NODE-4058-length-10998-cov-3.691675_pt1 | contig 10998 bp, 8 predicted proteins | sample MGYA00375130_ERZ795046 | MGnify/ENA primary metagenome ERZ795046 (study PRJEB30175, sample SAMN05720202) | activated sludge metagenome | isolation source: anaerobic digester from wastewater treatment plant | place: Japan | collected 2015-05-15 ...
TTACTCTCAATTCGATAAAATAATAGATTTGCACGGATTAACATCGTCTAACGCAGAACGTATAATTAAGGCAATTATATCAAATTATCCAAACCAACGAGTACTTATTAATCATGGCAAAGGGGAAGGCACACTACGACAATTAGTAAGAAAAATTTGTAAAAATGACCAACGTGTAAAGGCGGTAAAAAATGGAGAAGAAAGCCTTATCCCGGGCGGTGAAGGCGTAACAATAATACAATTATAAAGAAGAGGATAAAAATGAATGAACTTGCAAGATACATAGACCATACCCTACTAAAGCCCACAGCAACAGAAAAACAAATTGAAAATCTATGTGAAGAGGCTATAAGATATTCATTTGCTGCTGTATGCGTAAACCCTTATTGGGTAAATTTTTGTGCAAAAAAATTATCCGGCACAAAAGTAAAAGTATGCTCTGTAGTTGGATTCCCATTAGGAGCTACGCCAACAGAAGTAAAAGCTTTTGAAACTGAATTTTGCTTAAAAAATGGCGCACAAGAAATAGATATGGTAATAAATATTGGTGCGGTAAAAGATAAAAATTGGTGCTATGTAGAAAAAGAGATTTCCACACTTGCGAAAATCGCACATTCAAATAATGCTATTCTTAAGGTGATTTTTGAGAATTGTCTTCTGGAAAAAGATGAGATAATCAAAGCATGCCAGGTATCAATTGTTGCAAATGCTGATTTTGTAAAAACCTCTACTGGCTTCTCTACTGGAGGAGCAACATTTGATGATGTGAAATTAATGGTAGAAACCGTCAAAGGAAAGTGTAAAGTTAAGGCTGCTGGCGGAATAAGAAATGCAGAAGATGCATTAAATATGATAAAGATTGGAGCTCAAAGGCTTGGTACAAGTGTCGGCGTTGCAATTGTTACTGGAAAAAATTCTTCAGGTGGATATTAGTTTTGACGTATAATTACGGCATTCCCTCTATCAGGAATAATATTTGCCAGAATATATTTTGCACCATTATGGTCAAGGATTCTGCATTGAGAACTTGTTTCATTTTGTTTAGATTCGGCATTTTTCCACGACGAATCAACTCGTATTTTTACTGTTAAGGGATAGTTAAATATATTATCGTCCATTTCATCTGTGAGAGAAATTACAATTTTATCTTTTGATTTTTCTAATACCTTCAGGACAGCGGTATCCCGTTCCTGTCCATATTTTACTACTTCGCTGAAGAGGGCACACCATAATTCACCTGTTTTCATTTTACCATTTAGTAACTTTAATTTTTCCTCGATATTTTGCCGCGACTCAGGTTTAGTAAGGTGAAAATGGCAACAATACCATGCTCTGTACAAATCTTTATTTCTTGTATTTCCTTTCTCCAAACAGAACTTAAGGTCCTGTGATTCAAATTTAGCATCGCCAAAATTTATAACGCCACTTAAACTATTTACATTTTTATAATTAATTTTATTTGCCGGATTAACGGAACCAGTAGTTCCACGACAAGCAATATAATATTTCATTGCTATTTCTGTGTTATTGAGGTTTGAATTTTTCCCACCTGGATAGGCTAAACAAAGAACTTCATGGTCTGGGATATTTTTTTCAATCATCTTTTTAGATTCAGAGTATTCATTTTCTATATTTATGTTGGAACTATCTCCATGTAAATGTGTTAGTGTATGAGATTGTACATCGTGCCCCATAGAAACAAGTTTTGCAAATTTTTCCCAGCTTCCATTAAATGAATTTTTCCCGGAAACTCCTGAAGTAACTACAAACCACGTAAAATGGAGTTCGTATTTTTTTCCCATTTCAATCCACCATTCATGATCAGGTGCACAATTATCGTCAATTGTCAATGAGAATGCCGCAATACTATCATCTTTCCATAAACAAATAGAAGCATCTCCAAAATTTTCAGGCCAATCTATATCTGATACTCTAAAACGCCCATCTTTGGGTGCTGGAGGAAGAAATTTTTTCTGGAGATCCTCCCCACACAGTAGGAAAGAGAAAAAAGTAAAAAATAATAGGAGGTAACTTTTCATAATAAACGCCCTTCAATATTTTTAATATATATATATTGTGATATCCTGTTGAATGAATAATAATATTAACGGTACATCTTATTTATCATACCTGTTACTTGCAATATCACTATCATCTTCCGTTAACAGTTACTGAATAATAAGCTGCGTTCCAATTTCAATTCAGTTACGCTGGAACGCAACTTATATTACAATAATTCTTGTTTGGGCATATTCCAACACGTGCTAAACACAAAAAATATGTGTTGTTTTTATTCTACAAACGTTAAAATTCCAAAATGCCTTGGACTCCATGCAGGAAATATGCCTTCTCCCCATTTCATAATAGCTTGTCGCCCTTTACCATCATTATCATTCACACAGATAGAAAGAGCTATTTTTGCTCCTATAGTTGGTAATATTCCTCCCATATCAGAAAATGGCATGCGCAATTCATAAATAGTGAAACCATTGGAAGAGTTAATTGCCAATTCATATACAGAGGAATCTCGAGCCAAGTGTTCTGCCGGTAAACCAGCAGATCTATCAATTGGTCTATAGAGAGTAAATTTACCACTTCCTCCTCCTGGCACAGCAGAAGAGATATAATAACAAAATGCTTTATTTTCTTGGGCATCCTTTGATGGTAAAATCCCCAGCACAACTGAATCATCCTCAACTGTCTTCTCTGCTGTCTTCGTGGAAATGTGGATATTATCCTTTATTTCAAGGGCTACATATAGATTTTTGTCATCCCAGGAAAAATATGCAGCTCCAGATAAATTATCCGGTGTCCAATCATAGTTTTTATCAATTTTCATAATTTGATTATCTGCTAAAAGAGGTATTGGACATTTTTTCTCCCAATCACTTAATTTGCCATCAACTGTAATAGTTTTTTTAATTTTATGACATTCAGCGGTATAATCAGAACCTTCATATACAGTTAATCTGATGTTATCAAAGAATGCTTCACCTTTTCCATTTACAACTGGTACAGCAGAAATACTCTTTAAATTGATTCCTCCATCTATATGACAAGAATATAATTTCCAACCGGGAGAGTTCTCTCCAGCATCAAAGACATGTGGTATAGTGAGAGTTTTTTGAGTGCCATCCTGCATTAAAAGTCCTATGTTACTTCCAGCCCTCATATTTTTGTTAAATATCCATGCAGAATATAAGAAAACCTGTCCAGCCGGGGCATTATTAACTGTCTGAGCATAATGTTGCCAGGAATTTCCAGCTGAGAATTTTATTGAGTATTTTCCAAGTCCAGGAACATTAGAAGGAGCTTCTACTCTTTTTGCATTCCCTCCCCAAAAAGTAGCTGATTCACCGGGTTCTGCTGGTTCTTCAAATCCAGAATTTTTTATAAGATTTCCTAACATCTCAGGAGAAACGATTGAGATATTAACCTTTTTTTCTACTACAGGTAGATCTTGTTTAGAATATGCAAAAATGACTTTCAACGGATACGTTCCATCATTTATGTTTTCTGGCAATTTAAGATTTATTTTCAGATATGATTTTTCACCAGAATTCACTGAAAAATCTAATTCTTCCTGTTTTTGCCATCCATCTGGCACTACTACACTAATTTTTCCTGATAATGTAGAAGTGCATATATTATCCAGTAAAACATTTAATTGAGCTGATTTTCCTTTAATAAACGTTGCTGTTGAAAACGGTCGAGATAATCGACCTGTTGTTTCGACTGAAGGGACAAGATAAGTTTTAATTGTTTCCAGGTTCCCATTTTCGATAAAAATTGGTCGAGTACCAACATTTACCTTTGCTATTTTATTTTCTGTCTTTATTTTTTCTTCATTTCCTTGATAGTCTGTAATAACAATATCACTCCCTGGAACAAAAAGAACTTCTGTTAGGGGATTTTCCGGACTATACCAATTATTCTGTTTATTCTCTCCTCCTTCATTAGAATCAATCGAAGCTACTAATACAGGTTTTTTATCTTTTTCGAAAAGTTGAAATTTTGCATTTTGCTCTCCAAGGAAGAATGTACCAAGGGGGTTTGCATTATGTAATTTTGAAATAAACACAGCAATTGTTGCTGCTACTGGGCGCGGCTCCATATTTCCCATAAAGTTAGACCAATTACCTGTGGGTTCAGGAGATCCACCAAAATATACTATTCTTTCAGCTCCTGCCATCAATTCATCCGTCCAATTCTTAAGTATCCATCTGCATTGATAATCTGGTTTAATTACCTCGATTGGAGGAACATTCCACGTTGAAAGCCCCCTTGCAGTTTCATTATCCCATACGTGAATATTTTTAAGCCCATATACCTCGAGATCCTCTTTCGCTTCAATTATGCTTTGCCCATTACCATAATGAACAGAAAGGATATCAATGTATTTTCCTATCCCTTCGTTAAGTAATGCCACTCTGTAATTACGCGGCCAAAGTCCTCCGGCAAGTAAGTTTTTAAATGAGGGATCTATAGATTTCGATGTTTCTGTTCCTATTTTACAGAAACGAAGATATTCTGTTACCGGATTTTCACACTTATCCCCCGGTACGATTTCATTCAACCATTCAAAACCAGATATTTTCCCTTTCCATTTTTCGGAAAGACTCTTAACTGTCAATTGCCATGCTGTATCATCAAAAGGAATAGGAAAATAACCCTGATCACAGGCTTTCCCTTTTTGTATCCATGGTGGCATTGAAGTCAAACATATCCATGGACGAATTCCATTGGCGTTCAAATTTTCAATTGCCCTATCATATCCTTCAGTGCGAAAATCACCACTTGCTGGTGCTATATTTTTTAAGCTACAGAAGATTCGAGATGAGGTGAAGCCAAGTTTTGCATTTGCTTCAGCGACCTCCTTAGTTCCACCACCCGTCATTCCAAATTTTGTTTCTTTGCCCTTTGTAATTGCTTTGACATCCGGAATTCTGGCAAAATAAATTTTTCGTTTTCCCCAATCATCAGCTTGCGTTTCAAACAAAAATACACCACGTCTTTCAGTTTTTATAAGAATGGGAAATTTTTGCTCTGGTTTAGTAGGATTTACCTTTACAACACCAGAACTGAGTTCTGTACCTGTGAAATCTGTAAGTTTCCAACTTATCTTTTTTTCTACGTTATCCGAGACTTTAGTAATTATGTTAACTTGGACTGGCTCATTATAGGTAAAAAGATTTCCAGGTAGATCAGTTGTCAACTCATAAAATTTTTCTCTGACTTTAAAGTGTGGTCCGGAAGTGCGAATTTCCCATGGCCAATCACCAATTTCAGCATTAGAAAATTTGGTTATACACAAAATACTATTATACTCATAAGGCTTTGTTAATTTTAATTTCCTTTCAATAATATTTTTTCCCGGTTTTGCGTTTTCAATAAAACTCAATCCTGGGTAAGATAAATGCATCCTTTTTTGTTGATAAATACCATCTGGATTGTCAATCCATGGTCCCAATCCCATAAATTTTATTTTTGTACTACCAGTATCTTCAGAAGGGTCAAGATAATATTCTATTTTTACAGTCCATTCATCTCCATCAAAGAAAGTAGCTTCAGGACAGGTATCAGCATAAATCCAACTTTTCTTAAATTGTATTGAGCTGAGTTTAGATATCAATTCTTTACTTGAACTACCGTCTGAATTAACATTTGATAAGGGGATATCAGGACCTAAAACGTTAGCTGTTTTATCATTCCAATTTCCTGTTGGCGATAAAAAAATCATAGGATGAGCAGATTCAAGATCTGGTTTTACTCCAATTTTAAATTTAAATGTAAATGTTCCATTAGCTTCTTTTACCTGTTGTGGAGGAGCATAAGCAAACATACCACCATATTCACCGCCGGTTTTTTTATAATGCAAATGAGTACTAATTGTTGTAGGAGCATTAACACCTTTTAACTCTACTTTCACAGAAATAGTTTGTCCTATTTGCATAATTTTAGGGCAGGTCACAGTACACCAATCATTTAATTTGGTCGTAACTGTCTCCGAAATCTGATTATCTCCTCTTAGATTTATTGCCCACAGGAAGGCAAAAGAAAATAACATTTTTACGATTTTCATTTTTATCTCCCCCTTCTTTTTTTTCCTTATTTTTTATTTTTAATTATCACGATGCTAAATTCTCTGCTCCTTTTAGATTCGCATTAAGCGAGGTAGACTCTCTAATAATAAGTTCTGGTTTGAATTTTTGTATTTTTTCATAAGGTTTATTATTTAGAATTGAGATTGCTGTTTCCAATGCTCTTTTTCCTATCTCCTCCGTTGGTTGGCGTAGAGTTGTAAGTGATGGTGTATGAATTTCAGATAACTGCTGACCATCTATTCCTACTATACGCAAATCTTCAGGGATCCTTCTTCCAGCCTTTTTTGCTGCTCTAATAGGATACAATGCAATATGATCTGCAAAGGTAAGAATGCCATCCACCATATTTTCTCTAGTAAAAAATGGATATAATTCTGGAATAAATTTTGAGAAATCTCCAAAACATGAATAGAATTGCAATGAACATTCGTTCATTCCAAAATCAACAACCCCTCTACGAAAACCATCAAAACGTAAATCTGAAGTATAATCCCCATAACTACTCATTCCATACGACATAGAAAAAGTAACATAGAGTAACTTCTTACAACCCGTTGAAATGAGGTGTTCCGCGGCCATTTTCCCAGCAGTAAAATTATCAAAACAAACAAAGGCTCCATCTAATGGCTCTGGATATTCTTGCAACCATATTACTGGAATATTGTGTGAAAGTATACTCTCTACACGTTCAGGATATAGATGAATACCACTTATTAAAATATCAGCATTTTCAAAATGTTCTCTTGTAATGTAATGACAATCTTTGGGAATTATATCCAATTTTACTTTTACTCCTTTATTTAATGAGGCGGCAAAATAAAATGCCTCATAAATAGAGTACCATATAGGGTTAAGTCTTTGACCAATCTCCTCTATCAGAAAATTAATCGTTACATATTTTGATCTACGTAAAACGTAATTACCAGAACCATGCTTCTTAACTATTGTGCCTTCATTTTGTAGTAAAGTCAATGCCTTATTTATAGTTACTTGCGTCGTCCCCAAAAGCTTGGCAAGCCTTCGTTCAGATGGAAGTTTTGCATTATCGTCAAAACACTTTGAATCAATTAATTTTCGAATTTCATCAGTTATCCTAACTACTTTTAATTTCTTTTTCATATTCATAATAAAAATATAAAGTGATTTATTCAGTAATTTAAGTGATAATTATAGATTGTCAAACAAATAAAATAAAAATTTTTTATTTTTTTAAAAAAAAGTGAATATTTCACTTGAAAAGACTTTTTCTTATGCTAAATTTAAGGAATAAAAGAGAGGGGATTTTTATGAAAAATTTCCAAATGAGAAATAGATGGGCTGTATTAAATGAAGCAGGAAAAAGAGCGAAATATTCCATTAAAATTTCCTTTAAGAATTTCCATAGAAATAAATTTATATCTCTCTTTACACTGATTGAATTATTAGTGGTAATCGCCATTATTGCAATCTTAGCCGCACTACTCCTTCCATCGCTTAAGAGTGCAAAAGAAATCGCCATATCAAGTATGTGTTCAAATATGATGAAACAAATTTATACTGCCGCTATTGATTTTAGTATTGATAATGACGGTTATGGGCCTGGTAGTGCGCAGTCTACGGGCTCAGTTTCATGGCACGATATTTTGAATGATGAGGTATTTAAACGAACTGTAATATTGAGGATGATGGATTTTACAAAGCCTTTTAATTCCTCAAATAAATTATGGTGCCCATCTCAAAAAGCCCACATAAGATCTGGGATAGGTAACTATTACAGAATATATGCAATAAACTATAAAGCTGCTAATGGAGGCCCAGAATTACCAGATCCTACAACGAAAAATTCAAGCTATATTTCATATCATTTTGGCGCAAAATTAGATAGATTCAGAAAGCCAAGCTGGACTTTTTATTTTTTAGAAACACAGTACGGTTCAGATGCAATTGATACGAGCTGGCCATATAATGGAGTTTTATTTCTATGTGATGGTTCAACAGCCCCTGTCTGGACAGCTTCCACAAGTTCTCCGAGCACACAAGGTAGATGGGCATTCAGGCATCTAATGGCCGGTAATTTCATTTTTATGGATGGACATGCTGAATCCATTCACTATTCTCCAACATATGACAAATTCAATAAGAATTCAAGATTTAATCAATCTGGACAGGACTAATAAATTTATATCACATTTTAACCTGTAGGGAGGAAGCAATGACTTTGAAAAAACTTTTTACGCTGATTGAACTTCTGGTAGTTGTAGCAATAATAGCGATTCTCCTTGCACTGCTTTTTCCAGCTATTAAAAACGCAAAAGAAACTGCAAATTCTATTTATTGTATGAATAATCTGAAACAAAATAGTCTCATATGGAATATGTATGCAAATGATTATAAAGGATGGTGACCAGCTCCATGGGATGTACACCTTCCTACGCCACATAGTTATAAATGGTATTGGCAATGGCCATACTTTATGGGGCATTTTTATAGGACTCCAAATACTCTACCTGACTTCTATCCAGACTGGTCTAATCTTTTCCCTTCTTCACCGATACTAACTCCAATACTTTTTTGCCCTACTCTTTTAAACCGTAAAATCATGTTTTACCATGATACCACAACATATTCATATGCTGTAATGGCTAAAGATCCAATACTTGGAGGAGTATACAATATTGGAGGACATCCCAATCTCTATAGAATGAAAAATCCTGCTCAGATTTTTCATCTCGCCGATATGGCAGGTGTATCAAGCGAAATACCAAATTTAAATGGATGGTTCTCTTATGGCGGCGCGAGGTCTGCTCCCCATAAAGGCAGAACAAATATTCTCTTTTGCGATGGACACGTCCTCAGTATAAAACGCGATGAAGAGAAAACAGAAAACTTCCGAAGTGAGGATTAACCCGTATATTATAGAGAAATTTTTTTATTTTTTTCTATATGGGATATGCACTGAGCTCTTATGGATATCATGAGCAGCTTCCATAAGGGCTTCTGGCAGAGTTGGATGTGCGTGTATTGCTTTACCAAGTTCTTCTGCTGTTATTTCCAAATTCATTGCTGTAGCGGCTTCAGCAATTAGGTCTGTCGCATGAGGACCGATAATGTGTACTCCCAATACTTGATCAGTTTGAGCATCAGCAATAATTTTGCAAAATCCAACATAATCACCTATTGCCATAGCTTTACCAAGTGCAGCAAAAGGAAAGTTCCCAATTCTATAATCAATTCCTCTATTTTTACACTCTGATTCTGTAAGTCCAACAGAAGCTATTTCCGGACTTGTAAAGATACAATTTGGAACCAGATTATCTCGGAATTCATAAAAATTTCCACAGGCATTTTCTGCTGCGCATATCCCCATTGCACTTGCCATATGGGCAAGTTGAATTCTTCCAGTCAAATCTCCGATTGCAAAAATTCCAGGTACAGAAGTACGGCATTTCGAATCAACCTGAATAAAACCTTTTTCATTTACTTGCAATCCCGCTTTTTCAATATCAAGAGAGGTTAGAGAAGCCCTTCTCCCAACAGCAACAAGCATGTGAGATGCTATAAATTCACCTTCAGCAGTTTCACAAAGTATGCAATTTTCTTTTTTTAATACTCTTTCAACTTTTGAACCAGTGTGTATTTCAATTCCCATCTTTTTCATTTCATTTACAGCCAGCTTTATTATCTCTTTATCGCATACTGACAATATTTCAGGGAGCATTTCCAGTATAGTTATTTTTGTTCCAAGAGATGCAAACATAGAAGCAAATTCACAGCCTATCACACCGCCCCCAAGAATGATTAGACTTTCCGGTATTTCCTTTATATCAAGGAGTTCCGTTGAGGTATAAATCCTTTCAGTTTTAGGAATAAAAGCAGGATAAACTGATTCAGAACCAGTGGCTATAATAATTTTATCGGCTTTTACATGGATTTCCTTACCGTTGTTCTGTTTTATCTGTATTTTTTTCCTTTCTGCGAATTTCGCAACCCCTTCAATATATTCAACGCGTGCAGATTTTAAGAGCGACAATATCCCATTGCGAAGTTTTTTTACTATTTCATTTTTTCTTGTCAGGATTGCTGACCAATCTGCTTTTACGTCTCCATCTATTTTTATTCCAAATTTATCTGCTTCTTTTATTTTTTTATAAAGTTCTGTTGAAGCGATCAGAGTTTTTGTTGGAATACATCCCCAGTTAAGACATGTTCCTCCTGGAAAATCTTTTTCAATTAAAGCTGTTTTGGCTCCAAGTTGAGCGGCTCTAATAGCTGCAACATATCCCCCTGGACCTGCACCTATAACGCAAACATCAAAATCATTTTTCATTGTTCTCTTTCCTTATTCATTTTCGCTAAATTAAAAAGGTAATTTTGATAAAAATACCATTATTTTATGTTCCCATGACTCGGGCTGATGATTTAATTTTTCCATTTCTGCTGTAATTGCGTCGAGCTCTCCACGATCAAGCCATAGTCCCTCACACTTATCGCAATAATCCATTATAATATCTGAATATTTTACAAAATTAACTTTTTTTAATCTCACATTTCTACATAATGGGCAAAATATTTCTGAAACCCTGTCTTCTTCAATTTTTTCGGTAGAACAATATTCAAGGTCCCCTTCAGCAGGGTGAACTACTCTATTAAGTTCACCTTTATTTAACCATATTCCAGAACAACACGGACACTCATGTAAAAATATTCCACCATGAGATCTTTTTTCAAGCTTTACATCGTGGCATTTTGGACAAAGCAGTTGTTTTTCATTTTTAACTTTTTCGATCATTTATTTTCTCCTTAATGTATTGTTCAAGAGAAGAAATTGACACGCGTTCCTGAGTCATAGAATCTCTATCTCTAATCGTTACAGCATTTTCTTAAAAGGATTGAAAGTAAATTTTAACACAAAATG